>Ga0187864_10000791_pt1 | contig 33789 bp, 34 predicted proteins | sample June2016WEW_11_4_FD_132985 | JGI IMG/M metagenome (GOLD analysis project Ga0187864, IMG submission 132985) | Peatland microbial communities from SPRUCE experiment site at the Marcell Experimental Forest, Minnesota, USA - June2016WEW_11_40 | ecosystem: Environmental > Terrestrial > Soil >...
CGAAAGAAAGGAGATATTCGGTGACCATAGCGGTGGGGAGACACCTGTTCCCATCCCGAACACAGCAGTTAAGCCCACCAGCGCCGATGGTACTGCCCTGGCAACGGGGTGGGAGAGTAGGTCATTGCCGAGTATCTCTTTCTTCGTTAAGGGTATTTCTGGACACCTTGAATACGCATCCGAGCGGGCAACTGATCGGTGGCGGGTAGCACGGCGCTTGGGCCGCTTCAGATCAGCGGGGGACGTCTTGACACGTGAGGCCGCCTTCCGCGTGGTGGTCACTCGATCACTCTCAGCACCACGTTCCCCGTCTTCTGCTCGGTTTCGACGTACCTCGTCGCCTCGATCACGTCCTCCAGCGGGTAGGAGCGATCGATGACCGCGCGATACCTTCCCGCTTCGATCAGCTCCTTGATGAGCACGGCGTCCTTCCTCGAGTACCGCGGCGGTATCACCATCACCGTGCTCAGGCCACTGACGTGGACGGGCGCCAAGGCCATGAGCACGTTGCGCAGCCCGTCCGTCCCGATGTAGACGCCGCCTGGCCGCAATGACCCGCGGCACCGTTTGAAGGAGTGCTTGCCGACAGCGTCGAACACGATGTCGTACGCGTGGCCGTTATCGGTGAAGTCCTGCTCCGTGTAGTCGATGACCTCATCTGCACCGAGCCCCTTCACGACCCCTAGGTTCCTGGTGTTGCACACCGCCGTGATGTGCGCGCCAACCGCCGCTGTGAGCTGCACGGCAGCGGTGCCGATGGACCCCGAGGCTCCATAGATGAGCACGCGCTGGCCGCTGCGCAGCCCCGCGCGCCTCAGGTTCATCTGGGCGAGGAGCGCGCCGTCGTAGATGGCCGCCGCCTCGTCAAAGGTGATCTCGTCAGGCTTGTGGGCGATTGGAGCACTTTCCGGAACGCACACGCACTCCGCGTGCGCGCCGAACCTCCACGGATTCAACCCGAAGACGCGATCGCCGATCTGGAACTCGGTCACGGCTGCGCCCGCGCCGGCAACCTCTCCGGCAAACTCGGTGCCGAGGATTCGCCGCCTCGGCCGGCGTAGCCCGCTGACGAATCGAGCCGCGAAGGGCGTGCCGCTTCGAAGTCCCGTGTCCGTCCTGTTGACAGTCGTCGCGTGGACTCTGACGAGGACCTCGTGGTCCCGGGGAACGGGCTGCGCGACCTCCTCGAGACGCAGCACGTCAGGGGGTCCGTACCTATCGTGGACAACCGCCCTCATGCGTAACGACCACCTCATATGGGATGCATTCGCAGTCGATGGTACGCCCGCCCGACACCGGTCATGACAATGAATGTCGTTCCGCCCGGTATCCGCAGCGCCTTGGGAAGTCGCGGAATCGGGCTCGGTCCCAGCATCTGTCGAGACCTTGGTGCCGAGACACGTGCTCATCCACGGTCCATCTCATGCCGGTGAAAGCGTGATCCGCGGCGACAGCTCTAGGGAGTATCCGGGTCTACCGGTCTTCAGGATCGTGGCTTCACCGACCGGGCGACCCAGGAGGCGCGCGAGCGCTCCAATCGCGAGGCGGCGCACAGCCGGGGCCTCGCTGCCGAGCGGCCGTTTCTCCTGTCGACCGGCCCGGACGTGGGTGTGCGTCTTCTGTTGACGCGGCGGCCGCCGTCGCTGGCAACTAGACTCCTTCCCCGATGGGACTGGTGTACTCGGGGGTGCCGGCGCCCCTGGCGCGGGCCCTGGTGGACGGCCTCGGGCTGCGCTTGGCGGTCGAGACGGGAACCAATCTCGGTGAGAGCACGGCGGCGCTGGGCGAGATGGTGGATCGGGTCTGGACCGTGGAGCTCTCCCCCAAGTACGTGGAGTGGGCGCGCGCCCGCCACGCCGGGACACCGGCGATCACCGTCCTCGAGGGCGACTCGGCGGCGGTGCTCGCCGGGCTGGCGCCGCGCATCGATCGGCCCGCGCTCTACTGGCTGGACGCACACTGGTGCGCCGGCGACAGCGCCGGGTTCGAGGCGCAGTGCCCGCTGCTCGCCGAGATCGATGCTCTGGACACATCCCCCACAGCCGCCGAGAGCGCGATCCTGATCGACGACGCCAGCTTCTTCCTGGCCTGCCCGTACCCTGACTACCGCAGGAGCGACTGGCCCACCTTCCTGGAGGTGGCCGATCGACTGCGAGCACGTCATCCGCGCTACATCACCACGCTCCTCGACGTCATCATCGCCACCCCTCCCGCGGGCCGGGCCGTGGTCGAGCGCTTCTGGCAGGCGAAGCGAGACGCCGACATGGAGAGCAGCAGGGAGCGGGCGCGGCAGGCGGAGGAGGCTCTCCGCGCGCGCTCCGCAACGCGAGGCGAGCCCTGAGCCCTCGTGCCGGTGGAGCCTGCCACCCGGCCGTCTGCGTCCGGGTCGGGCGGGGAGCCGGTGTAGACTCCGCACCTGCCGCGCCGAGGTGGTGGAATAGGTAGACACGCTAGCTTGAGGGGCTAGTGAGCGCAAGCTCGTAGGGGTTCGAGTCCCCTCCTCGGCACCAGGGCCCCGCCGTGCTCTGCAGCAGCGGACGGCCGGAGGGCGCGATGGCAGGCTGGCGGTACCCGGTGGCGGGTGGCACCCAGGATGTCTTCTTCGACCGCGCCACCGCCAGCTCATTTCCCACGATCGTGGCGGGGGAGCGCATCCACCTCATCGACGATCGAGGGAGGCGTCTTCTCGACGTCTGCTCCGGGCCCTTCCTGGCCGGATTCGGTCAGGGCAACGAGCGGGTGCTCCAGGCGATGCTGGAGCAGGGGCGGCGGCTGACCTACACCTACTCGCGCACCACCCGGCATCTCGCCAATGCGGCCCTCACCGAGCGGCTCGCCTCGCTGGCGGGGCCCGGGTTCGAGCGCGTGCACCTCACCTCCGGAGGCTCCGAGGCGGTCGAGATGGCCCTCAAGTTCCTCCGTGCCCATGCGGTTGCCACCGGAGAGCCGGAGCGCCACCGCGTCATCTCGTTGATGCCCGGCTACCACGGCGCCACCTTCCAGACCCTCGGCCTCAACGGTGACCTCAACGTACCGGCCCTCTGGGGGTCGATGACCGTCTGCTCGGACAAGATCCCGGCTCCGCTGACGTTCCGGGCCAGCAGCCCCGAGCAGGCGGCGGCGGAGAGCCTCGCCGCCCTCGAGGAGACCGTCGAGCGTGTGGGGGCGGGCCAGGTCCTCGCCCTGGTGATGGAGCCGATCGGAGGCCAGGCCTCGGGGGTCAATGTGCCCCACCCGTCGTTCGCGCGCGGTGCCCGCGCCGTCTGCGATCGCCACGGCATCCGCCTCGTCTTCGACGAGAGCGTCTGCGCCCTCCGGACCGGGCGCTTCCTCGCCGCCCACCACGCCCTCGACGCGCTGCCCGACGTCGTCGTCCTCGCCAAGGGGCTGGCGGCCGGCTATGCCCCGCTCGGCGCGGCGCTGATGCCGGCGTCGATGGTGGAGGAGGTCGCCGCCACCACCGGCTTCGTGATCGCCCACTCCTACGACGCCAATCCCATCGCCTGCGCCGCCGGCGCGGCCGTCCTCGACGAGATCGTCGAGCGCCATCTGATCGCCCACGCGGAGGAGATGGGGGCGCGCATCCGAGCCGGTCTGGTGCGGATCGCCGGCGGCTCGCCGCTGGTCGGCGACGTCCGGGGCCGGGGGCTGCTGCTCGCCATCGAGCTCGTCGCCGACAGGGAGACCCTGGCGCGGTTCCCGGCCGACGTCGACCCCGGCTCGGTCGTGCTCCGTCACGGTCTCGAGCACGGACTTCTCCTCTACTCGCGGCGCCAGAATGCCGGTCGATTCGGCGACTGGCTGCTGATCGCCCCCCCGCTGGTCATCGACGAGGCCGGGTGCGATGACCTGCTCGAGCGGCTCGAGGCGACCCTGGCCAGCGCGGTGCGGGAGCTCGTGCCGCAGCCCAGAGTCGCCGGTTGAGCCGCCCCCGCAGGGGCCGGCCCCCCGCCGGCGGCCCCGGCGCGGGCGGGCGCGCCGCGCGTCCCGGCATGCGGCTGTGGTTCCGGGTGGCATAGTTCGGACGATGAGCACCGAGCCCCGCCCGCTCCCCGGCGACCCCCTCGCCGCCCTCGCGCGTGAGCTGCTCGCCGAGCTGGGCGAGGACCCCGACCGGGAGGCGCTGCTGCGCACCCCGGCCCGGGTGGCCGAGAGCCTCCGCTTCCTCACTCAGGGCTACGGCATCGACGTCAAGGACGTCGTCCGGGACGCGGTCTACGCCGAGCCCTACGAGGAGATGGTCCTGGTCCGGGACGTGGAGGTGTACAGCCTCTGCGAGCACCACCTCCTGCCCTTCTACGGCCGGGCCCACATCGCCTACATGCCCCGGGGCCGGATCGTCGGGCTGAGCAAGCTGCCCCGGGTGGTGGACGTCTTCGCGCGTCGGCTCCAGGTCCAGGAGCGGCTGACGACCCAGATCGCCGAGGCCCTCGACGAGGCGCTGCGCCCGTATGGCGTCGCCGTCGTCATCGAGGCCTTCCACCTCTGCATGATGATGAGGGGCGTCCAGAAGCAGAACAGCCAGACGGTGACGTCATCCCTCACCGGCGTCTTCCGCAACGACCCCAAGACCCGCAGCGAGTTCCTGGAGCTGATCGGCCGCCGTCCGCGCTGATCCGGGCCGGCGCGGCCGACGGCGGCAGGGGTGCAGCTGGGTGGGGGTCGCGGTGGGGGAGGAGGTCGCCGGCATCGGCGTGGCGGTCGGCGCGGTGGATGTGGTCGACGTGGTCGAACCCCCACAGGCGCTCATCGTGGCGGCGGAAAGCGGAGCAGGGCGAGGATGGCGCGGGTGGGCGCGGCCGGGGGTGGGGGGTTGGGCATGGCGGGGCCGGCGAGGCCCTGCCGTGTGGTCAGGGGTCCATCAATCGAGCGGCCAGCCGTGGGTTCTTGGATCGCGCGGGAAGCCCCCTCGACTCGCTCCCCCCCTAACATCAGGCCGATGACGAGAGCGACCGCCGCCGGGGCTCCCGTGGACCCAGGGCACGCGGGTGGGGCGAGACCGGCCCTCAGCACGATCGGTGAGCGCGATCTTGCGGGCCTGCTGCGGGAGCTGGGGCAGCCGTCCTGGCGCGCTCGCCAGCTCCGTGAGGCGACCTGGCACCCCTACGTGGGCGGCTTCGAGGAGATCCGCCAGCTTCCCGGCGGACTGCGCGTCGAGCTCGATCACCGGCTGCGCTTCAGCAAAGCCGCGGTGACCTCCGAGAGGGTGGCCGACGCCGGGCAGACCCTCAAGTTGCTCTGCGCCCTCGATGGCCCCCAGACGGTCGAGACCGTGGCCATGGAGAGCCCTGCCCGGGGCGCCAGCGGGCGCCGCGCCACCGTCTGCGTCAGCACCCAGGTCGGCTGCGCGGTCGGCTGCCCCTTCTGCGCCACCGGGCGCATGGGGCTGCGGCGCAGCTGCACCCCCGCCGAGGTCGTCGATCAGGTCAGGCTGGCCGGCCAGGCCCTCTTCCGCCACGCTCTGGGGCCGGTCACGCACGTGGTCTACATGGGCATGGGGGAGCCCCTGGCCGCCTACGAGACCACGCTGGCCTCGCTGCGCGTCCTGGTCGCAGCTGGTGGAATCAGCCCGCGACGGATCACCGTCTCCACCAGCGGGGTGGTGCCGGGCATCCGCCGGCTGTCCACCGAGGGGCTGCCGGTCACCCTGGCGGTGTCGCTGCACGCCGCCAGCGACGAGCTGCGCAACCGGCTGGTGCCGCTCAACCGGGCCCATCCGCTGGACGGGCTGGTGGCTGCGGCGGGCGCTTACGCGCGGGCCACGGGTCGCCGGCTCAGCCTGGAGTGGTGCCTCATCGGTGGGGTCAACGACGGCCTCGACCAGGCCGCCGGGCTGGTCGCGATCGCCCGGAGGCTCGGCGCCCACGTCAACGTGATCCCGATGAACCGGATCGTGGGGAGCCCATGGGGGCCGCCCGCGGCGGCCGTCGGGCGGGCCTTCATGCGCCACCTCACCGGCGCGGGCGTGACCGTGACGGTCCGGGACACCCGCGGCGGCGAGGCGGAGGCGGCGTGCGGGCAGCTGCGGGCCGCGCTCGAGCCCCGGAGGCAGCTGCGCCCGGACGGCACCCTCACCCCGCAGCGACCGGTGCGACGCGGCGCATCGATCCGGGGCTGAGAACGGGCCGCACCGGCCGGCGGGGCGATCGCCCCAGCTCAGACGGCCCGCACGCCCCCTAGGAGGCCTGCTTGCTCGCGGTGCGGATGCAGCGGGTGCAGAGGGTCGTCTTGACCCAGCGGCTGCCCTCGAGCACGCGCGTCGACTGCAGGTTGGGCATGAAGCGGCGGCGGGTCCGGACCTTGGAGTGGCTGACGTTGTTGCCGGCCATCGGCCCCTTGCCGCAGCGGTCGCACTTCTGGGACATGGTGGTGAGGTGTGATCCCTGAGCGGCCGGAGCGGCACCTGGGCCGGCCCCGGCGGCATACTTAGCAATCCCTGCGCCGGCCATAGGAGCCATGTCCAGCGTCGGGTCTGGGCGAGAATAGCACAGCGGCCGTGCCGCATCTGATGGGAGCGACGTGACGAGCAGGCAGCGGACGGCGGGGCCCCTGAGCCACAGCGCGGGGCTGGGCCGGATCGAGGTGTCGCCGCGGGTGGTGGCCTCGATCGTCGGCCACGTCGCCAACGAGTGCTACGGGGTCGTCGGCATGGCCGCCCAGGGCCTGCGCGACGGGATCGCCGAGCGGCTCAACCGGGAGACCGTCCACCGCGGGGTCGTGGTCGAGATCCAGGAGGGCGGGCTGGTGATCGAGCTCTACATCATCGCCCAGTACGGCACCCGCATCAGCGAGGTCGCCCACAACCTGATGAGCGCGGTCAAGTACGAGGTCGAGAAGACCCTGGGGGTGGACGTCATCGCGGTCAACGTGAACGTGCAGGGCATCCACCTGGACGAGGGCGATGACCGGCGCTGAGAGCGCGGTGACGGCCAGTCCACGCCAGCCGTTGCGGGAGATCGACGGCGACGCGCTCCTCGCCGGGCTGCGCAGCTCGCTGGCCTGGCTCCAGGCCAACCAGGAGCAGGTCAACGAGCTCAACGTATTTCCGGTGCCGGACGGCGACACCGGCTCCAACATGTACCTGACCCTCCGCTCGGCGGTGGAGGACGCCCAGGCGGCCCCGGTCCCGTCCTCGGCGGGGTCGGTGATGCGGGCCGCCGCCCACGGCTCCCTGATGGGAGCCCGGGGCAACAGCGGGGTCATCCTCTCCCAGATCTTCCGCGGTTTCGCGCAGGGGGTGGCGGATCGGGACCGGCTGGACGCGGCCGGGGTCGCCGCCTGCCTCAGCGAGGGGGCCCGGGTCGCCTACAAGGCGGTGATGAAGCCGACCGAGGGGACGATCCTCACCGTGGTGCGCGAGGCCGCCGAGGCCGCCCAGCGCGCCGCGGCCACCAACTTCGACATCCGCGCCGTTCTCGACGAGACGGTGCGCGAGGCGCACAGCGCCGTCGAGCGGACCATCGACCAGCTCGCCGTGCTGCGCGAGGCCGGGGTGGTCGACGCCGGCGGGTTCGGGCTGGCGGTGATCTTCGAGGGCCTGACCCGGGCGGTCGGTGAGTCGGACGAGGCGGCGCGGCGGCCCCGTCTGGTGCGAGAGCGCCGCAGTGGCGAGCCCCGGGTGCGGCGGCCGGACGATCCCGCGGTCACGCCCCGGGACGATGTGGCCCCCGCGGCCACCACCTCAGCGGCCGCCGCTCATGCGGGGGCTGGGCGGCGTCGCGGTGCGGCCGCCGTCGCCCACTCCGAGCAGGGCTGGGGCTACTGCACCGAGTTCATGATCAGCGGCCCCGGGCTGGACGTCGACGCCCTCCGCGAGGAGCTGGGCGCGCTCGGCGAGTCCAGCCTGGTGGTGGGCGACGCCGATCTGGTCCGGATCCACATCCACACCGCCGACCCCGCCGCCCTCATCGGCGTGGCCGCCCAGCGCGGGGGCCTCTCGAACCTCAAGGTCGAGGACATGACGGCTCAGCACCACGACATCCTCGCTCGCGCCGACCGGACCGAGATGGCTGCGGCGGCGCAGGGCCTGCCGGGCGTCACCGGCGTGCCGGCGGCCCCGTCGATCGCCCCGAAGGTGGGCTCGGTGACGCCCGCGGACTCTGCCTCGATCGCGCCGGCTGTGGCCTCCGGGACACCGGCCGCCGGGGCCGCCTCGGTGGCGAGGTCGGTGGGCCCCACCGGGGCTCTGGCGCCCTCCGGCGTGGTGGCGAGCCGGCGGTTCGCGGTGGTGGCGGTCGCCCCCGGGGACGGGTTCCAGGAGATCTTCCGGAGCCTGGGGGCCGACGCCGTGGTCGAGGGTGGCCAGACCATGAACCCCTCGACCCAGGACCTCCTCTCGGCGGTGAAGGCGACCGGGGCCAGCTCGGTGGTGATCCTCCCCAACAACGGCAACGTGATCATGACCGCCGAGCAGGTCCAGCTTCTGGCCGAGGGGATCGACGTGCGGGTTGCCCCGTCACGCAACGTGCCGCAGGGGATCAGCGCCATGCTGGCCATCGACCCCGGTGGAGACGGCCCGGTCAACGCCCGCCGGATGACCGAGGCGATGCCGCGCGTCTCCGCTGTGGAGGTGACCCGGGCGGTGCGCGACAGCGGCGTCAACGGGCTCCAGATCCACGCCGGCGAGGTGATGGCCCTGGTCGACGACGAGATCGTCCAGACCGGCGACGACGAGGCCTCGGTCATCGAGGCGGTGCTGCGCAACTACGACACCCCGCCCGAGCTGGTCACCGCGTACTGGGGCGCCCAGGTCGACGAGCCGGCCGCCACCGCGCTGGTCGACCGGCTGCGCAGCGCATTCCCGGGGGTCGAGTTCGAGCTGCACCGGGGCGGCCAGGACCACTACCCCTACATCCTCTCCCTGGAGTGAGGTCGCGCACCGTGCGCGCTCAGGTCAGGGCAGGAGCCGGTCCGGGGTTCCGTTGAACCCCGCGTAGATGGAGAAGGTGTCGCCCGCGGTGGCGGTCTTGGCCACCGCGTAGAAGAGGTTCCAGTAGCAGTCGGTGTTGTCGGGGTTGGTCGCGCATCCGGCGGGCAGGGTGTAGCTGGAGGGCACCGAGATCTCGAACTGGAGCCACTGGCCGTTCCATTGCGTTCCGCCGGTGCTGCCTGCCGTCTGGATCACGGCGTCGGTCGTCTTGCCTCCGGCGTCCGGGTTGCCCGCGGCACCGCTCGTGCTGGCGTTGCTCTCATTTCCGTAGGCGTCGCTGCCGAGCGACGGTCCGAGGTCTTGGATGCTGTAGCCGGTCGGCATCGACGCGAATGCGGTGGGGGTGCTGCACGAACCACCGCTGGAGTTGGGTGGAGCAAATCCCACGAAGGCCGCGCCCCCGCCGACGTCGCCGACGTCGAAGAGGTCGACGGTGATGGTCTGGCCCGCGTACGCGGGGTCCAGGTAGAAGATCGGGATCTGGAAGTCCTGGCATTGGCCACCCTGCACGGGGGTGTAGACGGTCATGTCATCCATCGCGGAGACGGTGCAGGTGCCGCAGCTCCCGCCCCCGGGAGCGACCACCCGCACCGAGTATGCCTTGTGAGCCAGCGGGTATCCGGTGGCGGCCGCGGTTAGCGGGTTGATCGTCCCACCAGTATTGGTCAGGGTATCCACCTCGAGACGCAAGTACTCGGGAGCGGAGGAGCTGTTGGTGACGTACCCATTGGACGCGACCGGCTGGTACAGCTGGAGGTCGTTGGTGTAGTTGAGGTCGGTGCCGCTGGAGATCTGGGCGGCCGGGTCGTCGATCGAGATCCAGTTGTGGAACATCGCCGGGACCGCGCCGGTGACCTTGGTCGAGGAACCCGCGGTGCCGTAGCCCCCCCAGTAGATGTAGCTGCTGCTCGCGAGCGTGCTGCTCTCCAGGCCGGTGGCGTTGAATGGGTAGAAGACCTGCTGGTCGAGCTCGGTGTCGTTGAGGTCGGAGGCCAGGGTCGGGACCGAGAAGAGGGTGTAGGCCATGGCGGCGTAATCGGTCTTGGTCAGGTCCGGCTGCTGAGTGCCGCAGGCGCTGCCGTTGCCGCTCGAGCAGTCGTCGGGGAAGTCGCCATCGTCCTCGTGCAGCGTGTAATCGGCGTTGTTGTTGTTGTCGTCGGTGTTCGGGGCGAAGCTGGGGTTGTAAACCTGGACATCCACGGTGGTATTCGCCGGGACGGTGATCAGGTAGTTCTGGCCCCCGTTGCCGTTGACCTTCGAGATGCCGCTGCTCTCGGTGCCGTTGAGCGGGCTGATGTTGTGGAAGTTGACGGTGGTGTCGGCGGCGGCACAGGAATCCGACGAGCCGAGGGGGCCGCAGCTGTTTGCCGAGTCATTCGGGTTGGGGGTGTATCCGTCGCCCTCGGACCGGTCGACGCTCCAGCCCTCGGAGCGGAGGATGTAGAAGTTGCCCGAGCTGCCCAGCCCGCTCGGAGGTGTTGCGCAGTAACCGCCCGGCGTCCCGGATGTCGGTATGCCGTCGCAGTTCGTGGTGGTGGCGAGGCCGGACCCGAGCTGGTTACCAGGTTGACCGAGCTGGATCGGCGGCAGGTACTCCGCGGTGGCGTTCCGGACCACCGCGTGGGGTCCGAACCCCAGTAGCTGGAGGAAGGTGGTCGGGACGTTCACCGACACCGTCACCTCGAGCTGGTTGGTGGTTCCCGTCGGCGCCTGGACGACCACGCAGGGTGCGGGGGCGCTAGTGATGTTGGCCAGCGTCGTGGTGGTGGGGCAGGCGCTGTCGAACCCGTTTCGGGCCACCTCGACCAGGGCGGCGTTCGTCGCCGCCGCGTAGTTGCCAGGCAGATAGGCGACACCCGCCAGGGCGCCTGCCGCCGCCGCCCGCTCCACCTGGTCGCTACTGAAGTAGCTCATGCCGGCGTCGACGGCCAGTCCCGCGATGACCAGGAGCAGCACCGACATCAGAGCGAACAAGAGCATGACTTGGCCGCGTGCCGTGCGGCGGCCGTTGCGGGTCGGACGTGGCCTCATCGCAGTCGTCACTCCACTGGCGCCAGTCGGACGACCGTGTAGCGGGTCTCCGTCTGTGTGAACAAGGACAGGGTGGGAGAGGTGTACTTGAATTGCACCAGTACGCCCAGCTCGGCCTCGTTGGGGTGGACCTGGTTGCGCAGGCCGAGGGTGTAACCGGCCACACCCTGCAGCGTCCACGTGCCGCCCACGAGCTGATAGATGTCGATGGGCTCACCGGTCGTGTAGGCGCCGTTGTTGGGCGGGCAGCCGCTGCCCGTGTAGGGGGTTCCGGTGGCGAAGAGGCCGCCGTTGGTGCAGGGGGTGGGCTCGTAGATGGCGATCTCCTGCACCACCGAGTTGGGCATCGTCCCGGTGAAGACCGGGACCATCTGCTGGATGATCGCCTGGTCGGCGGCGCACGGGTTCGCGGCGACCCCCCCCTGGCAGACGGCGACGGCCGTGGGGTAACCGTCGTTGCCCAGCTCAGCGGCGTAACGCGCGCCGGCCCGCGTGGCCTGGAGAGCGGTGTCGTTGTCGCCGATGAGGTCCGCCGCGGTCCAGCTCCCGAGAAACAGCACCACCATCACCGGCACCACGATGGCGAACTCCACCATCGCCTGCCCCTTGCGCTGGGACAGACCCCTCATGGCTGCGGCTCCAGCCGGAACAGGTTGTCGGTGGTCAGCGTGAAGCCGCCCGTGGTGGCGAGCAGAGAGTAGTGATACGTGATCTGCAGTTCGGCGAAGTCTGGGGAGCCGACGACCGTGCGCCCCCCCGGGAGCCAGTTCGAGAGCGACGCCGTCCCGTTCTGTGCATAGATGTCCTCGCACGGACCGGAGCAGCCCGAGGTGACCGTTGCGAAGCTGCCGTCCCCCTGCTGGGCCACCTTCCAGATGACGATCTGGGTGACGGTGGTCAGCGGCGCACTGTTGAAACCCTGCTGATCCATCGCGCAGATGGCGACCTGATCGGCGGTCGCCGCCTGCGCGGCATTGGGGCAGCTGGCGGCCAGCGGCTCACAGAGGCCGCCCGGCGTGTAGGCCATGCAATTGCCCTCGGTCGAGATCAGAGCGACCCCGACGTCAGCCGCGTGCTCGACGGCCCCTCGCCCGTAGAGGAAGAAGCCGGCGTTCACGATGGAGAAGACCAGGAAGAAGAACAGCCCGCCGACCAGGGAGAACTCGACCAGGCCCTGTCCGCGTTGACCCGGGCGTCTGGCCCTCTGACGATGGGGCGGCAGGATCCACCGCACTCTTGTCTTCCTCACTCCGGGCAACACGACGCGCGCACCCCTGGGAGCGCCAGATCGAAACTGTACCGAATGACGCGGTTGCTGTATCAGACGTCGCTGGTCTGTTACGGAAATGTGGAGACCCCCTCGGACAGGCCGGCCGGGGAAGCCCCGCGGGCCCGCCGGGTGCCTAGAGTCGGCAGGATGCCCGACGTGGCCGACGCCCGTGGCCGGCGGATGGGCCGGATCCTGAAGCTTCCCAGCGCCTGCTGGCCGGAGACGCCGGTGGCGGGGCTTCCCGGTGTCGGCCCGGCCCGGGCGAGGGGCCTCGGCCGGCTCGGCATCGTCACCGCCTCGGACCTGCTCCTCCACCTGCCCCGCCGCTACGTGGACACCCGGGACCTGGTGGCGGTGCGGGAGCTGCGGGCCGGCGTGGTTCAGACGGTGCGCGTGCGGGTGCGCGAGGTCCGCGCCCATCACAGCCCGAGGCGGCACATGGCGCTGGTCGAGGCCACCCTGGAGGACGGGAGCGGCCGCGTCGGCGCCATCTGGTTCAACCAGCCGTACATCGCGGGCCAGATCCCCCCCGGCACCGAGCTCCTGGTCAGCGGCAAGGTGATCAGCGGCCTGCATGGGCTGAGCTTCCAGAGCCCCCGCTTCGAGCGGGCCAGCAGCGACCCCCGCCACGTGGGGCGGCTCGCCGCCATCTACCCGGAGACCGAGGGCATCACCTCCGTGTTCCTCCGGGGCCTGATCGGCCGGCTGCTGCCGGTCGCCGAGCAGATGCCCGACCGGCTGCCCCCCGAGGTCCGCCAGGCCGAGGGCCTGATGCCGCTGGCCGATGCCCTGCGCCAGGTGCACCTCCCCGACGAGGAGACCTCCGCCGCCGCCGCCCGGGAGCGGCTGGGCTTCGAGGAGCTCTTCCTCATCCAGCTCGCGGCCGACCGGGCCCGGCGGCGGCGCCTGGGCTCGGCCGGGGTGGTGGTCGCCTACGACGTCGAGGTCGCCCGCGCCTTCTCGGCCGGGCTTCCCTTCCGGCTCACCGACGGCCAGCGGATCGCCGCCCACCAGGTGCTCGCCGACCTCGCCGCCCCCGGACCGATGAACCGCCTGCTCCAGGGCGACGTGGGCAGCGGCAAGACGGCGGTGGCCGCGATGGCCGCCCTGATGACCTGCCGCGCCGGCCACCAGTGCGTGGTGATGGCACCCACCGAGATCCTGGCCCGCCAGCACTGGGTGACCCTGGAGGCGCTGCTCTCCCCCCACGACCTCTCGCCGCGGCTGCTGCTGGGCAGCACCGGGAGCCGGGCCCGGCGCGAGATCCTGGAGGGGCTGGCGGCCGGGCACGACCCGCTGGTGGTGGGCACCCACGCGCTCATCGAGGACGACGTGGTGCTCAACGACCTCGGGCTGGTGGTGGTCGACGAGCAGCACCGTTTCGGGGTCGCCCAGCGTCAGCGGCTGCGTCTCAAGGCCCGCGCTATGCCCAACTTCCTGGCCATGACCGCGACCCCGATCCCGCGCTCGCTGACCCTCACCCTCTACGGCGACGTGGACGTCAGCGAGCTGCGCGAGATGCCCCCGGGGAGGCTGCCGGTCGAGACCCGGGTGGTCCCGCCCCACCAGCGCGAGCAGGCGTACCAGTTCGTGCGGGCCCAGGTGGCGGAGGGGCGTCAGGTCTTCGTGATCTGCCCCCTGATCGAGGAATCGGACAAATTGGGCGTGAAGTCGGTGACCGCCGAGCACCGGAAGCTGGCGGAGGAGGTGTTCCCGGACCTGCGCCTCGAGATGCTCCACGGCCGGATGCCGGCCCGTGAGAAGGCCGAGCGGATGGCCCGGTTCGCCTCCGGCGAGGCCGACCTCCTGGTCGCGACCTCGGTGGTGGAGGTGGGCGTCGACATCCCCAACGCGACGGTGATGATCGTGGAGGGCGCGGAGCGCTTCGGCCTGGCCCAGCTCCATCAGCTCCGGGGGCGGGTCGGGCGCGACCGCCACCGCGCCTTCTGCCTGCTCTTCGAGGACGGCGTCGACGAGGAGGGGTCGCAACGCCTCCAGGCGGTGGCCAGCACCCAGAGCGGCTTCGATCTCGCCGAGCTGGACCTCCGCCTGCGCGGGCCGGGGGACGTGGCCGGGCTGCGCCAGCACGGCCTCCCCGAGATGCTCGCCGCCGACCTCCTGGATGTCGCCCTCGCCCAGCGGGCGCGGACCGCCGCCGCCGCCTGGCTGGATCACGATCCGGACCTGACCGAGTACGAGCCGCTGCGCGAGGCGATGCACGGCTACTCCAGCGTCTTCGACCTGGACTGAGCCCCAGGGTGGCCGCCAGTCGGATAACCGGTGGGGAGTGGCGGGGGCGGCTGCTGACCACCCCCCGCGGCCTCGAGGTGCGACCGACGCGCGGCATGGTGCGCCAGGCTCTCTTCAACATCCTGGGGACGCGGGTCGCCGGGGTGCCGGTGGTCGACCTCTATGCGGGAGCCGGGTCACTGGGGTTCGAGGCGCTGAGCCGGGGAGCGCAGCGCGCCACCTTCGTCGACCGCCGCCCCCAGAGCCTGGCACTGGTGAGGGACACGGCCCGCCGCTTCGGCTGCGAGGACCGGGTCGAGATGGTGAACGCCGACGCCATCGCCTGGCTCCGCCGCCGGCCCGCGCAGGTGGGAGGCGCCGGCATCTGCTTCGTCGACGCCCCCTACCGGGACGAGCGCCTGACCGAGGCGCTGGAGCTGCTCGGAGATCTCGCACCCGCCCTGCTCGTGTGCGAACATCACCGCGCCCGGGCGCTGCCCGCCGAGCTGGGAGAGCTCATCGCGGTGCGCACCGCCCACTACGGGCTCACCGACCTCACCCTCTACCAGCGTCGAGAGCAGCAGGAGCCGTCCCCATGAAGGAGCGCGTGAGCAATCAGCGCGTGGCCCTCTACCCGGGGAGCTTCGACCCCATCACCCTTGGTCATCTCGACATCCTGGAGCGGGCGATGGCGATCTTCGACCGGGTGGTGGTGTCGGTCCTGCGCAACCCGGACAAGCAGCCGCTCTTCAGCGTGGAGGAGCGTCTCGAGCTCATCCGCGAGGCGACCCGCTCCCTGGAAGGGGAGGTCGAGGTCGACGCCTTCGACGGGCTCACCGTGGAGCACGCCAAGCGGGTGGGGGCGATCGCCATCGTCCGCGGGCTGCGCGCGGTGAGCGATTTCGAGAGCGAGTTCCAGATGGCGCTGATGAACCGCCGCCTCGACCCCGACATCCACACCGTCTTCCTGATGACCTCGGCGCCCAACGTCTTCATGTCCTCGGCGCTGGTCAAGGAGGTCTGCCGGCTGGGGGGCGACATCAGCGAGTTCGTCCCACCGGCGACTGCCGAGGCGCTGCGCCGGCGCGTCGGGCGTCCCGGATGAGCGCCGGATCGCCGCACCGACGAATCGGGCGTCCCGGATGAGCGGCGAACCGCTGCACCGCCACATCGGGCGTCCCGGATGAGCGCCGGACCGCGCTCCCCGGGAGAGGCCCCGCCCTCGACCCTCGACCTCCTCGACGCCCTCGAGGCGCTGCTGGCCGAGGCCCGGCGGGTCCCCTTCAGCGGCAGCGTCATGGTCAACGACGGGGATCTGATCCAGCTGGTCGACCGGATCCGCCTCTCCCTGCCGGCGGACGTGGTCCAGGCCCAGCGGCTGCTCGACCAGCGCGAGCGCGTGCTGACTGACACGGAGGAGCGGGCCGGCGATCTCGCGGCGCGGGCCGAGTCCGCCGCCCGGCAGCTCGCCGAGCGGACGGCCGCGCAGGCCCGCGAGCTGACCGACCGGGCCCGCGCCGAGGCGGCGCAGCTCGGTGAGCGGGCCGAGGCGGAGGCCCGCCGGTTGGTGGCGGAGGCGCAGGCCCATGCCGAGCGCCTGGTCGCCGAGCACACCGTCGTCCGGGCCGCGGAGGAGCGCGCCGCCGGCCTGCTGCGGGACGCGGAGGAGCGCGCCGCCGCCGTCACCACCGCCGCCGAGGGGTACGCTCGGGACGCGGACGACTACGTCCGAGCGGTCATGACCGAGCTCGAGGAGCACCTGGTCACCGCCACCGCGACCGTCCGCAAGGGGTTGAGCACCCTCGCCTCTGCCGAGACCCCCCGCAAGAAGCGGCACGGGGGCGCGACCTCCTGAGCCTCCGGTTGTCAGGCGCCGGCCTGCCGGAGCGCCGGCCCGCCAGAGCCTCGCCCCGCCAGCTCTGGCCCGGCGGGCGCCGGCCAGGTGGGCGGTGGCGGCCCGAGCGGGTATACTCGCGGCTCAGGTCCTGCGCGGCCTCGTGCTGCGCGCCCTCCCTCCATCCCGGAGCCGTCATGCCCCTCCCCAAACAACACACCTCGCAGCGCCGCCGCGACATGCGGCGCTCGCACCACGCCCTGGTCCTTCCCACCCTGAACCCCTGCCCCCAGTGCAAGCAGCCGCGGCTGCCCCACCGGGTCTGCCCGAACTGCGGCCATTACAACCGCCGCGAGGTGATCGCGACCGAGTGAGCGGGCCGGGGCTCCGCGCCGCCCTCTGCTTCCCGGGTCAGGGCAGCCAGGCGGCGGGCATGGCGGCAGGCCTGGACGTGACGCCATTGGGACAGCGGCTGCTCGCGGTCGCCAGCGCCGCCGGGGTCGACCTCGAGGTCGCGTTGCGGGGTGACGAGCAGTCGCTCCGCCCCACCGAGATCGCCCAGCCGGCGCTGGTCTTCACCGAGCTGGTGCTGGCCGCCGCCCTCCCCCCGGAGCTCAGCGTGGTCGCGGTCGCCGGGCACTCGGTGGGAGAGCTGGCGGCCTGCGCTGTCGCCGGCGCCCTCCAGCCCGAGGCCGCGCTCGGTCTGGCCGTCGCACGCGGCCGGCTGATGGCGGGGATGCGGGAGGGGACGATGGCGGCGGTGCTGGGGCTCGATCCCGGCACCGTGGAGCGGCTCTGCACGGAGACGGAGGGGACCGTGGTGGTGGCCAACCTCAACGCGCCCGGCCAGGTGGTGGTGAGCGGCGGGCTCGATGCCGTCGCCGCCTTCTCGGTCCGGGCCCGGGAGGCGGGCGCCCGGCGGGTCCTCCCGCTCCGGGTCAGCGGCGCCTTCCACTCGCCGCTGATGGCCACCGCTGCCGCCGACTTCGCGCGGGTGCTCGAGGCCGCCGAGCTGCGCGACCCGGCCCTGCCGGTGGTGGCCAACGTCGACGCCACGCCGGTCACCACCGGACCCGGGCTGCGCGAGCGGCTGGGACGGCAGATGGTGTCGGCGGTCCGCTGGACCGATTCCGTGCAGCGGCTGGTCGAGCTCGGCGCGGAGGTGCTGGTCGAGGTCGGGCCCGGGGAGGTGCTCACCGGCCTGGCCCGGCGGATCGCCCCCGGGGTCAGGGCCGCCAGCGTCGGCAGCCTGGCGGCCGCCGCCGGCCTGGCCGAGACGCTGGGCGCTGAGAGCTCCCGGTGAAACGGCACGCGCGTTCCATCGGACCGCGGCGGGCGAGGGGACCCGAGCGCCCTCTGTCGAGTACCCTAGCGTCCGTGCCGGAGATGCCCTCGCTTCCCAGCTCTCGTCGCGTGGCCGCGGGCCGTGTTTGAGGGCGCCCTCGCCGGACAGGTCGCCCTGGTCACCGGCGGGTCCAAGGGGATCGGCCGGGCCACCGTCCTCGCCCTCGCCCAGGCCGGCGCGGACGTTGCCCTGAGCTACTCCGCCCAGGCCGATGCGCGCGCCGGCCACCCCGGCATCGCCGACAGTACCGCCGACGAGGCGCGTGGCCTCGGGGTCCGCGCCCTCACCCTGGAGGCGGACGTCGCCGACCCCGCCGCCGGCGAGGCGATGGTGGACTCCACCATCAAGGGCCTGGGGCGCCTGGATGTTCTGGTCAACAACGCCGGGATCGCGCGCGACAACCTGGCCATCCGCATGAGCGACGCGGAGTGGGATCTGGTCATCGCCATCGACCTCTCCGCGGCCTTCCACGTCAGCCGCGCCGCCCTCAAGCGCATGTTCCGCCAGCGCTCGGGTCGCATCATCAACGTCAGCAGCATCGCCGGGATCATGGGCAACCCCGGCCAGGCCAACTACTCCGCCGCCAAGGCCGGGCTGATCGGCCTGACCAAGACCCTCGCCCGCGAGATGGGGCCGCGGGGGATCACCGTCAACGCCGTGGCCCCCGGCTTCATCGAGACCGACATGACCGCGGCGCTTGGCGACAAGGTCCTCAACTCGGCCCTCGGCGCCATCCCCCTGGGGCGGGCCGGCAAGGCCGAGGAGGTGGCCGCCGCGATCCGCTTCCTCGCCCTCCCAGAGGCCGGCTACATCACCGGGTGCGTCCTCCAGATCGATGGCGGCATGGGGGCGTGACGATCACGGGTGGCCGGCCCCCCGGCTGAACCAGAGGAGACAGTGGCCGACACTCCAGCCGAGCATGCCGGGACGGCCGGGCCGCCAGGGTCGCGCCACCGGCGCCGCTCGAGCAGCCCGCCCCAGCCCGACGAAACCATCGACAGAGCCCCGGAGACCCTCCCGGCACCCGTGGCACCGTCGTTCATCGACGGGGCCTCCGGACGGTATGCCTTTCATCCCCCCGACCCCGCGAGGGGCGATCGGAGCCGGGGGGTCGACGACGACACGCCGCTCAGCGCGAAGCGGGACCCCACACGCGGTATCGTTTCCCCCCAGCCCGAAGCGGCCCACGCTGATGAAAGAGAAGAAGGACTGACGACTGATGCCAGACGTGACGTTCGACCGGTTCAAGACGATAGTCGCCGAGCAACTCGGCGTGGAGCCGGACCAGGTGACGCCGGAGGCGTCGTTCGTCGAGGATCTCAACGCGGACTCGCTCGACCTCGTGGAGCTGATCATGGCCTTCGAGGAGGAGTACCAGATGGAGATCAGCGACGAGGACGCGGAGAGGATCGGGACGGTGGGGCAGGCCTGGGAGTACATCAAGGAGAAGAGCGGGGCGGAGAGCTAGCCGCTCCGGGCCCCGCACCCTCGCCGGGCACAGTGGCCACCGCGCGCCCGGTGCCGGCAGAGGGGATGGCCAGCGCCGCGTCCCCGGGCGGGCCCTCGGACCGCGCCCCCGATTCCGGCTCCCCGGGCGCACCCGTCGACGAGGGCCGCGCGTTGAGCGCCGCCGCCGAGCCCGGGGGCGCGCCTCCCGCGGCGAGCGGTGAGGCCGCCCCGACACGCCGCCGCCGGTCCCGCTCCCGGAAGCCCGCCGGCGCTGCGACCCAGGCCCCGGCTCCGGTCGCGACCCCGGACGCGACCTCGACCTCGAGCTCGGCCGCCTTCACCGCGGGCGCCCCGGCCGCGATCTCACCGCCGTCGTCCCCGGCGATCTCGCCGCCGCCATCGGTCGCGATCACGGCTCGGTCACCGGTCGCGGTCTCACCGCAGGACCCAACGATTCCGGCACCCGATCTCACCCGCCCGCCGGTCGAGCCGTCCGGGATGGGCACCGCGGAGCCGCAGCCGCCGAAAGCCGCCCGACGCCGGCGCTCGCGCTCCCGCGCGGCGGGGGCGGCCACCGCCGCGTCCCCGCCTCCGACCTCGGGTCCCGGTGAGATGGCCGCCGCCGGTGAGGCCGCTTCCGCCGAGCCGGCCGTCGCCGGCGGGACCGCGGCCGTCGAGCCTGAAGGGGCTCCACCGGCAGAGGCGAAGCCGGGACGGCGGCGCCGCTCCCGTTCGCGCGCCACCTCCGCCGGGGCGCCCGCAGCGCCCGGCCCCGCGGCCGTGACCGGACCCGCGCAGGCCGGCGCCGTGGGCGCGGCCGGACTCACGCAGGCGGGCCCCGCGGCCGCGGCCGGACTCATGCAGGCGGGCCCCGTGGCCGCGACCGGCCGCCCCCAGCGGGCCCAGCCCGTTCCAATGGACGGGGCGCCGGCTCCCGCGTACCGGGAGGAGGCCCAGCCGGCCGCCCCCGAGGCCTCGGAGCTGTTCCACCAATCGGCGCTGGCGCCCGAGGAGCAGCGGGGCCTCGACGAGCTGGCCGAGCGCCTTCAGATCAACTTCCGGCGTCCGGTCCTGCTCCGCGAGGCGATGACCCATGCGTCGTGGAACAACGAGCGCGGCGAGCCCAGCGGTCCTGGCCACGACAACGAACGGCTCGAGTACCTCGGGGACGCGGTCCTCGAGCTGGTCGTGGGCGAGTACCTCTTCCGGAGGTTCCCGGGGTACGACGAGGGTCAGTTGACCCAGCTCCGGGCGGCGCTGGTCAACACCATGTCGCTGGCCAAGCTGGCCGAGCGCCTCCACCTGGGCGACGCGCTGCTGCTCGGCCGGGGCGCGGCCAAGACCGGGGCGCGACAGCTCCCCTCGCTGCTCGCCAACTGCTTCGAGGCGATGATCGGGGCGATCTTCCTCGACCAGGGATACCGGGTGGCGACCCGCGTCTTCCTCCAGAGCATCGGCGACCTCTCGGAGTGGAGCGACGAGAACCACAAGGGCCGGCTCCAAGAGGCGGCCCAGCTCCGCCTCGGGGCCCCCCCCGCATACCGGGTGACCGCCATCGGCGGACCCGGTCACCGCCGCGAGTACCGCGCCGAGGCGCTGGTGGGGGGGAAGGTGCTGGGCGAGGGACGCGGCAGCACCAAGCAGGCGGCCGAGCAGGCGGCGGCGCGCCTCGCCGTGGAGCGGCTGGCCGCCCCCGACGGCCAGCGGCCGGTGCCAGCCCGGGCCCGCCGGCCCGGCGGGGTGTCGACGGAGCCCGCCCGGGTGCGCCGCCGCGTCGCCGAGGTGGCCGCCGACCGGCGCGCCGTCGCCCGTCCCGCCGCCGAGATCGCGGCCGCCGCGGCCCCGGAGCCGGCCCGATCCCGGGGGCTGCTCGGTGCCATCCGGGCCGCTGCCCAGGTCCTGGTGGGCCGCCGCGCCGAGGTGGCTCCGCCCGCCGTCCCGGCCGCCGAGCCCGCCACCAGCGCCGCGCGGCGCAGCCATCGGGGCCACCGCGGGGGCCGCGGCCGCCGCCGCCCGGGATCCGGGTCCGGGTCCGCCCCCCGGGGCTCGTCGCCCGCCGGGTCCACCGCCGCGGGGTCTCAGCCCTCCGGGCGCGCTCCCTCTGGGCCGCCGTCCTCCGGATCAGCTTCGTCCGGCACCACCCCGCCGACCGCATCCCGGTGAGTCGTCTCTGCCCGAGCATCTTCCCCGCGACATCTTGTGGTGGCGGGCCTCCCAGCCCCCCAGATGTTGACGGGGAGGCGCCCCGACACGGAGAATCCGGCGGGTGAGGTTGCAGCGTCTCGTCCTCAGCGGGTTCAAGACCTTTGCTCATCGCACCGAGATCCGCTTCGAGCCGGGGGTCACCGGGATCGTCGGCCCCAACGGGAGCGGGAAGAGCAACCTGGTCGACGCCGTCCGGTGGGCGCTCGGGGAGACCAACGCCCGGGAGCTGCGTGGCAACCGCCTCGACGAGATGATCTTCGCGGGCGGTTCGGGTCGTGACCGGATGGGGGTGGCCGAGGTCGAGCTGATCCTCGACAACGAGGACGGGCTCCTCCCGGTCGAGGATGCCGAGGTCGCCATCAGCCGCCGGGTGGTGCGCGGCGGCGAGGTCGAGTACCGGGTCAACGGAGAACGCACCCGGCTTCGCGACGTCGAACGGATCCTGGGTGGCACCGGGCTGACCCAGCACGGCTACGCGGTGGTGGCCCAGCACGACATCGAGGCGATCATCGAGGCGACCCCCCGGCAGCGCCGCTCGCTGGTCGAGCAGGCGGCCGGCGTCCGACCCCTCCGGGCCGCCTGCGACGACGCCCTGCGCCGGCTGGACCAGGTGGGCGTCGCGGTGCAGCGGCTGGTGGACCGGCTCGGCGAGTCCGAGCCCCGGCTGGCCGAGCTGGCCGGCGAGCGCGAGGCGGCCCTGGAGGTGAGGGGCCTGGCGGAGCGACTCGCCTCGCTGCGGGGGAGCCTGGCTCGCGAGGCCTGGCGGGCGGCTCGCGCCGAGGTCAGGCAGGCGCGCCGGCGGCTGGAGACGGCCGAACGCCGGCTCGAGGCAGCCAACGAGGCGGAGGCCGGCTTCGCGGCCCGCGTTGATGCAGCTCGAGCGGGGCTGGAGACCGCGCGGGCGGCGCAGCAGGCGGCGGCGGAGCGCCTGGAGGCGGCCCGGGTCGCCGCCGAGCGCTGTCGCGGCGAGGCCCGTCGCTTCGCGGACCGCACCTGGACCGCGGCGCTGCACCGGGCGGACGCCCGGCGCCAGGCGCGGGCGGCGACGTTCGAGGTCGAGGAGGCCCGGGCGACCCTGGAGCAGCTCGCCGGCGCCGCGACTGAGACCGGCCGGCAGCTCCGTGAGCTGGAGTCCGCGGCGGCCGTGCTGGCCAGCGAGAGCCGCGCGGCGGCGACGGAGGCGGCCGAGGCCCAGCGGGGCGCCGACTCGGCCGAGCGCGAGCTGGCCCGCGCCGCGGCGCTGACGGCGACGGCACAGGCGGGTGCCCGCGATCGCGCCGAGAACGGGCATCTCCTCGACGAGTCGCTCCGGGCCGCCGCGGAGGAGCTGACCGCCGGCCGAAGCCGCGCGGTGGAGCTGGAGACGGTGGCGCGCGCCGCGGAGGCGCACCTCGCCGAGCTGGAGGCCACCGCCCGGGGGTCGGAGGTGGAGACGGCCCGCCGCGCCGCCGACCTCGAGGAGGCGCGCAACGCCCTGCGGGAGGCCGAGGAGCGGCGGGTCGGGGCGCGCGAGCGGATGACCCGCTCCCTGGCGCGAGCCGCCAGCCTGCGCGGTCAGGTGGACGGCCTGCTCGGCGGCAGCGGGGCCATCGGGGCCCGGGCCGTCGAGCTGGGGGCCGTCCGGTTGGTGGACTCCCTGCGGGTCCGGGACGCCGCGGATGCGGCCGCCATCGAGGCGGCGCTGGAGCCGCACCTGGGGGCGTGGGTGGTCGCCGACCTCGATCGGGCGCTGGACCTGCTCCGGGGCTCGGACGTTCGCGAGGAGGTGCTGGCCACCGGTGGGGCGGCGCCGGCATGGGGGTGGGACTCTCCGGCCGCGGACCCGGAGGCGCCGGTCACGGACCCGGACGCTGGCGGCACGGATGAGCCGGGGCCCCGGCCCGGTGGCGACGCGGTCCGGCGCGCGCTCGACGCGGTGGAGGTGGATTCCCGGGCCCGCGCGGCCGCGGCCCATTGCCTGGCCGGCACCTGGTTGGTCGCCGACCTCAGCGAGGCGCGCCGGGTGGCCGCCACCGGCGCCAGGGCGGTACTCCCCGATGGCGCGGTGATCACCGCCCGGGGGGCGCGCGCGGGTGGCGGGAAGGTGCCCACCCTCTCCCTGGTGGCCGCGGCCCACGAGGCCCAGAAGGCCGCGGAGGCCGCCGGCGCTCTCGAGGCTTCCGCGAGCAGCCGGGTGCGCGGCTGCGCGGATGCGGTGGCGGCGGCGGACCAGGTGCTGATCGCGGCGTCGGCCGCGCTCGCCGCCCAGCGCCGGGCGGTCGCCGAGGCCACCGCGCAATCGGCGGCGGCGGGGATCGCGGCGTCGATGGAGGCGCGGCGGCTGACCACCCTCGAGGCGGAGCTCAGCCGGCACACCGAGGCTCGGGCCCAGGCCGAGGGGGCCGCCCGGAGTGCGGCCGCGGAGGCCGAGCGAGCCGGGCGGGACGAGGAGGTACTCCGCGCCGCGGCCGAGAGGGCTCGCGCCCGGCACCTGGAGCTGCGTGAGCGCAGTGAGGGGCTGAGCGGGGAGCTGGGCCGGGCGGAGGCGGCCGTGGCCGAGCTTCGGGTCGCGGCTGACGGCGCGGAGCGCCGCCGTCTGGAGACCGAGCGCCGGCGCCACGACGCCGCCGCGCGGGTCGCGGAGTCCGACGCCCGGGTGGCCGGGGCGGAGACCGAGGCGCTGACCGCCCTGGCCCAGGGAGGGGCGGCGGCGGCGGCGGCCCGCAGCGCGGAGGACGTCGTGGAGACGGCCGCGGCTCACCTGGCCGCGAGCTCGCGGCCGTTGGGGGAGATGGAGGGCGCGCTCAACGCCCTGGAGAGGGAGCGCGGGGAGGTCCGGGTCGCGGTCGCTCGAGCCGAGGACGAGGTCAACGCCGCCCGGAGCGACGTCGACGTCGCCGAGATGCGGCTCGCCGAACAGGCCGAACAGGTCCGCGACCAGGTGGAGGACGACCCGGTGGAGCTGGACCCCGCCGCCGCCGAACGCGCCGAGCGGGAGATCGCCCGGCTCGAACGCCGGATCGCGGGGATGGGGCCGGTGAACGCCCTGGCCCCGGAGCAGCACGACGCGCTCGAGGAGCGGGTCGGCCGCCTCCGGGCCGCCCGCGATGACCTGGCAGTGGCCTCCGCCGAGGTGGGCAACCTGGTGCGCCGCTTCGACGCCGAGGCCGGCCGGCGTTTCGAGGCCGTCTTCGGTGCGGTCAACGCCCACTTCGGAGAGCTGTTCGCCGAGCTCTTCCCCGGCGGGCGCGCCGCCCTCCGGATGGAGGCTCCCCCGGAGCCGGCGGCGGTGCCGGCCGGCGAGGAGCCCAGGGTCCCCAGCAGGGTCGAGGAGGAGCTGCCCGGGGTCGCGATCCTGGCCCAGCCGCCCGGCAAGCGGCTCCAGCACCTCGGCCTGCTGAGCGGTGGGGAGCGGGCGCTCACGGCGCTGGCGGTGGTCCTCGCGCTGCAGCAGGTCAACCCCTCGCCCTTCTACATCTTCGACGAGGTCGACGCCCCCCTCGACGACACCAGCGTGCTGCGCTTCACCCGGCTGCTCGGCCGGCTCGCCGTCCTCCAGCAGTTCATCGTGGTGACCCACAATCACGTCACCATGGCCGCCGCGGACGCCCTCTATGGGGTGACGATCGATCGCGAGGGGGTGAGCTCGCTGCTCTCGGTCCGCTTCGGCCTCGACACCGGGGCCGCCGACGTGACCGGGACCCTGGTCGCGCCCCTCCGCCGTGTCGCCTCGTAGCGGGGACACGGCTGCGACCGGCCCCAGCCCGGGGCTCACGCGTGGCGAGCGACTCGGCCACCTCGAGCGGTGAGGAGGAGAAGATGACGCGCGAGCTGGTCAGCCGCCCCCAGCGGCAGTCGTGGTGGCGGCGCATGTCCCGACGGATGGATCGCGCCTCGCTCAGCTTCAGCGAGCAGGTGCGCGACGCCGTCCTGCTCCGCCGCGACCTCGACGACGAGTTCTGGGACGACCTGCTCCAGGTGCTGGTCGGCGCCGACTGCGGGATGCCCGTGGCCGAGGCGCTGGTGGCGCGACTCCGCGCTCGGGTCCGGGACGAGCGGATGTCCACGCCCGAGCAGGCTGTCCGCGCCCTGAAGGCGGAGATGCTGGCCGTGCTCGAGGCGCGCGATCGTGAGCTCCACATCGACCAGGTCCCGGCGGTGGTGCTCATGGTCGGGGTCAACGGGAGCGGCAAGACCACCACCATCGGCAAGCTGGCCCACCGGCTCCAGGCCGAGGGGAGGACGACGCTCATCGCCGCCGCCGACACCTTCCGGGCCGCCGCCATCGACCAGATGCGGCTATGGGCCGACCGCAGCGGCAGCGACGTCATCGCCCACCAGCCGGGGGGCGACCCCGGGGCGGTGGTGTACGACGCGCTGCAGGCGGCGGTGGCGCGCCGGACCGACTGCGTGCTGGTGGACACGGCGGGCCGGCTCCACACCAAGGTCAATCTGATGGCCGAGCTGATCAAGGTGCGCAACGTCGCCCGCCGGGTCATCCCGGAGGCTCCTCACGAGACGCTCCTGGTCATCGAGGCCCCCACCGGGATGAACGCGATCGCCCAGGCCCGGGTCTTTCACGAGTCGCTCGGGCTGACCGGGATCGTGCTCACCAAGCTCGACGGCACCTCCCGGGGCGGGACCGTGCTCGCCATCGAGGAGGACCTGGGGGTGGCCGTGAAGCTGGTCGGGCTCGGCGAGGGGATCGACGACCTCAACGTCTTCGACCCGGAGGCCTATCTGGACGCCCTCTTCGCCGGGGTGCTGGAGGCGCCCGGAGCGTAGCCGGCGTGCGCTGGGGTAGACTGTTCAGGCTTTGACCTTGACAGTCGTCGCGGCCCCCCGCTCCGGCCTCCCCGGGCTCTCCCGGACCGCCCACCTCCAGCGCCTGCTGGACGTCTACGGCGGCCTGCTCACCGACCGCCAGCGCGAGGCCTGCCGCCTCCATCTCGATGAGGACTGGTCCTTCGCGGAGCTGGCCGAGGACCTGGGCTGCAGCCGCAGCGGTGCCCACGACCTGGTGCGCCGAGGTCTGGCTCAGCTCGAGCACTGCGAGGCGCGGCTGGGTCATGCCGCCGAGCTGGCCCGGCGCGACGCGGTCGAGGCCGAGTTGCGCGCCGCGCTGGCGCACCAGAGAGCCGGCTCGGGGGCACCGCACTAGAGATGTTCGAATCGCTCTCCGACCGCCTCGGTGACATCTTCAAGTCGCTCTCCGGATGCGGCCGCCTGACCAAGGAGGAGGTCGAGCTGGGGATGCGCGAGGTCCGCCTCGCCCTGCTCGAGGCGGACGTCAACTTCAAGGTCGCCCGCGCCCTCGTCGATCGCATCCGCGAGCGCGCCGTCGGCTCCGACGTGCTCGAGTCGCTGACCCCCGGACAGCAGATCGTGAAGATCGTCAACGAGGAGTTGGTGGCATTGCTCGGGGGCGAGCAGCGCAAGCTCCGCTACCAGTCCCAGCCGCCGACCGTGCTGATGCTGATCGGCCTCCAGGGGAGCGGCAAGACCACCACCTGCGCCAAGCTCGCCCTGGCGATCCGCCGCGAAGGGCACCGCCCGCTGCTCGTGGCCGCCGACATCCAGCGTCCCGCCGCGCCCCAGCAGCTCGAGAAGCTGGGCAAGGACAACCAGATCCCGGTCGCCATGCCGGACGGGAAGAGCAAGCCCCCCGAGCTCTGCAAGCGGGGCCTGGACGAGGCCAGGCAGCTCAATTGCGACGTCGTCATCCTCGACACCGCCGGCCGCCTCCAGATCGATCAGCCGATGCTCGCGGAGCTGAAGGAGATCCGCAAGCGCATCCCCATCCATGACACGGTTTTGGTGGTCGACGCCATGACCGGGCAGGAGGCGGTCAACGTCGCCCGGGAATTCGACCAGCAGGTGGGGGTGGACGGCATCATCCTGACCAAGCTGGACGGGGATGCCCGAGGCGGCGCGGCCCTCTCCATGAAGGAGTCGATGGGCAAGCCGATCCTCTACACCGGGGTGGGGGAGAAGGTGTCCGAGCTGGAGCCGTTCCAGCCCGAGCGGATGGCGTCGCGCATCCTCGGCATGGGCGACATCCTCACCCTGGTCGAGCGCGCCGAGTCGCAGGTCGACCAGCGCACCGCGGAGGCGGCGGCGCACAAGCTCCTCGCCGGGCGCTTCACCATGAACGACTGGCTGGAGCAGATGCGCCAGCTCCGCAAGATGGGGTCGCTGGAGGGGATCCTGGGGATGCTCCCCGGGGGACGCCAGATGATGAAGCAGGCGGGGGGGATGATGCCCACCGAGAAGGACATCTCCCGGATGGAGGCCATCGTCCTCTCCATGACCGCCCACGAGCGGGTCCACCCCGAGGTGCTCAAGAGCTCGCGGCGGCGCCGCATCGCCGCCGGCAGCGGCACCACGCTCGCCGACGTCAACAAGCTGCTCAAGGGGTTCGAGCAGATGCAATCGGTGATGAGGTCCCTGGGCGGCAAGGGCGGCAAGGGGGTGCGCGGGCGGGCGCGCATGCTCCGTCAGCTCCAGGGCATGGACCCCTCTCAGCTCGGCCTGCCCGGTCGGTGATCGTTTCAATGCAGTCGATGCCCGCCGGCGCGGGCACACCAACACCGCAAAGGAGAAGTTTTGGTCAAGATCCGCCTGAAGAGGATGGGGACCACGAAGCGTCCCTTCTACCGCCTGGTGGTCGCCGACTCGCGGAGCCCCCGTGACGGCCGGTTCATCGAGGCCCTGGGTTTCTACGACCCGCTGCCCCAGCCGGCGGCGGTGAGGATCGACGCCGAGCGGGTGCGGGAGTGGCTGCGCCGCGGGGCCCGTCCCAGCGACAGCGCGCGCGACCTGCTGGTCGCCCAGGGCATCCTCGCCGGCAATCCGCGGCGCGAGCGGGTCACGGCGGACGAGCCGGCCGGCGCCGCTGAGGTGGCGGCCGAGGTGGCAGCCCAGCCGGTTGTGGCCGCCGAGCCCGACGTGGCCGCGGAGCGGGTCGTGGCCGCCGAGCACGTGGTTGACGCCGAGCTGGTCGTGGACGCCGAGCCGGTCGTGGACGCCGCCGGCCCCCACCCGGCAGCGCCCGGGGAGCCCGAGCCTGCCTCCGGGGAGCCCGACGAGGCGGCCGCGGGGCCCGCCGAGGAGACCGTCCCGGCGAGCGAGGAGGCCTAGGTGGCCGACTACGCCGACCTCACCCGATTCATCATCGAGCGGATGGTCGGCGCCCCCGAGTCCGTCACCGTCCGGGCGGTGCCCAAGGGACGGACCACCATCATCGAGGTGGGGGTCGCCGAGTCCGACATGGGCAAGCTGATCGGCAAGGGCGGTCGCAACATCGACGCCGTCCGCGCCGTGGTCCGGGCCGCCGGGCTGCGTGCCCACGAGCGCGTCCAGGTGGAGCTGGCCGAGCAGCGATGACCCGTCCCGTCTCCGGCCCGAGAGGTCTGCGATGACCCCCTCCGCCAGCCGCGGTATCACCGCTGGGCGCCCAGCCCTGCTCCGGGTCGCCCGGGTGCGGCGCACCCATGGGGTGGTCGGCGAGGTGCGCGCCGAGAGCCTGGGTGGGGACGCCCACCGCTTCCGCCGCGGGGTGAGGGTGACCGTCGAGGAGACCGGGCGCACCCTGACCCTGCGCTCCGCGCGCGGTCTTGGAGATGGGGACCTGCTGCTCGGCTTCGCGGGGATCGATTCGCCCGAGGCCGCGGCGCCCCTGCGCGGCGCCTACCTCTGCGTGGAACCGGCACGGGCGCGGCGTCTGCCCGCCGGTGAGTGGTTCGTCTGGCAGCTGGTCGGGCTCGCCGCCGTGGACACCGAGGGGCGCTCGCTCGGCCTGGTCGCCGACGTCGAGGCCGGCACCGCCCACGACGTCCTCGTCGTGGATGGTCGCGAGGGCGAGCGCCGCTTCCCGATGGTGAGCGCCTTCGTCCGCGAGGTGGACATCCAGGGCGGTCAGGTGGTGCTCACGCCCTGGGACGAGGAGGAGGCCTGAGCGGCCGCATCGAGATGCGCTTCGACGTCCTCACCCTCTTCCCCGGGGTCTTCCCCGGCCCCCTCGGCGTCGGGGTGGTCGGGCGCGCCCTCGAACGCGGCGATCTGGAGCTTCATCTCCACGACCTGCGCGACTTCACCACCGGCCGTCACCGCCAGGTCGACGACATCGCCTTCGGGGGTGGCCCCGGCATGGTGTTGAAGCCCGAGCCGCTGGTGCGCGCCGTCCGCCGGCTTCGCGACGAGGTGCCGGGGACGCGGGCGATCCTGCTCTCGCCCCAGGGGAGGACATTCGACCAGGTGGTGGCGCGGGAGCTCGCCGCGGAGCGCGCGCTGCTCCTGGTCTGCGGCCGTTACCAGGGCGTCGACGAGCGCGCTCGGGCCGAGATCGGCGAGGAGCTGTCGGTCGGCGACTACGTCCTGAGCGGCGGGGAGATCGCCGCCATGGCCGTGATCGAGGCGGTCGGGCGGCTGGTGCCGGGCGTGGTCGGATCCGCCGACTCGCTGACCGACGAGACCTTCTCCGCGGCCACCGAGGGCGGCCTGGAGGCCCCCCTCTACACCCGGCCCGCCGATTTCGAGGGCGAGCTGGTGCCGGAGGTGCTCCGTGGCGGCAACCACGCCGCCATCGAGGCCTGGCGGCGCCGCAATTCCCGAGAGGCAACCCAGCGCCGGAGGCCCGACCTGCTAGGGTCGTCGGGCGCGATTTCTGGAGGTTTGCAGTGAATGTCGTCGAGCTCCTGGAGCGGGAGCAGGAGAAGGCAGAGGTCCCGGTGCTCCGAAGCGGGGACACGGTTCGGGTGCACGTCAAGGTCGTCGAGGGGACCCGCGAGCGCATCCAGGTGTTCGAGGGGGTGGTGATCTCCCTCCACGGCAAGACCGGCATCGGGGCCAGCTTCACGGTCCGCCGGATCGCGTCGCACGGGGTGGGGGTGGAGCGGACCTTCCTGCTTCACTCGCCGCGCATCGACCGGATCGAGGTCCTGCGTCACGGCGAAGTCCGCCGGGCCAAGCTCTTCTACCTGCGCGAGAAGGTGGGCAAGCGGGCCCGGATCAGGGAGCGCCGCCAGCCCCTGGGTGGCGAGTCCGGAGGGGTGCGCCGGGCCCAGGCAGTCGAGGCGGAGGCGGCTGCCGAGGAGGATCTGGATTCCGGCTTCGTCGAGGCTTCCGAACCGGACGAGACAGAGGAGCTGGAGCCGGGGAACGTCTGAGCCACCGGCGGCCGGGCCGCGCCTCCCGCTGGTGCCGCCCCCCCGGCGGATGGTCGGGCAGGCGGGGGAGTCGGCCGCGCTCGCGTGCCTGCTGGCGGGCGGGATGCGTCTGGTCGCCCGCGACTGGCGCTGCCGCCTCGGCCAGCTCGACATCGTCTGCGAGGAGGCCGGGACCCTGGTGGCCGTCGAGGTCAAGGCGCGCCGCGGCGACCGCTTCGGTCTCCCTCAGGAGGCCGTGGACCGGCGCAAGCAGGCCAGGCTTCGGATGCTCCTCGACGCCTTCCGGCTGGCCACCGGCCGTGGGGACCAGCCCTGCCGGATCGACGTCGTGGCGGTGCGATTCGACCGCGAGCTGCGGCCGCTCAGTTGCGAGCACATCCGCGATGCCGTGAGAGGGTGATGCGGCGGGTCGGCTTCTCAACACCGCATCGTCCGAGTCATGCTCCACGACCGTTGAGACACCGCATCGTCGCGCTCACCCTTCTCGCCGGTACGGCGATCCTGATCGCCGGGTGTGGAGCCGGCTCGCAGCCGGCCACCTCGACGTCCACGCCGCCGCCGTCCTCGAGGTCGACCAGCCCGTCCGTGGTGGCCGCCGCCACGCCGACGCCGAGCCCGACGCCCGGGGGCCCGACCGCAGGTCCGGGCGGCTGCCAGGTCGCCGCCTCCGCGGGCCCGCCGGCCGGGGTGACCCTGATCACCTGCTACTCGATGACCGGTGAGGTCGTGTCGAGCGGCGGCTTCTACGACGATCTCGAGGGCAACGGCGCGGTCAGTTGCTCGGACTGGGCCAGGAGCGGGGAGCAGGTCAGCGGTGCGGCCGGCGAGGTTCTACCTGCCCCGGACCCCTCGACCGCCGGGGTGGCCGTCAACGGGCAGGAGCTGGCATTCACCTTCTACATCGGCCCCTACACCGGTCCCGGCTCCTACCCGTCCACCGACCTGGACGAGCTGGCGAGCCTCGGTGACACCGACTGGAACAACGTGAACGCCACCGACTTCACCGCCCATGTGAGCGCCGATGGCTCCGGGTCGCTGAGCGCCAGCCTCACCAATGAGGCTGGCAACGGTGAGACCGAGACCATCATCGAGACCTGGATCTGCGTCACCGAGCCCTCCGACTGAGCTGAGGACGCCCCGCGGGCCGTGCCCGTATGATCGCCGCGCCGTGAGACGCCGACATGCCGCCGCCGCCGTGATCGTCGGGGTGCTCGCGGCGGCCGGCCTCAGCGCCTGGTTCGTGTCGTCGAACTCGCCGGCGCCGACGGCAATACCCGGTGCGAAAGTCACCCCGGGTGCGGTCTCGACCTCGCCGGCCACGCCGAGGGGCACGGCGCTGGCCAGTGGCCCGCGGCCGACCACGGGTCCGGGCGGCTGCACCATCGCGGCCCCGGCGGTGGCGCCGAGCGGGCTGACCCTGTACGTCTGCTACTCGATGAGTGGGACGGTCAGTGCGAGCGGAGGATTCATCGATGAGGACCAGGGATCGGCGGCCTTCAGCTGCGCCGGCTGGGCCGAGGACGGAGAGGGGGCTCCCGGGTCGGGCATCCCGGCGCTGCAGGCACCCGACCCGGGGGATGGTAGGGTCACCGTCGACGGCCAGGCGGTGGGCTTCGACCTTGCGATCGTTCCCTACAGCGGGCCCGGCTCCTACCCCTCGACCTCGGTCGCTCAGAGCGTGAGCCTGGGCACCACCCTGAGCTGGTCGACCAACAGCACGTCCGCGGCCACCTTCGGCGCCGAGGTCAACCCCGACGGCTCGGGATCGGTGACCGTCACCAACCTGCACAACGACTCCAGCAACGGCACCGTCGAGGACGCCTCGGAGAGCTGGGTGTGCGTCATGGAGCCGGCCTCCTAAGCTGTCTGTATGTTGGACCGCCTGGTCATGTGGCTAGGCCGTCGTCGCCACCGCGCCGAGGAGCGGCGCCGAGCCAAGGCGCTGGGCCGCGCAACGAGTAGAGCGCAGTCACCTCGAGGGCCGCGTCGAGCGGCCACCCGTCCGGGCGCTTCCGGCGCGTCGGGAAGCGCCGGAGCCGGCGTCCGCGCCCCGCTGCCTCGCCCGCCGAGTGACCTCCTGGCGGGCGCAGAGGCGCAGCCTCCGACGGAGCCAGGCGGTGGTGATCTCCACCTCCCCTCGGCGGACGCGTGAAGGGGTGATTGCACCCCGTCCTGGTAGGTACCGGACGGCACAAGAGAGAATCGCGGGCTCCCCGTCACCCACGGCGTTTCGCGCCGCGGGCGGCAGCTACGGCCGGCCTCGCACGATCCAGCCTTCCGGCGTCACAATCACACGATGCGGTTTGGGCTGGATGTCGCTCAACAGCGCTTGGAATGGCCGGAGATCCTGGAGCGCGTGCGCCTCGCCGAGGACCTCGGCTTCGACGGGGTGTGGGGATTCGACCACTTCGAGCCGATGTATGGGGAGGGCCCAGGCAACTGCTTCGAGGGGATGACCACTCTTGCAGCCCTGGCCACGGCCACCACCCGGGTGCGGCTCGGGCTGCTGGTCACGGGCGTGACCTACCGGCACCCCTCAGTGCTCGCTGCGGAGGCGATCACCATCGACCACGCCTCGAACGGCAGGCTCGAGCTCGCGCTCGGCGCTGCTTGGTTCGGCGACGAACACCACGAGCTCGGAATTCCCTTTCCACCCATCTCGGAACGAATCGATCGCCTCGAGGATACCGTCGAGATCTTCCGCCGGTTGACCACCGGTGAGCGAGTGTCATACGTGGGCCACGCCACCTCGCTCGAGGCTGCCCAGATGCGACCGCTTCCCGTCCAGAGGCCGCATCCTCCGATCTGGATCGGGGCGTCCGGCGAGGCGCGGATGCTGCCCTTGGCCGGCCGGGTCGCTGATGTCTGGCACTGCTACGGCGATGCCAGCGTGTTGAGCCGCAAGTGGGAGATCGTGGCCGAGGCAGCGCGGCGCGCCGGGCGTGACCCCGAGCGGATCACCCGTGCCGGCTCGGTCTCGATCAGCGGCGATCTCGGGGTCGCGGGGAGGGAGGTTGAGGCGCATCGCGACGCGGGAACCAGCTACCTGATAGCCGGCTGGCCGGAAGAGGGAGCCGGGCGGGTGGAGGCGTTCGCCCTGGCCATGTCACTGGGCGAGTGAGGTTCTCGACCTAGGCCTGTGCCGCCCGGAAGTGCCGCGCTCCCGGCAGCAATGCTCCTACGCCTGTAGAGAGAATCTCGGCCCACCCGGATTCGCGGGGCCCGAACCCAGCGGCACTCAGGCGGGATGAGCCAGACCCGCGCCAGCACGACGTCCACCGGAGGCCCCAGGACGATAGGGGACTCCGTGCAACCCTGAGAGCAGCGCCGCTCTGGTATCATACTATTCCG
>Ga0187864_10000799_pt1 | contig 33461 bp, 32 predicted proteins | sample June2016WEW_11_4_FD_132985 | JGI IMG/M metagenome (GOLD analysis project Ga0187864, IMG submission 132985) | Peatland microbial communities from SPRUCE experiment site at the Marcell Experimental Forest, Minnesota, USA - June2016WEW_11_40 | ecosystem: Environmental > Terrestrial > Soil >...
ACGGATCACCGTTCCAGGACCGCTACTTCAGGAGAGGCTGGCTGATTCACAAACCTCTTGGAACCTCATTCACTATGCTCCCGGCAAGCTCTCGGCGTCAATCGGTTTCAGTTGTATTACGGAAGTTTTCCTCAGGATTTATTTTTCACGATTTCAGATAGTTAGCTCAAGGAAGCGGTGAAACGCGTGTGGATAAAGCATGAGCTTTGTCTTCTGTTTGGGCGCAGACGACGTGACCGGACGCGAAGAGTTATTGCGGGGGCTCTAGCTTGAGAATCATTCCGGTGTCGGTGGCGATCCACATGTGGGTGGGATCGACGGCCGCGAGCGTTACGCGATTCGCGGTCGCGCGATAATCGACTTCGGCTTCGCTCCAGCCAGTGTAATCGCGGCTGCTGAGCACCTGCACCTTTCCCGGAAGTACCCCTCGCAATTTGCCCGGGTTGACGATCCCTACCATGTAAGCGGTTTGGTCCGGAGCCATCCAGACGTCCGTCACGGAGAACTTGTTGCCGCGATAAAGCGAGGTGCTCTTGCCAGTGGCCCACTCGATCTGGTAGACCTCGCTGGGGAATTGAAATGCCGCGGAGTGCACCACCAGGCCGAGGCCGACGCCATCCGGGTTCAACTGGATGCGTTCGGTCTCCCCAAACAGGGAAGCCGAGCTGGATTTCCAGGTTTTGCCGCCGTCGTTGGTGAAGAGCGAATAGGTCAGATGAGGCGTTTCGCGATTGTCGAGGGCGGATTCGGGATCCATCCAATCCGGCTCGTCTTGCAGCCAGCGGCGCGGCGGAATGTTCCAGCCGGTGATCAGGCCGAATTGCGGCGTCGGAAAGGAAATCGTGTTGTAGGCGCTGAATTGAGGTTCGCCCGGCGGCTCCGCTGCCTCTTTAACTGGGGTCCAGTGCTGACCGCCGTCGTGAGTGGCCAACACCGTCTTTTTAGCGCCCACCGCAAAGCCGTTATTCTCGTCCACAAAGCAGACGCGCAGGATCTGCGCCGGAATCCTGGGAAGGCGCGTCCAACTGTGGCCCGCTTCCCTGGTCACCATCAGACTTTTATCGGTGACCATCCAGCCGATGTTTTCATTCAAGAAAAACAGAGAAACCGGCGCTTCCTCGAGCGGGGCCTGCTGCCAGTGCGCTCCGCCGTCGGAGGTGAGCAGTGCCATGGGCTTTTGGGTTTTGCCGGTAAGAACGTAACCGATGGCGATGCCGCGCTCGGCGGAAGGAAATTTCAGGTCCAGCAGCACCAGCGAGGACTTTTCCTCGTCGTAGAAATACTGCATGCGCCAGCGCTGGGCGAACGCCGGAGCGGCGACGAGAATCCACGCGGCAGCCAGGGCACCGAACACACAGCGGCGATGGATCACGGCAGTCAGCCTTTCATTTCGACCGGTCCCGCCGACAGAACCAATTCCACGTGATTGGCTTCCTCCACGGCGGCCCGGGACATTCGCGCCAAAACCAGCACGCAGCCGATCTGCTCGCCTACGGTGGTGAGTACTTCCATTTCGCTGCCGGTGTGCTGGTGCGGCTGGCGGTGCTGCACATTGATCACACCCACCACGCGGTTGCGGGCCGTGACCGGCGCGGACAGAAAGGCCTCGAAACTATCCTCCGGCAGGTCGGTGAAGCTTTTGAAACGAGGATCCTTATAGGCCTCTCGGGAGATAGCCAGCAAGCGGCGTTCGCGCGCCACCCAGCCGGTCAGACCTTCCGCCAGGCGGAGCCTAACCTTGCCAATGGTAGAAGGGTGCGGCGTGTTGGAGGCGCACAGCACCAATTCCTCGCCGTCGAGCAGGTAAATCAGGCAGGAATCGCACTGGGTGAATTCCACGACCAGCGACACGACGCCTTGCAGCACCTCGCGGAGGCTCATGTCGCGCACCATGAAACGGCTGATCTTCTGGAACAAGCGCAGTTGCTGCTCGGTGCGCTCCAGCCGCAGTTCCAGTTCCCTCGCTTTTGGCACGACTATATTATAACTGCGGCCCGGATCGAGACCCGCCGGGGTGTGGGCCATGGGCCAGCCGCTTTCGCCTGCCAAGACAGACTACAAGAAAACGATAGTCTGCCCCACCGATCCACCTGCCTAACCGTCAATGTTTTTCCATCAGCAGGTCGAGTTTGGCATCCAGGGCTTCGAGACGGCTGAGAACTTCCTTGTGGCGGACGTCTTCGTCGGCGGGGATTTTCCGCTGGATGAAGAAAGTTCCACCAGGCTCCAGCACGCAGCGCTCGACTTCATGCAGGCCGTCGAACCCTTGCCGGTGCAGCACCGTCAGCAGCTCGGCTCGGGTCAGCAACTCTTTGGCGAGCGCGCGCTTGACGATGCGGCCTTCCTCGACCAGCGTGACCGGCTTGCCTTCCATGAGCTGGTCGAGGCGGCGATGGCGAAAGAGGAAGCGAATCACGAGGTAATTCACCGCCAGCAGAGTGAAGGCGCCGATCAGGCCACCGCTCAGCGAATTGTCGTTTCCGATGATGGCGTTCTGCACGGTGTTGGAGAGCGAGAGCAGCACCACCAGGTCGAAGGGGTTCAACTGCGCCAGTTCGCGCTTGCCGAAGACGCGCAGCGCGATCACCAGGAACAAATAGACGAGCATCGGGCGAAGCATTTTCTCGATCAAAGGCGCACCCAGCACGAAGATGTCGTGCCACATGGTTTTCGTCATCGCCCACTCGGGCATCCGTCGATCCTCCCTCTGGCAGGTTATCGCGAGTGCGCGGAATCTGGTAAAACAGAGAGTAGAATTTCTGTTTTAAGCGGCTGTGGAAAAACCTGTGCACGAAGGTGCAAACGCGCGCGGAACGGACCGCGCTCGAATCAGTTCGGGCTTCCACAGACAAGATTTGGCGGCGACGTTTTTTGGTGGCTAGAGGGGAACCGTTCGGAGTTACCCTGTATCGATTGCACGATGACCGCTCCTAATATAATCCTGGAAAAAGGTCTTCCGGCCAATCTGGATGCCGAACGCTTCGTGCTGGGATCGATCCTGCTCGACGATGCGATGTACGTGCAGGCCGCCGGCGCGCTCGAAGCGGACGACTTCAGCCTGGAAAAGCACCGCCGCATCTTCCGGCGGATGGGAGAACTGCAGGAACGCGGCGAGAAAATCGACCGGATCACCATCGCCAACGAGCTGATGAAGTTCAACGAGCTGGAAGCTTGCGACGGGCTCAGCTACCTGGTTTCGCTCGACGACGGCCTGCCGCACCTTCCCAACCTCGACAGCTACATCCGCATCGTCAAGGATAAAGCCATCCTGCGGCGGATCATCACCACTTCCCAAAGCATGATGAACCGCTGCCTGCTGGGCGAGGAGGAACCGGACGAAATTCTGGCCGGGGCCGAGGAAACCCTGCTCAGGCTGGGCGAGACGCGGGTGAAGAACGGCCTGTTGAGCCCGCAGCAGATTGTCGAAGAGTACGATGGCGGCATCAATGCGTTCCTCGATCCGTCCAAGCGCGTCAAGGGCATCAGCACCGGGTTCACCAAGTACGACGAATACACCGGAGGCATGCACGGCGGCGAACTGCTGATTCTGGCCGGGCGGCCGTCCATGGGCAAAACCGCGCTGGCGCTCAACATTGCCCAGCACGTGGCGCTCAAGCTGAAGCAGACGGTAGCGGTTTTCTCGCTGGAAATGTCGAAAGAATCGCTGCTCACACGCATGTTGTGCGCCACGGCGCGGGTAGACAGCCAGCGTTTCCGCGCCGGCTACTTGAGCCAGGAAGAGCGCCGCAAGCTCAATCACGCGCTGCATGAGCTAGTGGAAGCGCCGCTCTATATAGACGACACCGCCGGGATCCACCTGATGGACATGCACGCCAAGCTGCGGCGCCTGAAGGCGGAGCGCGGCCACATCGGTTTGGTGGTGGTGGACTACCTGCAGTTGATGAGCGGCCGCGGGCGGTTCGAGAACCGCAACCAGGAAGTCAGCGCGCTATCGCGCGGCATGAAACTGCTGGCCAAGGAGCTGAACGTGCCCATGATGGTGCTGAGCCAGTTGAGCCGCGCGGTGGAATCCCGCCAAGGCGATCACCGGCCGCAGTTGAGCGACCTGCGCGAGAGCGGCTCGATCGAGCAGGATGCCGACGTGGTCGGGTTCATCTTTCGCGAAGAAGTGTACCAGCGCGAGCGAGAGGACCTGCGGGGGCTGGCCGAGCTGATCATCGCCAAGCAGCGCAACGGCCCGGTCGGCACCGTCAATCTGGTATTTCTGCACGCACAAACCAAGTTCGAGAACCGGGCGGAAGATACTGGGGACATGGCGGAGGAATAGGAGCCGGCTCAGAGGCCGGTTCTTAGCCGGTGTCGGACACTTGATTCTCGGGGAGCAGTGCGGACCAGGGCGTCCCGCGCGACCAGGGGGTCCGCCCTACCAGTTACGCCGCGTCCAGGGCTACCGCGGCACGGTCAACTCTACCTCCGTGAATCCGCCGGCCGCGATGCGCTCGCGCAGCGAACGATAGCGCAACAGGCCGGCGGCGGAGCGCAACTGGTCGCGTTCGGCGAGGGTCAACTCGCGGCGGTAGCGATCGGCACGGTCGCGGTACGAGTAGCCGGAATACTGGGGAGGGCCGGCACCCAGTTGCCGCATCAATACGTCCCAGAACGCCCGCCGGCGGAACAAGCCGTGGCGCGCCGCGATTTCGCGCGGCAACTCAACCGCTTGCCGGCCTCCGCGCAAAACCGCTTGCACGCATTGGGCGGGGGAAAACGGACGAGCCGGATCGGGATCGGGAAAACCGGCCAGTGCCTGGCGCAAACTTTCGGCGTCCGGCTCCCACCCTTCCCAGCGAAACCGCGACGCGCCGCTCACCAACGTGCCGCGCCGCAAGACCTCGCGGATGCGCGGCTCGTCCTTCCCGGTCACGGCCAGCACCTCTTCAAGCAACTCCGCGACGGGCAGCTCGCGCGACACGACCGGTGTCAACGAGATCGCTCCCGCCGCTTCCGAGCTTAGTTTTATCCGAACCTTAGCCGGTAACACGTCGAGTGACTTCACGCTAGCATAAGTTCGTGCCGATGGTTTCTTCCTACAGCCTGCCGGATTCTTTTGCGGCTGCGACAACCCCTTCGTGGAGCGGACTCTCACATCACCCCAGCGGAAGGTCTGCCGCATGACGGCGGCGGGGCAGATCCTGGCCGGCGAGATCGCCCATGGCGGTCCCATTCCGTTCCGGCGGTTCATGGAAGTGGCGCTGTATCATCCCCAACACGGCTATTACCGGCGGCGCGCGGACCCGTTCGGCATCGGCGGAGATTTCTACACCGCCGAGCAACTCCAGCCCGTGTTCGGCCTGTCGATGGGCGCACGCATCCGCCAATTGGCCGCGGCCATGGGAAACCCCGCCGATTTCACGGTGGTGGAACTCGGCGCGGGGCGGCGCGAGATGGCAACGGCATTCTCCGAATGGCGCTATGTGCCGGTGGACATCGATTGCGGCCAATTGCCGCGGCGCTTCCGCGGGGTGGTTTTCGCCAACGAATTCTTCGACGCCCTGCCGGTGGACGTAGCCATCGCGCGCCGGGGAAAGTTTCTGGAACAACGCGTCGGCTTCCGCGACGGCCGCTTCCAGTGGGAAACTGCCGGACCCGTGCCCGCGGAAATCGAACAGTACCTACGCCGCTATGCCACGCTGCCCGCCGAGGAGTTGGACGATGCCGAAGCCGCTCGCGAAGGCGTGCTCATGGAAGCGAACACCGAAGCTCTGGGCTGGATCGAGCGGATTGCCGGCGCGCTGGAGGATGGATACCTCTTCGCCGTCGACTACGGATACACGCGCGCCGAAGCGGCTCGCTTCCCGCGCGGCACGCTGATGAGCTACCGCCGCCACATGGCGCGAGAAGATGTGTTGGAGAACCCCGGCGAGCAGGACATCACCGCGCACGTGAATTTCACCGCTCTCGAAGAACACGGCCGGCGGCATGGTCTGGTCCGCGAAAGTTTTCAGACCCTGACGCGGACGGTGCTCGAAGCCGGGGAGGCGGACCAGTTCGCTTCCGTGCTATCGGCCACCGATGCGCGCGAAGCGCTACGGCGCAGAATGCAGTTGAAGACGCTGCTGGTGGGCATGGGAGAGACGTTTCGGGTGCTGCTGGCGCGGCGGGAAAGGCTGGGAAGGGGAAAAAACGGCTAAAACATTTTGGCTCAAAAATGAAAAAGGCCCCGGAGACCGGGGCCTTGGAGTAAACTGGTCTACCCTTGTGCAGGGCGCGCCCAAGCTACTTCTTTTTCTTCGGAGCAGCCTTTTTCTTCGGGGCGGCTTTCTTCGTTGCGCTCTTCATCGATTGATTCTCCCTAACATCAAATTTTGCGATTTGAAAAATCGCAATGTGATTCATATATAAGGTTGTTCAGAAGGAAAGTCAAGAGAAAAATGAATTTCCGCGGCGCTCAGCGCCATCTTCCCGCAAGCGGAGCCGGCTCGAGCGCGAGCGACTGCATGCGCAACACCCGCACGCGATCGGAATCGCGGATGGAAACCAGCGGAATGAAGCCGCAATCGAGCAACCTTTGGGCGGCTTCTTCGGTGAGCAGCACCTCCGCGCAAGGCTTCATCGCCGCGCCGCCATCATCTTTATATACGTGCGCAGGAAGGCCGTCGACGATATCGACCATGCCGGGCCGCATGTTCCAGCCATAGCGGGAGAACGCTTCGCCCAACAAATACGCGCAGGCAAGAGCGGGATGGCCCCAAAGATAACGCTCGTGTTCGGGCTTGGCCGGCATTTCTTCGAACGCGAATGACTCGATTGCGCCGGTAGCGGCGCCGTACGGGAGGCGCAACAAAAAGCGCGGCAGCGCCAGACCGAGCCATGCCGCGTCGGGCGCGCGGCGCAACCCGTCGAAGACGCGATCCAAGCCCACTACGCCGGGGGCGAGGCCGGCGATCAGCGGAGCGCGCGCGTTGCGGGCCAGGGCGGCGAGCCGCGCCAGCACCGGCTCGTCGGATGGTGAGAAGCTCCACAAGCCGGCGATCACGCTCCACTCACCCTCCGCGAGGGTGCGGGTGAGGACGCCGATGCCGTCCTCGGTGGCGAGTTCCTCCTGCGGCAGGTCGAGCACGAAGATTTTCAGGCGCTCTCCGGTTTCGAGTCTCCGGCTCAAGAAGAACAACCCTCGCCATGCCGATTCGAGCGCCTGGAAGGTGCGGTCGTGAAGAAGGGAACGTATGTGGCCGGTAATGGCGGCTTCGGCTTGCGCCACCAACTCCGCCTGTCGCGGATCGGGATTGGGAACGGCGTAGGGCGCCACTAACCGCCGTAGCATTTCTTCCCAGTCGCCGCGGGCGGGCGCGGCGTCGGCGGCGGGAGCCTCTCCGAGCATCATGCGGAGCAGATCCGCTCCGCTCCTTCCCGCGAGTTCGGCGGCCGGATCCGCCGGCGCCTGATGCGGAAAGAGTTCCGCCGCCGCCGCGGCGAAGGTCGCCGGATCGAGCAGGCGCTGGCGCAGGCCGTGCAGCGCGCGCAGGGCCTCGACCGTTACCAGCAGCCGATCGGGATGAAAGTCGTCGAGCTCCTCGAAGCGGACGCCGGCGGGAACGCCGCCGGGCGAGATACGCGCTTCCGGAGCGAGGAATGCCATCACGATATCGAAATCGTCGCGATCGATGCCGATCACCTTGCGGTTACGGCCGGCGCCGCCGGTAAAGTTGCCGGCTACCAGGATGTGAAAAGGCGTTTCCGCATCCGGTTCGGCGATTTTCCGGACTTTCTCGAGGGTGTCGATCTCGACCGCGGCTAGCGAGCCGGCTCGTGGCATGGCATTTGAAACTGTACCGCACGCTCCGGGTTGAGAGCAAACGGCGGATGCGAACGGCGGGGTGCGGCTTCAGCTGACCGACGTGAGGAAGGCTGGCGGGCCGGCGGGGGGTGCCTATCGCCGTTTTTCGATACACTCGCAGAGGTTGGCCGATTGACAATCGGCCGCAGCTTACCAAGCTGCCCCACAGGGCAGCAGTGCCACGGCTAAAGGCGGGGCTGTCTTCGCGTTCGCGAGGAGTGCGACGGGCTGGGCGAGACAAGCGCCGGGACGAGTCCCGGCGTGGCAGACTGAGAGTCCGCTCCACGAAGAAGTCGTCGCGGCGCCAAAAGAATCTGAGAGGCTGCAATACTGGGCGCTTGTGCTACGCTCAAGGTTTCCAAACCCATGCACAACGTCGTCATCATCGGTTCGGGCTGTGCCGGCAATACGGCGGCCATCTACACGGCCCGCGCTAACCTGAGTCCCCTGGTGGTCAGCGGACACGAGGCCGGCGGGCAGCTTTCTCTCACCACGCTGGTAGAGAACTTTCCGGGCTTTCCGGACGGAATCGACGGGCCGCAACTGGTGGAGAACATGAAGAAGCAGGCGCAGAACTTCGGCGCCGAGTACCGCCACGGCGCGGTGCTGGATGCGGATCTGAGCCGGCGGCCGTTCCGCCTGAACATCGAGGGCGAGTGGACCGAGACGCGCACCGTGATTATCGCTTCGGGAGCTTCGGCGCGCTGGCTGGGTCTCGAATCCGAACAGAAGCTGATCGGCCACGGCGTAAGCTCGTGCGCCACCTGCGACGGATTCTTTTACCGCGGCAAGAAGATCATGGTGATCGGCGGTGGCGATTCGGCCATGGAAGAGGCCAACTTTCTCACCCGCTTCGGCAGTGAAGTGACCTTGGTGCACCGGCGCGCCGAGTTTCGGGCCTCGAAGATCATGTGCGATCGCGCGCGGCGCAACCCGAAAATCAAGTTCCTGACCAATTGCGTGGTGGAAGAAGTGTACGATGCCGCGCAACACCTGGTGACCGGAGTGCGCCTGCGCGATACCGTCACCGGCGCGGTGTGGGACCAGGAAGTGGACGGATTTTTCGTGGCGATCGGCCACGTGCCGAATACCAAGGTGTTCCGCGGGCAGATCGAAACCGACCCGGACGGGTACATTCTGTCCAAAGGCGGCGCGCGGACCAATATCCCGGGCGTGTTTCACGCCGGCGACGTCGAGGACCGGGTGTACCGCCAGGCGATCACCGCCTCAGGGGCCGGTTGCATGGCAGCGATCGAAGTGGAGCGTTATCTGGAAGCGGAAGGACATTGATCATGATCGAACGAATCACCACACCGGGCGCGCCGGCGCCGCGCGGGCCGTACTCGCCGGCGGTAAGAGCGGGCGACTACATCTTTGTATCGGGGCAGATCCCCGTCGACCCGATCACCAACCAGACCAAGCTGGGCGACATCGGCTCGGAAACCCGCCAGGTGCTGGAGAATATCCGTATTAACCTGGAAGGCTGCGGCGCAAGCATGGCCGACGTGGTGAAAACCACGGTGTTTCTTACCAATGTGCAGGACTTCGCCGCCATGAACGCGGTGTACGCAGAGGTCTTCGGAGAGTCGAAGCCGGCGCGGAGCACGATCGGCGTGGCCGCACTTCCGCTGCCAGGCGCGAAAATCGAAATCGAGGCGATCGCGTACAGACCGAGGTAGTGGGAGCGGCCTCTTGGCCGGCCGATTGGGGATTTACGGAGGGACGCGAATGCGAGAGCCGACCACCTGCCGATATGACGCCGCCACTTTCGGGCAGCCCGATACTTCCTCGATGTCGTCTTGACGAGAGTTAAAATATTGGGCGGTCATGCGATTGCCCAGAGGTCAGCCACTTGTAACAGTGGCCCTTCTGCTCGTTGCGGTCGGGGCGTTCTGGTTGTTCTCGACGATGTTCCCCGATCAAGTGTCTGGAGCATATGTCGGGGCGAGGCGCTGGCTTGCGGCTGCCGGTCCGATCAAGAAGCTGCCATTCCCGAACCCAGCGGCGCGCGAGGAAGCGCCCTGTCGTGGCACGCCTCAAACTCTGAAACCCATTGCCCCGGACCAGTACTTCCCGCCCGGCGTGCTCGCGTGTGACGACCAGCAAGAAGCGTTCCTAACAAATTGGTACTCGAAGGCGTTGAGGGCATTAGGGGAACCGACGCTCTGGGCGTTGTCGCGAGACGATTCGCGGGCGATGGTATATCGGTTTCTCTGGCTCCGAAGTTTTCACCATCCCGTTTCAGTTAGGCTCGTCCTCAAGCCAGACCTGACCGGAGTCGTAATTTCGAAGTCTACCGGCGGCGCAGGTGGGTACGACCCGGGCGCTCTTATCCGTAACGAAAGTGCGTCAGTTGGAAGACGAGGTACAACACTCTTACTAGCTCGTTTGGGGCAAGCACATTTTTGGGAACTACCACCCCGTAACGGCCCCGGCGGTGTCGATGGCGCGCAGTGGGTTCTGGAAGGCGTGGAGAATGGACGGTATCACGTGGTTGATCGATGGTCGCCCGGCGAAACCGACGCGGTTTACACGCTGGGGATGACTTTCCTCCTTGACCTAGCGGACATGCGGATCGATCCGAAGGAGGTATATTGATCCGCGGATAGAATGATATACGGATCGTCGCCGTCTTCGGGCGCCGCTCAGCTGTGCCGTTTCGCTTGCGCGTATGTCTGAATCTGGACCGCTGGAGAACGTCCGATATTATGGAACGCAGCGTTAATCAGTATTTCGGCTGCGCCGGCGCATATTTCGGCGTCAACAAGTGGAGCAGGAGCAGCGCCAGCATGTAAACCGATCCGCACAGCGCGAAGACCAGCACGTAACTGTTGGTCCAGTGCACGATGTGGCTGACGAATTGGTCGAGCAGGCCGCCCCCGGCCGCCCCGAGCGCGCCGCCGATTCCGGTCACCGAGGCCACCGCGGCCTTCGGAAACAGGTCCGATGGCACAGTGAACAGGTTGGCCGAGAAGCCCTGGTGCGCCGCCATGGCCAGGGCGGCCAGCGCCACCATGCCCCATAAGTTAGGTATGAACGGCATCAGCACGAGCGGCAAGACCCAAACGGCACAGACGAACAAGGCGGTCTTGCGCGCCGCGCCGACGCTCTTGCCCCGCTTGATCAAGGAGCCCGGAAGGTAGCCGCCATAGAGGCCGCCCAGGATGGAAACGCCAAATGCCAACATCAGGGGAAGGCTGGTGCCTCCCAGCGACCGGTGGAAGGTAGTCTGCCAATAGCCCGGCAGCCAGAACGAGTAGAACCACCAAACCCCGTCGGTGAGGAACTTGGCGCCGCCGAATGCCCAAGTCTCCTTGCACGGCAGCAACTTTGCCCACGGCACCCGCTCTAGGCGCTCGGCAGGATCGCTCTGGATGTCCGCCAACTCCGCCGCCGAGACTCGCGGGTGGCTCTCCGGCTTGCCGTACATCCGCAGCCAGAACACCAGCCAAATGAATCCGATGGAGCCGCATACCGCAAACGCGCCGCGCCACGCGTCCCGCCCGAGGGGACCCGTGAACGCCAACACCAGCACGGGCACCACCGCCGCGGGCAGCATGTTGCCGATATTGGCGCCGGAATTAAAGATGCTCGTCGCCAAGGCGCGCTCCTTGTTCGGGAACCACTCGGCCACCGTCTTGATGCAGGCCGGAAAATTAGCGGCCTCGCAGATTCCCAGGAGAAACATGGCGATTCCGAAGGTGAGCGCCGAAGTCGCCAATCCCGGCGACATGGCCGCGAGGCTCCACATCACGATGGCGATCGCAAATGCTTTGCGTGTCCCCAGCCAGTCCGTGAACCACCCCGCCACCACGATGCCGAAACCGTACCCCCATTTGAAGGAGGTCGCGATATTGCCATAGGTGATGTCGTTCCAGCCGATCTGCTTCCCCAGGTCCACCTTCAGGAATCCGAGGATCCCGCGGTCGAGGTATGCGATCACGGTGGCGACGAAGAGCAGCGCGCAAATGGTCCAGCGGTAGCGCGAGGCCGCGGGCCGGTCGACGGCAGACGTCATAAGAGAGACGATCATACCAGGATTTCCATTTTGCCGTTGTGGCCTATTGTTTGAATTGAATGTGCTGCAGCTCGGCCGGCGACACGCGCGGATGGTCTTGCGGCATGCGGTAGAGAAGCAGCCAGGCCATGAGCCAGGCAAAACCGCTCGCGCCGGTGGCGACGAAGGCGCCGCGCCACCCGAAAGCTTCGTAGAGGAAAGGAACCACCACCGGAAGCGCCAGTGCGCCGACGCTGGCCCCGGAATTGAAGATGCCCGTCGCCAGGGCGCGCGCCTTCTTCGGGAACTATTCGGCCACGGTCTTGATACAGGCCGGGAGATTCACCGCTTCGCCGATCCCCAGCAGGAACATGGCGAAGGTGAACGTGGTCACCGAATAGGCGAGGCCGGCCGTCATCGCGGCGATGCTCCAGAGCACGATGGCGAAGGCAAAGCCGCGGCGGGTTCCCAGTTTGTCCGTCAGGCTACCCGCGCTGACCAGGCCGATGCGCGACCAGGGGGTCGCGCGCGGACGAGGGCGTCCGCCCCACAATCTTTGCCGCCGCTTTTTTGTCGAAAACTAAACGACGTTGGGCTAAATGCGTGCCCCACCCCGGGCTTCGCGGCGGACTCTGATCACTTCGATGAAGGTTGGCATCAGCGAAAGGAAAATGATCAGCAAAATCACCTTGTCGAAGTAGTGGCGCACAAACGGGATGCTGCCGAGCCCGTATCCCAGCATGGTCATCAAGAAAACCCAACCGGTTGCGCCGCAAATGCTGTAAGGTATAAACCGCCGATAGGGCATTTGGGAAACCCCGGCGACGAACGTCGAAAAGGTGCGCACGATGGGCACGAAACGGGCCAGTACGATGGTCTTGCCGCCGTAGCGATCGTAGAACGTCTGGGTGCGGCGCACATACTCCTGCTTGAACAGGCGGGAATCGGGCCGGCTGAAGATTCGCGGACCGGTCTTCCGCCCCAGGAAGTACCCGGTGCTGTCGCCCAGCATGGCGGCTACGATCAGCACCAGATTGACGCGCACGATATCGAGCGCACCGGCTCCGGCCACCACGCCGATGGTGAAGAGAAATGAATCGCCGGGCAGGAAAAAGCCCACCAGCAATCCGGTTTCGGCGAAGACCACGGCGGAAATCGCGGCGTAGCCCAGCCAGCCGGAGAGCAGAGTCGCCAGCAGGGCAATCAGCCGCTCCGGGTTGGTCAGAGAGCGGTAGAGATCAATGAGTTGTGGCAGCATTCAGCTAGCTTGCGGTGTACTCCGCAATCAGGCGCTGGATCACCGCTTGGTGGTACTTGATCTTGCCCTGGCGTATCAGCTCTTGTTTGACTCCGGCTTCGAACAGGCGATCGCGCTGCTGGGCTCTTTCGCCCTTGACCTGGTCGCGAACGGTGGCGCGCTCGCTGGCGAGCCTGCCGGGATCCGGTGGAATTCGGGCGATCACGCGGCCGATAAGCGTGCCATCCGGCAGGGGCACGGGCCCAAACACCGAACCGACCGGCTGCTTGAACGCTGCCTGCAGGTAAGCGGCGGTTCCGACACCCACGATGGAGCCGCCCGATTCAAACTCACCCGTGGTCTTCACTTCGAGCCCCAGGGACTTGGCGGCTTTTTCCAGATCGTTGCCCATGGCGCGAGCTTTGTCGAGCACTTCCTGCGCATGTTTCTGTACGGCCATGGTAAGACGATTCTGGACGATCGCCGACTGCACCTGATCCTTGACCTCTTCAAATGTGGAGGGGCGGGGCGGGTTCACGGCATCCACGACGGCCAGCACTTCCTTGTCGCCCGGCAGAGCGACCACCGGAGAAACCTGGCTGGCCTTGAGCCCGGCGATGGACTGCTCGAAATCCGAGTTGGTGCCGATCTCCGGAATCGGCGCGCCGCCGCCGACGCCATTGGCCCGGACCGCCTGCATTTTGAACTCGTCGGCTACTTTGTCCGGGTGTTGCGGATCCTTTTGCAAAGCGGTCTGCGCCTGGTCGGAGATCCGCTGCATTTCATTGTTGACGAAGTTGCTCTTCCAGTTGGAGACCAGGGCGGGCTTGGCCTCTTCGAGGGTTTCGAGATGCGCGTCGTCGTGAGCCAACACCTTGATGATGTGGTAGCCGTATTGGGTCTTCACCAGGCCGCTGATCTGGCCCGGGTTCAGCTCGAAAGTGGTCTTTTCGAACTCGGGAACCATCTGGCCGCGCTGTACCCAGCCGAGGTCGCCGCCCTTGGCTTTGGAACCGGGATCTTCGGAATACTTGGTGGCCAGAGCGGCAAAGTCGCCGCCGTGCTGCAGCTGCTTCAGAACGTCGTCGGCCTGGGCGCGGATCTTGGCGTCGTCGGCTGGCGGCTTGCCCTGCGTCATAAATAGGATATGGAGAGCGTGTACGCGCTCGGGAACGCGGAACTGGTCCTTAGTCTGGTTATAGAGCTGCTGCAGTTGGGCGTCGGTGGGGTTTAACCCGGCTTCCATCTTCGATTTATCCGCCACCAGAAGGGTCAGATCGCGCGTTTCGGCATGGGTATATTGCTTAATGTTGGCCTGATAATACGCGCGCATGTCCGGCTCGCTCGGTTGCACTTCGGCTTTATACTTGTCGCTAACGAGCTTGACGTACTGAACGTTGGCTCTTTCAAATTTCTCCTGGAACGCCTGCTCGATCTCGGCGGGAGTGACGATGGTGCCTTCCACCGCGACTTCCTTCAATCGGGCGACCAGGATATCGCGCCTTGCGGTTTCTTCGAACTGCGGAATCGTGAGGTTATTCTGGGCCAACATGGCGGCGTAAGCGTCCCTGCCGACAAACTTGCCGTCCGGGAAGAGGCCAGGAGCCACCTGCTGGATATAGGCACGAAGGTCGCTATCGCTGACCGCGAATCCGAGCTTGCGCGCCTCGTACGCCAGGGCTTTAGCGGTCACCAACTGATCTACCATCTGGGGCACGTAAGTGCCCAGCAGCTCAGGCGGCAACTGTTTGCCGCGGAGAGCGCCCTGAAGGGACTGTTGGACGTCCGTCAGGGTGACCGTTTCGTCGCCTACGTCCGCCACGACAACATCGGAAGGATTGCTGCCGTTATTGTAGTTGGGGACCAGGTAAGTCAGCATCGACAGCGCCACCAGCAACAGCAGGGCGCCGAGCAGGATACGCACCGATTTCTCTCGGCTGCGGAAGAGATCGAACATGGTTAGCCTGTAACTCCTATCGACGAAGGGGAAATCATTATTATAGCAATGCCAAACCGGGGCGGCACGCCCGTGCTCCCGGCCGCCGCGCCGGCGCCCGCCGCAGTTCCGTTATCCACTACAATAACGACTGAGCCGAAACCGTCATGAGGATTCATTGGAAGGGGGTATTCCCCGCAATTACCACTCAGTTCCGCGCCGATCAGTCTCTCGATCCCGCCGCTACCGCCCGGCATCTGAACGCCATGATCCAGGCCGGTATTCACGGCGTCGTGTTCCTGGGCACGGTGGGCGAAAACACCGCCCTCGAATATCGGGAGAAATTGAACCTGCTGAAAGAGATGAAGCAGGCGGTAAACGGCCGCATCCCCATCCTGACGGGAGTAGCCGAATACACCACCTCGCTGGCTTGCCGCTTTGCCTGTGACGCGGAAAAGATCGGCGTGGATGGCTTGATGGTTCTGCCGGCCATGGTGTATAAATCCGACCGCGGGGAAACCCTGGCGCACTTTCGCACCGTGGCGCGCGCTACGTCGCTGCCCGTGATGGTGTACAACAACCCGGTTTCCTACGCCGTCGACGTCACCCCGGATATGTTCGAAGAGCTGGCTGGCGAGCCCACCATCGTGGGCATCAAGGAGTCGTCGGAAAACGTGCGCCGCATTACCGATCTCGTCAACCAGGTGCGCGACCGTTATATTCTCTTCTGCGGTGTGGACGACCTGGTGCTCGAGAGCGTTCTGCTGGGTGCGCAGGGTTGGATTTCCGGTTTGGTGAATGCCTTTCCGGAAGAGAACCGCGCGCTTTGGGATCTGGCCACTTCTGGCCAGTGGGAGTTGGCCCGCGAGCTTTATCGCTGGTACACCCCGCTGCTGCATCTCGATACCAAGATCAAGCTGGTGCAATATATCAAGCTGGCCATGGCGGAAACCGGTTTGGGATCGGAATGGGTGCGCGCGCCGCGGCTGCCGCTGGCAGGCGCCGAGCGCGACGAAATCCTGGCTGTCATCCGCAAAGCCATCGACACGCGTCCCACTGTTCGGGCCGCAACCGTTTCTTAGGGCTTATCGTTCTTAGGGCTTATTCATGACGAAACAGCCGGCTGGTTTCCGCCGCCGCGTCTCCGCCATCGATTCCCACACCGGGGGTGAGCCCACTCGCGTGGTGATCGCGGGCGGTCCGGATCTCGGGCCCGGTCCGCTGGCAGAGCGGCTCAACCGCTTTCGCGACGAGTTCGACGAATTCCGTTCCGCCGTGGTGAATGAACCGCGCGGCAACGACGCCATCGTGGGCGCGCTCCTGTGCGAGCCCAGCGATTCCACTTGCGACGCCGCCGTGATTTACTTCAACAACGTCGGCTATCTGGGCATGTGCGGCCACGGCACCATCGGCCTGGCGGTTACGCTTCAGTACCTGGGCCGGCTTCGGAATGACGCCTGCCGCCTGGAAACGGTTTGTGGGGTGGTGGATGCCCGCATCAATCCCGACGGCGGCGTTTCCATTCGCAACGTCCCCAGCTTCCGCAGCCGTGCTTCGGTGCCCGTTTCCGTGCTGGGCATCGGCGAAGTAGTTGGCGATGTCGCGTGGGGCGGAAACTGGTTCTTCCTGGTGAGTGAACATGGACAGGATCTCTCGCTCAGCCGGGTGGGGGAGTTGACCGATTTCACCTGGCGGATCCGCCGCGCTCTGGAGGATCACGGCATTACCGGCGATGGCGGCCGCCCCATCGATCACATCGAGCTATTGGGACCGCCGACCGTCCCGGGCGCCAATAGCCGCAATTTCGTGCTCTGTCCCGGCAAGTCCTATGACCGCTCGCCGTGCGGCACCGGAACTAGCGCCAAGCTCGCCTGCCTCTACGCGGATGGCAAGCTCGCGCCCGGCCAGGTGTGGCGCCAGGAAGGCATTGCAGGCAGCGTGTTCGAAGGGCGCATAGTGGCGATCGATGCCGCAATCGATGGCGTGGTCGATGCGGTGGTCGTCCCCGAGATCACCGGTTATGCCTATGTTAACGCGGAGGTGGAATTGATCCTCGACGATCGCGATCCTTTCTCCTCGGGGATTCGCAGGGCCTAATGGCACACATTTTCCGCGCGCTCGGTGGGGCAGATCATCGTTTCCCGTGGTCTGCCAGGCGCTTCCGCCCGCCGTCTGAAGACCCACCAGCATGAGCGCCGGCTACGATGTCGCCATCGTTGGCTGCGGAATCGTGGGCGCGGCGTGTGCCGATTCCTGTTCGGCCGCGGGCATGCGCGTGACGGTAGTGGAGGCCGGACCGATCGGCGGCGGCGCGACAGCCGCTGGTATGGGCCATATTGTGGTGATGGACGATTCGCCCGCTCAGATCGCGCTCACCCAGCGATCCCGTTCGCTGTGGATGGCGCTGGCCGGCGAGCTTCCCGCCGATGCCGAATACGTCGCTGCCGGCACCATATGGGTGGCGGCCGACGCGGAAGAGATGGCGGAGGTGGAACGCAAGCGCGCCGTCTACGCCGGCATCGGCGTACGCGCCGAAGTGCTGGGGCCGCGCGAGCTCTCCGAAGCCGAGCCCAATCTGCGCCCCGGTCTGGCCGGTGGATTGTTGGTTCCCGACGATGCCGTCAGCTATCCGCCCTGCGCCGCGCGCTTCTTTTTGGAACGAGCGCAATCCCGCGGCGCCGTGCTGGTGCGCGCCCACGCGGTCGAGCTCACCCAGATCGGCGTTCGCCTCGCCGGCGGAGACACGATTTCTGCGGGCGCCGTGGTGAACGCTACCGGAGCCTGGGCGCCGGAGCTCTCGCCCGGTATCGCCGTCCGCAAACGAAAAGGGCATCTCGCGATTACCGATCGCTACGCCGGTTTCGTGCGGCGCCAGTTGTTGGAGCTTGGTTACCTGAAATCGGCACACTCCACCGCCGCCGATTCGGTGGCTTTCAACGCCCAGCCGCGGCGCACAGGCCAAGTCCTGATCGGCTCGTCGCGCCAATTCGGCGCCGAACATTCCGCCATCGATCTGCCCGTTCTGACCCGCATGCTGGAAAGAGCGCGCACTTATATGCCGCGGCTCGCGGACCTCACCATCATCCGCTGCTGGACCGGTTTCCGCGCCGCTACTCCGGATATGCTGCCGCTGATTGGCCCCTGTCCCGGCCGCCCGCGCCTGCTGCTGGCCACCGGACACGAGGGGCTGGGCATCACCACCTCGCTGGCCACCGGCGAACTCATCGCGGCCCATCTCGCGGGCGGCCCTTTTGCCATTCCGGCGGAACCGTATCTGCCGTCTCGGGAGCTCAAGGCCGAAGGAGGCCCGCTCCATGAGTGACGTGTTCACCGTGCACATCAACGGAGAGCCGGTCGCGGCGTCTTCCGGCGCCATGGTCTCCTCGGCCGTGGCCGCGGCCGGCATAGACTTCTTCCGCCGCTCGGTGACGGGGCAGCCGCGCGGCCCGCTCTGCGGCATGGGCGTTTGCTTCGAATGCCGCGTCACCATCGACGGCCGGCAACACGTGCGAAGTTGTCAGACGCTCTGCGTGCCCGGCATGGAGGTCCGCACGGACGAGTGAGTGGGGCAGACCTTTTTGGGCAGACCATCGTTTTCTGTGGTCTGCCAGCAAGAGCTTTTTGCGCGTGCACTCGGATCTGGTCGACCCCCGGTGTATGGCAGACCACAAGAAACGATGGTCTGCCCTGGTCTGCCCCACCAGCCATTGGTCTTTCTCTCGAAACGGCTATGGGAGCGCGGCGGATTTGGCGCTTCCATAGTACAGGCCGTTGAAAAGGAATTTGTACGTGGCGTGGGGCTGGTCGCGGAAATTCACCTCCGGTCCCAGCAGCACCACCTTCCCTTCGCCGACACTGGCTTCGGCCACCGCGGTGCCGCCGTCGAGATATTGTTGGCCCCACGCCCAACCGCTATCGAGCACGTGCGTGCCGGAGAACCAGGCTACCGGACCGGTATGCTTGATTTCGGCGTCGGGATCGAGCTTGAACACCGGGCTCGAATCGAAGAACACGTCCACCTGGCTGGGCATGCCGTAAGCCAGCGGATTGGTATTATCCACGTCGACTTTGAGCAGCGATCCGGGGATGAAGAACTTGTCGCGGGGTAAGGGGCGCTCCTTGCCGTCCGGTCCCATTTCGGTGAGGTAGTTCTTGACGGGGATGCCGAACAGGTCGGCGATGGAAGTGGAACTGCCGACGGTGACCACCGAGCCGCCGGCCTCGACGAAGCGCTTGAGCTGGGGCGCGGTTTTGTCGTCGGTGATGCGGCCCTGGCGGTCGCGATATTCATCGGGGATGGGCGCGTTGGGGCCTTCGAAAAATCCACCTCGGCCGCCGCCTCCGCGGCCACCCAGTGCGGCGCTACCGCGGCGTACGGCGCCATCGGTCAGCACGATCACGTCGAATTTGCTGTTCAGGTCGCCGGCATCGAGCGCGGCGGGATAGACGACCTCGAACGGAAACTCATACTGTTCGAAAAGCCAGCGCGTCCAACCGGAGGGCATGGAACCGCCGTACTGGTCGTAGAGGCCGATGCGGATCGGTTTGAGCTTCATGGCGTCGCCCGACGGAGCCTTCTCTATGGCGTGGGCCGGCACGCCCAGCTCTTTGGCTCCGCGTTCAAGCACCGCGCGCGCGGCGGTGGAGGCCGGCACCCAGATCGCGCCGGCGCCCATGTCCTGGCCGTCTATCGCTTCGTCTTTCTTCAGCCAGTAGACGTCGCAATTGGCCTTGAGCAGCCGGTTGACGACGATGAAAGAGTTGTTGATCTGGTGGCTCAGAAGGTAGCCGGCCGGGCTCGACGGACCGGAAATCCTGGCCGGCGGAGGCGGCAGCAGTTCTTCCATTATTTTGGTGAATGGACCGTTGAAGTCCTCCAGAATGCGATCGAACTTCACCCCCATCTGGAAAGCCAGCGTCCAGCCGGTGATGTCGTAGGGAGGAATGGGCGGACCGCCGGGATAACGGAAATCGTTGGGGTGGTCTTGAGGCTCGAACATATCCATAATATGAGGCCGGAACGCTTGGGCGGTCTTGACCACATAGGAGCCACCGGGATAGCTTTTGCCATTGACACTGAAATCGGCTGTAGCGCGGTCGATATCGATACCGTTCTTGAGCAGGGCGTTCACGAATTCGGTCGCGTTGGCGAAATCGGGCTGATCGGCGGGGATTATATAGCCACGCGGATCGCGCAGCTTGGGATCGTGCAACACGGTGTTATAGAGCTCGGTCGGTAGCGTTCGCGCGCTCAGGCCGCCAGCGGTGAGGCCGGCCGGCAGATCGGGGCTGGCATCGGGCGCCGGTGCTCCGGCCGCAGCGCCGCGTCCTCCACGCCCTCCGCGACCGCCCCCGGTGGTTGCCATGGCGGCAGCGGCAGTTTCCAGAGCTGCGATCCGCTTGGGCGTAATCGTCCAGGTATCGTGGCTGCCCTTCTGAATGGAATTGCGGCCCATCTGGTAGATGTTGTAGAGGAAAGTTTCGCGGTAGCGCGACGCGATATCGAGGACGGCGCGATTGTTGGTGACGTCATAGTCGATGGACTCGCGATAGTGCCATTCCTGCGGCGCGATGGGCATGGGCCAGTCGCCTTGGGGCAACTGCTTTTCGGCTACCAGCGGGATGGACATCGGGGTCGGGCTGCCGATGATTTCGGTGAGCAAACCGATCATATTGTGGAAGTAGGTAACCGTCCGCAGACCGCCGTTCCACCAGGTGGAGTAATTGGCGCCGCTGCGCATGGCGCTGCCGCCTTTGCCCTCGGCCACCAGGCGGCTGTGCATGGCGGTGCCCACCAACTCGATGCCCAGCGGAACCAGCGGGTCGAAATTGTAATTAAAAGGATCGCGGAAGGGCGGCATGAAGATCACCGCGCCGGCCGGACCGGTCTGGTGATGATTGTAAACAATCTGCGGATACCACTGGCGGAACATGACGCGGTTCATGTTGGTGGTTTCGGGCATGTTGGACATGTAGAAATCGCGGTTGTCGTCATGGCCGATGTACTTGTTGTAAAGGCGCGGCGTGTTGGCGAAGGTGCGCTTATCGGGCGGCACCAGCGGGGCGTCGGGTTTTTCGGAGCGGCGCATATACCAATTGACTTCGAGCTCCTGGCCGTCGGGATTGGCCAATACGCACAGGGCGATGTCGTCGCGCAGGAAGCGCAGCGTCTCTTCGTCAGTACGGCTGACGAGCTGGTAGACGGTCTCCATGAGCTGCTGCGAGCCCACGGTTTCGCTGGCATGCAAGCCGCCGTCGATCCACACTACGGCTTTGCCTTCGCGAGCCAGGGCGTGGGCTTGGTCGTCGGTCAGGCCTTCGGCGCGGGCCAATTTCTCGGAGATTTGACGGTAGCGGTCGAGCTTCTTGATATTCTCCGGCGCGCTGATAATGGCCATGTATTGCTTGCGGCCTTCGGCGGTGGGTCCGATATTGACCAGCTTCATGCGGTCGGATTCGGAAGCGAGCTTGTTCCAGTAGATTTCCAACTGGGAATAGTTCGCCATCTGGTAATCGTCGCCAATGTTGAATCCGAGGGCTTCGGTGGGAGTAGTGATTTTGGGGGCCGTTTGCGCGGCCAGGGTCGATATACAACAACCCACGGCCAGTGCAAGCGCCGCAAAGGCAGGGCGTCTGTGGATCATGGGTTAAAGTGTACTAAACGAGGGGAGTGCCGCGCCACGCGGGGAGCGCGCAGCTTGCCAAGCTGCCCCACAAGCGTGTGCTGTCGTCGTCAGGCCCTTGTCGTTGGCCCCCGCTCGTTCGTCTGCATTTCACGCCGCAGGACCTCGTTCATATATGTCTGATACTTCTTGCCTCGCCCCCGGAACCAGTGGAGGACGTCGTCATCCACGCGAAGGCTCACCAACTGCTTGATTGGCCTATAAAAACGGCCGACCTGAACGTCGGAGGACCGCGGCTGCCGTTCCGGTGCATCGGAAAAGTCGATCTTTGAATCCGGACGGGCGGCGAGTTGCTTTAGTTCCCGGCGCTGCTTGTCACTGACGGGAGTGGTAAAGAGCGCGCTCGCGGGGACTCGCCTTTCTTGCCGAGATGATACGGATTTCGTCTTCGCCATGTTTTTCCTCGCTTGTGTGGACTACGAGTACGAGTGCGATACCACCGGCGTTGCCGACTGCATGCCAGCGCTCCTCTCCGTCAACAACACGGTCCGGGTACGACACAACATTTGGATCTTCAAAGATCCGCGCCGCCGTCTCAAAGGAAACCCCATGTTTCCTGCGGTTAATGCGATCCTTGTTCTCGTCCCACACGAAAACCATTTGTATATACACAATTGTAGCACTTTACGGGCGGCTCCCGCAGCAGGACGCGCGGCCCGAGGTCACATCCCGGCAAGCCCGCATTCCTGCCGGGACCTAAAGCGGCAGTCGACGTGAGCGATAATGAGGCGTCAATCGGCGTAACACTTGCGTCCGTGTTAACGAAATAGCGGGGCTCAGGCCCGCCAAGCGGCCCTCGTGACGTTCACCGCCTGCACTGCAGCCGGTAACGAATGTGTCCGGCCTCCGCTACCGCTCCCGGTCCGCACGAATCAGGGGCACACTGTCATCGAGTGGCGGCAGCGAGGCGGCGAACCGGTCCAATTCTTTCCGCAAATTACCCAATTGCCGGCGCCGCTCGGCTTCGGCGGCCTCGGTCTCCAGCGCCTGGATGATCTCGGCATTCAGACTCCGTCTTTTCCTCTTCGCCTCTCGTTTCATCACCCGATAAATCGAGTCCGGAATATTCTTGACGGTGATGTTCATGGAACCATTTTGGAAACGCCAACCCCCTCTGCGCAATCCGATACGGAGAGCTCCGGCCTATGGAATGGCGGACTTTGGCGGCCGCTGATAAGATTGATCATGTCCACGCTACTGGAGAAGGCTCTGGAGAAGGTCGTCGCTCTGCCTCCGGATGAGCAGGACGCGATCGCATCCCAGATTCTGGCGCCGCTGGCCGACGAGGCCGCGTGGAAAAGGCGTTTTGTTGAGAAACGCGATGTGATCCGCCGCATGGCGCGGGAGGCCCTTGAGGAGGACGAGAGGGGCGATAGTTGCCGACCTACCCCTTAGCCGCCAGCTTCTGCGGCTCACCCAGCAACGCCGCCACTTCCGCATACAATCGCTCGTTGAGGGCTTCCCGGTCGGAGATTTTCATGCCCGCGGTGGGAATCGGGTTGCCGATGCGCAGCACCGCGCGGCCGCTGCGCAGGTGAATCGAGCCCATGGGCAGCAGCTCGCGCATCCCGATCAAGGCCATGGGAACAACCGGCACGCCGGCCTTGATGGCGATATATGCGGCGCCTTCCTTGAATGCGCGCAAGCCCTTGGGGTTGCGTCCGCCTTCGGGGAACAGAAGCAGGGAGACGCCGCGCTCGGCCACAATGCGAGCGCCCTCGCTCATGGTCTTCAGCGAGGCGCGGGCGCTGGAGCGGTCCACCTGCAAGTGGCCGGCCTGCCGCAGATGAGTCCCGAGAAACGGAATCCGGTACAAGCCCTTCTTGGCGAAGAAGCGGAACTGATAAGGCAGGAGGGTCAGCAGCGCGGGAATATCCATGTAGCTGGAATGATTGGACACGAATACGTAGTTTGCATGGGCATCCAGCCTTTCCAAGCCTTCCGCGCGCACGTGGATGAAACTGACGGCCAACAGGATCCGGCCCCACACACGCGCCAGTGCGTGCTGCGTTCGGCCGCTGGGGTCGAACCAGCCGGCTACGATCGAGCAAGTGCCCAGGACGACGGTGGCCAGCACGACGAGCGGTATCGAAAACAGCGAGGATCGCAGCAAACTCATGGCTTGCCCCCGATGATAGCGCGCGCTTCCGCCACCAGGAAAAGCGAGCCGGTGACAAAGACCACGTCCTCGCCGGGCGCGCCGGCCACCATGGCGAGCGCCTCCGGGAGGGTCGCGGCGATGCGGAGATTGGGATGGGCGGCGACGCGCCGAAACGCGTCCGGAGAAAGCGCGCGCGCCTGGGCCGGGGCCGTGCCGATGACTTCGGCGGCGAGCGGGAACAGGATGCCGCTGATTTCGGCGATGGCTTTATCGCGCATGGCGCCGAAAATCAGGCGGACGCGGCGCTGGGAATAGAAACGTTCGATGTGGGCGGCAAGGGCGCGCGCTCCGGCGGGGTTGTGGGCGCCGTCGAGAATAATTTCCGGATGAGTCGAGACGCGCTCCAGCCGTCCGGGCCAGACGGTGGCTGCGATGCCGGTCTCGATGGCGTGACTGGGAAGGCCCAGGCGCGCCAGGGCGACGGCGGCGGTAACGGCATTTTCGACTTGATGGGCGCCGGCCAACGGGCACGCGAGGCGCAACTCGCGCCGGCCGGTGAGACGGAAGCGGCTGTGCCAGGCGTCGATTTCGAGCTCGCTCACCGCCCAATCTTCGACGCGATCGACCGGAATCGCCAACTCCGCGGCGCGGCGCGCGAGCACGGCGGCCGGTTCCGGGCGCTGGCGCGCGAAAACCGCGGGGACGCCCGATTTCAGAATGCCGGCCTTCTCGCCGGCGATGGACTCCAGGCTCTTGCCGAGAAAGGCTTCATGGTCGAAATCCACCGGGGTGATGACGCACAGTTCCGGAGCGATCACATTGGTCGCGTCGAGGCGCCCACCGAGACCCGTTTCGAGCACCGCCATGTCCATGCGTTCCTCGGCGAACAGCACCAGCGCCATGGCGGTGACGGTTTCGAAATAGGTGGTGTGAAGATCGATGGAGCCCGCTGCCAGCAGATCTTCCACGGCGCGGTGCACGCCATCGAACGCCTCGGCAAAGCGCGCGGAAGAAACCGGCTCGCCGCTGAAGCGGATTCGCTCGGTGGGTTCGGCCAGGTGCGGGGAAGTGAAAAGACCGGTGCGGAGCCCGGCGGCGCGCAACCCCGATTCGATCATGGCGCAGGTGGACCCTTTGCCGTTGGTCCCGGCCACGTGCACGAAGCGCAGGCGATCCTGCGGGCGGCCCAGGGCGTCGAGAACGGCGCGGATGCGCTCGAGCCCCAGCTTGGCGGTTTGAATTTCGTTGCCGAGCGCGTAGAGGAACTGGACCGAGTCGGGGTAATTCACCGCATGAACTCAGGCCGCGAGGAAGCGCAGGGCTTGGGAGACGTAGGCTTTCATCTCCAGCCGCGGCACAATCGCATCCAGCATGCCGTGCTGCAAAAGGAATTCGCTGCGCTGGAATCCTTCGGGCAGTTTCTGGCGGATGGTTTGCTCGATGACGCGCGGGCCGGCAAAACCGATCAAAGCTCCAGGTTCGGCGATGTTGAGATCGCCAAGCATGGCATAACTGGCGGTGACGCCGCCGGTGGTGGGATCGGTGAGGATGCTGATGAAAGGCACGCGGGCTTCATCCAGGCGCATGAGGGCGGAGGAAATCTTGGCCATCTGCATGAGACTGACAGCGCCTTCCTGCATGCGGGCGCCACCGGAAGCGGACACGATGACCAGCGGCCGGCGGCTTTCGAGACACCGTTCAATGGAGCGCGCAATTTTTTCGCCCACCACGGCGCCCAGGCTGCCGCCGATGAAACGGGGATCGTGGACGCAGATTTCGACCGGGCGTCCGTCGATCTTGCCTTCCGCCGCAATCACCGCGTCCGAGAGACCGGTTTCCGCCCGCGCCGCCTTCAAACGCTCGGTGTAAGGTTTACTGTCGACAAAACCGAGAGGGTCGGAGGATATCATGCCGCGATCATATTCGGTGTATTCGCCGCCGTCGAGCAGCAGGCGCAGACGGGTGGGAGCGTCGATACGAAAGTGATTGCCGCATTTCGGACAGATGTTCCAGTTGGTCTCGAGCTCCTTCTTCCAGATAATCTGCCGGCATTTGTCGCACTTCTGCCACAGGCCTTCGGTCTTGACCTTGCGCTCGCCGCCTTCCGGCACTGCAAGCTTTTCTTGTTCCGGTCTGTCGCGCCTGAACCAGGACATGCAAATCTACGTTAGCGCGGGTAGGGATGACCCCGCAAGGTGGCGAAGGCGCGATAGATCTGCTCGGCGAGCATGGCGCGGGCAAGCTCATGCGGGAAGGTCATGGGCGAAAGGGAAAGCAGCAGGTCGGCGCGCGCAGCCCAGCCGGGCGGCAAACCGTCGTGGCCACCGATCAGAAACACCAGATCGCGGCCCTCCATTTCCGCCCGCCCGAGAAATTGGGCGAAAGCGGCCGAATCCATCGGCTTTCCGGCGGGGTCGAGAAAGATCTTGCGGGCGGAAGGGTGTTTGCTGAACAGGTCGGCGTGATCGGGCCGGATTTCGCGCATTTCGCAGGGCGCGTAGCGGCCGGCCCGCTGGCAGAAATCGGCTGCCACGGAATTGGTATGCGGGTCTTTAGGCTTGCCAATGAAGTACAGATAAAGCTTCACGCGGCTGGGATCTCGACCGCTTTGGCGCCGCGCCAAAGCCGCTCCAAGTCGTAATACTCGCGCGATTTGGGAGAGAAGATGTGCACGATCATGTCGCCGTAATCGGCCAGCACCCATTCGGCCTGCTGAAAGCCTTCCAAACTGAATGGTAATTCACGCGCCTGGCGTTTGATGGCAAGGCCGATTTCCTCCGCAATCGCCTGGATCTGGCGCTGGTTGGCGCCGGTGCAGATCACGAAATAGTCGGTGAACGAGGTAATCCCGGTCAAATCCAGGACCTTAATGTCGGTCGCTTTCTTGGATTCCGCCGCGCGGACTGCGATAAGCCAGGTGGGAATGCCGCTTACTTCCGATGCGCCTTGGTTCGGTTCGATTTCGTCCGAATCGGTTGGTCTAGGGTGCGTTTGAGTCAGAACACGCTCCTATGGGTTATGTTACTACAGGCGCGGAGCGGCTACCGGGCGGATGTTCCCGCCGCCGCCACAACATAAACGTATTCCAGAACAACACGGCCGGAGTTGGAGATATTGTGGCGGGTCGAAGGAGAAATATATATCAATCGCGGCGCCGCAAAATCGAGCTTGGGCTGTCCTTCCGCCAGAGCTTTGCCCTCACCACGAAGAATGACGAGCGATTCCTCATTTGCTCCCGTCGAGTGCCATCCAACCGACTCGCCCGGCTTCAGCCGCACAAAGCCGCTCCGCATCCCCGCGGTCTGAGGCTTCCCTTTCAACAGCGGGCAATCGCCGCCGGGACACTCGAACGTCAATGCCAGCGGCCGGGGCGGCGGAGCCTGAGCCGTGGTAGGCGCTAGCTACGCTAGGCTTTAGTTGAACCGTGGCCATTCCTCTTTTCGAGGAACGGAGCCGCTGCGGATGGGGCGAACCCAGTCACGGTCGATTTCGACGGCAACCGACCGCTGAAGTATGTGAATCGAGACGACGAGGCGAAAGATCTTATCCACCCGCAAGGCGATACCTTCAATGCCGGCAAGAGGGCCGTATTCAATTAAGACGCGGGAACCGAACGTAAGATTGGGCCAAGGGCGCGAGGGGAGACCGGAGCGAACTATGGACTGGACGGCGGCGATCTCGTCATCGGAGACGGGAAGGGGCGTCTTGCCCGCGCCCAGGATAGCGACGACACCGGGGGTGGTCAGGACGGGAAGTAAGCGGTCGCGAAGGTCGAGCCGGCAAAAGACGTATCCCGGAAAAAGGGGAAGGTCGAGTTCCTTGATGCGATCAGACCAGCGACGCTTGGAACGGTAGAGAGGTAGGAATTCCTGATAGCCCTTGCCGCGCAAGCCGGCGGAGACCACATTCTCAAACTTGGAGTGGGTGTGGATGGCGTACCAGCAGCGGTTGTCGCTCGGTAGGACGGGAGGAGAAGGAGCGGGTTCCAGATTAGAGGCGAGACGATCCCAGGTTGAGGGCACGAGATTTCCTCCGAGCAGTTGCGTGGGTTGAGCTGCTAGTGGGCGGCCAAGCTTCCGCGCCTAAACTCTCATCTACCGGATAATCCTTAGTACCGCCACTTCCTCCACTAGAACTAATTCTTGCGATCCAAAGTGACAGAATACGGGTTAAGATGGCGGGCGTCAACCAGATTCTATGGCGGAAGGGCTAGGGACGCGGCGGAATGGGTACTAAGTGGCTATTAAATGATTGCTTTACATTGTAATACGGCGAAGTACGCAGCGCCAAAAGAATTTCAAGGCTAGCGGATAAATCGGTTCCGGCCGGCATGGGGATCACGCCATGCGTGGCGGCGGGACAGCAGGGGATCGAGGCGTCTTTTCGCGGCCGGCCATGGCGAGCATGGCTACCAGGAGGAAGAACCAGGAACCTAAGGCGGGCCGCGAGAACGGGTAATCCACGGTGGCATGGAGGAATACGGCGATAACGCCGATGCCCCACACGGTACGGAAGGCGGGCCGCAGGCACCAGACGAACAGAGACAGGAGGACCAAGCCGAATGGAATACCGCCGTCGGCGGTCCACTGGAGCCAATCGCAGTGCGCGCGGTTGGCGAAGACGCCGTAATCGAGGATGGCGTAGCGGGGATAGACAGTAGTCCAGGTTCCGAGGCCGGTGCCGAACCAGGGGTGGGCGGAGATCATGTGCAGGGACGAGATGGCGAACTGGCGGCGCATGGTCATGGGATCGGGCAGCCAGAAGCGGTCCCAGAGGCGTTGCCAGCCTACGACGGCGGTGAAAGCGACGAGCGGGACGGACATGCGGAGCAGCCACAGGCCAACGTCCCGGCCACTGGCGCGACCGCGCCCCCATAGAACGCCGAGCACGACAAGGATTTCAGCGGTGGCGAGGATGGAGCCGGCGCGGGAGGCGGAGGCGATCACCGAGGCGTAGAGGACGGCGGCAATAGTGGGATACAGGAATGACTGCCACTGGCGGCCGAACGATTTGTAGAGAGCGATGGGCAAAACAGCTTCCACGAAAGCTGCATAGTGGTTGCGAGATAGGATCGGGCCCATGACGAATTCGGTATAGCCGGTGGGAAAGAGCCAGAATACCTTACCGTCCGAAGTGAAAGTTTGCAGGGTAGCGAGGATCGCCACGAAGAAGGCGAACCAGAGCATGGCCGCGCGGAACCAGCGGAGCGCGCTGGAGTCTTGAAATATGGTGAGCGCCGTGAACAAGACCGCCAGGTACGTGGCCCACTGGACGACGTCGGTCTGGGTGGCAAAGGCGTAGACGGTGCGGCCGGTGGTCCATTGAAATATGCCCCAGGCGACGGCAAACGCCAAGGGAAAAACAGGATAGGGCAAACGTACGGGGGTCCGCGCGGCGCGGATCGCGGCGAAAGCCGCAAGAGCGAAAACTCCGACCTGAAAGACCGTCACCGGCCAGTAAGCAGGAACCCAGAGAGTCAGTATGGCGAAGCAAAAGAGCGCCGCCAGCAGGAAGTGCATGAACAGACAGGATAGCGCCTTGCGGCTGAGAGTCTAGCGGCCGGTGGATGCCCTCGTCCCGCACTTCATCCGGAGAATCGAGTCTCCGAAACCAGCGAAGAGCCGGCCAGGGGGCCGGCTGCGGACGAGGGCGTCCGCCCTACAACCGATGCGGGCGTCCGCCAAGGTGAAAGGTATGTGGCGTCAGGATACTAGGGGATGCTGGCGGAAGACGCGCCGCCGCTAAATGCTCCGGCGGCGCCCAGCCCGGCGAGCGTCCCGCCCACGGCCACGCCGCCGATGATGAGGCCGATGGTCAATCCGGACATGCCCGTGGCCACCAAGTTGATACTGACGACACGCACGACTTCGGCAGCTCCGGGCGCCGCGGTCGCGTTGGGAATCGTGGACCCGGTGACGGTGACGCGCTTACCGACGTACTTGGCTAAGTCGGGGCCCTGCAATTCCACGGTGACGTTGGTGGTGGTATCGGTAAGAAAGTAGTTACCGCCCTTCTCTTGCAGCACGCCGGATACCTTCATGGCTTCGGCCGCGCCTACCTGCGGGTCGAAAGCCAGAGCCTCGCCAGGATGCAAGTTCGCCAGCAACACGCCGGTGGCATTGCGTACGTTAACGGAGCCGATCGTGGTGGCAACCGCCACCGTGTTAGAGCCGCGCATTTCCACCTGCACGACGGAGTCTTTCGCTGCGGGAGCAATACGGAGGACGTTGGCCTCGATGACGAACTTGTCGGCGCCGCGGGCTACGCCCGCACCCTTCTCGAAGACGGCATGATCGCGGTAAAGCCTGGCGCGCGAATCGGGAAAGAGGGCAATTTGCACGCCGCCGATCTGCACGATGGAACGCGCTTCCGCAGTTTCCACCACGTTACCCTCCACCAGCGTGCCATTCCCGCGAATCGTGGAGCCATTCACGCGGAAGGTCCCGCTCGATCTGACGAAACCAATCGACAATGGAGTCGCGATAGAGAGCGATAACCCGCCACTTAGCACCAAAGTAAATAGGGTCTTCATTGCGTTCCGCTCCGTATAGATCTCACCGTACTCAGAATATACCGAGGGGCCAGAGGGTACAAGGACAAAGTCACAGGAAACAAAAGTGTTACTGGTGTCATACGCTTCGGCCAGAGAGCTTGGGCGGGCTCAATTTCCGGTTGGCGGCGGGAGAGAATTGAGTTTACTGTAGAGTTGGTGCGGGACTATCGGTAGGACGCGCTGTATTACGAACATCATACAAGTGTCCATGCATGAACTACTACGAGGAATTTGGCGTCCAGCCAAACGCCACGGCTGGGCAAATTCGCCTAGCCTACAAGACGTTGGTCCGCCTCTTGCATCCGGATAGTCAAACCGATGAGGCGTTGAAGGCGGTGGCTGAGCTGCAGATGCGGCGGCTCAACGGCATGCTCGAGACGCTGCTGGATGCGGAGAAGCGGCGCGCCTATGACGAAAGCCTTGGCGAGAATCGGACGGTCAGGCTGCCGCCGCCGGAGTTATACCATGCCGGCCGGGAGGGCGGTTGGCCGGGGATGGCGCAGACTGTTCTGCGGCATTGGTTCTGGATTCTGACCGGGCTGGTGGTTGCGGGAACGGCGGTATGGTATGCGGCGATTAAAGACTCCGCCTTGGCGGAGGTGGCACGGGCACCGGGACCAGGGCCGTCCGTGCCAGGGCCGTCTGTCCCGAGCTCGCCGGCGCCGGTAGCGCATCCGGCCGCGGCGCCGGTGGCGATGGAAGCACAGCCGGCGCCGGCGAACGTTCCCCACAGTGCGGCGCCACTGGCTACCGACGGCTCGGGACCGGGCGCCGTGGCGACGGAGTTGCCGCCCGCCAAGAGCGACCGGGAGAGCCTGGACGCCAGCAACCCTTCGGCGCCGGCGATGGGGTTGCCGCCCGCGGGTTTACCCGCAGCCCCGGTGAATACGGCCGGAGAAGCCGAGAGTCCGCAGGTAAACCTCCGCCGCCCCGGCGACAGCGAGCGGCAGTGCTCATGGGCGGGGAATTGGTTGTATGCGCCGCAGTTGGAAGACGCGGCGCAAACGGGGCTATACGCGCCGTCGTATATCGAATTCATGCTCGTGGAAGACCATGGGAACCTGGTCGGCAATTACCGGGCGCGGTACAGAGTACCCGATAAGGCATTGTCGTCCGAGGTAGGATTCCGGGCTCAAGGAAGAGCGCCGAGCGGAAACCTTGCCCAATTGGCCTGGGCATCGGACGAGGGCGCCAAGGGCGGCGTGGAACTGGAACTGCGCTCTTCGGACCTGCTAAAGGTGACTTGGTGGACAACCGCCTTCGGCCGCCATGCAGGCTTGACATCGGGCACGGCGACGCTGGTGAGACAGCGGACGAGGTGATGCGGGCGCGTATACAGCGGTGGGTCGCAGCGGTGGCCGCGGTGGCGGGCTGTGGAGTCGCGGCTGTGTGGTCAGTGCGCGCCGGCTGGGCGGATTACTGGGGGCGGCAGGAGACGATCGCAGCGACCCAGCGAGCCATTGCTCTCACGCCCGGGCAGTCGCTGTATCGCTATCGGTTGGCTGTGCTGGTGGCGGACCAGGATCCACGCGGCTCGAACGCCGCGCTAGAGCGCGCCTTGGCCCTCAATCCGGCGGATGCGGATTCCTGGATCGAGCTAGGCCTGCGGTCGGAGGCCGCCGGCGACTACGCCACCGCGGAGCGCAGTCTCGAGCGCGCGGCCAAGGAAAGCAACCTGTATCTGCCGCGATGGACGCTGGCGAATTACTATTACCGCCGCAACGATACGGTTCGCTTCTGGCTATGGGCCAATCGCGCGGCGGAGATGATTTACGGCGATCCGGCGCCGCTATTCGAGTTATGTGAAAGAGTCGCGGAAGGGAGCGACTTGGCCGAGCGTCTGGACCTGCGGAGTCCGGACTTGCGGGCAAGTTATCTCTCCTATTCGATGAGCCGAAGAGAGACCAAGTGGATTGCGGCGAACGCCGAGGCGCTCGTGGAGGCAGACCGGCCATCCGACACTCCGCTGCTGGTGGCTTCATGCGACCTGCTCCTGGAGGGAAAGCAAGTGGACGCAGCGTTACGCATATGGAACCGCCTGGCAGCCGGGCACAGGATTCCCTTTGCGGCCCTGGAGCCCAAGAGCGGGCCGTATTTGACCAATGGTACGTTCGCAACCTCGCCTACCTCGGGCGGCTTCGACTGGCGGCTGGCCTCGCTCGAAGGAGTGACTGCCGCGCGGGAGGAGGACCGGGCGGGGCTGCGATTGACCTTTACCGGAAACCAACCGGAACACTGCGAGCCTCTGACGCAGTTCGTACCGGTGGAAGAAAACGAGGCCTACGAGCTTCGGTTTGCTTACCGGACCTCCGGAATTTCACCGGGCGCCGGTCCGCGCTGGCAAGTGGTGGACGCCCTCGGCTCCGGTGCGATCGCCGAAAGTGAGCCACTCTCTTCGCCAGAAACGGCCGAAGGGCGGGTCAGCTTTGAGACACCCGCGGGCTGCCGGTTGTTGCGGCTTGCCCTGGTATACCAGCGGGTCCCAGGGACCACGCGCATCGACGGATTCGTGGTCTTGCGCGAGGTACGACTCGACCCGCGGCCAAGGCAGGGGAAATGAGCCGCGGAGAAACCAGCCGGCTCCCGTCCGAAGGGCTGCGTTCGCGGGTGACGAAGTACAAGAAGACGAGAATCAGCACGAAGCCGGCGCCATAGAGAAAGAGCTCGCGGCGCTTTCCCTTCCACCGGATGGAGGCACGCGTAGACCTGATCTCCCGCTCCGTCGAGCTCGGCGCTGGCCCGAGTTTCGGGCCGGCGGCGTAGCGAAATCGCAGAAAACGATGGTTGCATTGCACGCAGCGGTAGGGATAAATGGCGAACCAGCTCGCCAGTTGCTCCGTCAGACCATGGCGGTGAGAGCGGTGGGCGTTGTCAGTCTTACATTTGGGACAGAACACGGCGTGGGATACCAAGAAGCCATTCTAATCTAATCTACCGACACTCCCAGGCGCAATGCCGGAGTTCCGTCTGCGAATCTCCGAAACAGGCCGGTGGCCCGCTTCGGCGGAGGCCATTTTCAAGATCCTACACAACACAGGCCTAGCGGGAGTTTACTGCCAACTCCAGATTCGTAGCCCGCACCTCCGGATAACCTACTGAAAAGTCACCACTTGTCACCGCTCTTGCGGTTCACTTGTTGTATTACCCTATTTGAGGCCT
>Ga0187864_10000803_pt1 | contig 33349 bp, 37 predicted proteins | sample June2016WEW_11_4_FD_132985 | JGI IMG/M metagenome (GOLD analysis project Ga0187864, IMG submission 132985) | Peatland microbial communities from SPRUCE experiment site at the Marcell Experimental Forest, Minnesota, USA - June2016WEW_11_40 | ecosystem: Environmental > Terrestrial > Soil >...
GGCTCGGCACCGGGAACGTCCACGTTCCGACTGCCGATCGGCAGTTCGCCGCCTCGTGGATCGTGCTTTCGAATCAGACGCTGCACCTCTCGGAGCGCGTTCTCGACGGAGACCTTCTTCGTCGACGCCATCACAAGAGGAGGGTCGGTTTCTCGCCCTCGTCGATTGGCCTTCGGCCCTCGTCCCTGCTGTTGCCGCACATGGCATCAGGTTACGGCTCGGGTCGCGAGAACAATCTGACGTGTCTGCAAGGTCCTCCACCGAAGCGGCCCGCATTCTTCCTGTCCTCGACTCCCAGGGTCGTGACCCCTTCCCGACGACCATCGCTGGCTCGCCGACTGATCTGTTGTGTCCAAATCCTCCTGCTCTAGGCAGCGGTTCGGCCTCTGCTAGTCGAGGAAGTCGCCGAACAACGCGTCCAGCGCCATGTTCCTCTGAAGGAGCGCCTGCTCGTCCCATCCGAGAAGCGCGACGAAGTTCTCGACCGCCCACGCGTAGCTCTGGGCAGCGACGCACGCTGCCAGATCGATCCATCCCTGGCTGACCGCGAACTCCGCGGACAAGGTTCCATCGGGGGCATCGCTCCGACTGAAGAACACGGTGAGGCCCCACAGCGTTCCGTGCGCGACAGCCGAGAAGAGTCGGTAGACGCGACGCGAATCCGTGTCGATGTGCCGGCCGGCGAACATCTCCATGACGGTCGTGATCTGCAGCCGCAATTGCCCGTCGACCCGCTCGCCGGAGACGGTGAGGCCCAGCGACCTGATCCGTTCGATGGTTTCCTCGAGTGAGGCGTAGTCCCCGATCTGCTCACGGGACATGCCGGTCTCGCGGAGGACCCTCTCGTGTTCGCGCGCGCTGTACATGCGCTCGAGCGACATTCGAGCAACCCGGGTCCGACCGTCGATCGAGGGGTCGGTCAACTGCCACGCGTTCGCGCATTGCTCCATCGCGGAGCGCGCCACGGCTATGAGCGAATAGATCGGCGGACGGGCGGTCGTCAGGAGCACCGCGAGCGACTCGAGGTGCTGCGCCGCGGCGAAGAGCAAGAAGCCCGCGTTGTTGACGGCCGCCTGGACCTCGTCACGCAACTCGGCACCACCACTTCGCTCTGCCTCGTCGCGCTCCTTCTCAAGTTTCGATCCCCGCACTCCTGACCAGTTGGGATCGAGCTCCAGGTACTCAGTCACGAGCCCTCATGCCGCCAGGAGATAGTCGGCGATCTGTATGCACCGCTCTGGATTGGGGTGGTGGTTCGTCCATCGGCCGTCACCCGAATTGGCCGGTCGGGCCCGTCGTGGTGTCGAGGGCCACCACCGCACCGCGTGGCGCTTCGCCTCCTCTAGAAGCCTGCGGAGTGATCCGCGCCCGATCGTCGCCATCCAGCAGGTCCCTCAGTCGAAGAGTCCGCCGCGCCGGCCACGGTACGGCCCAAGCCACGGCCATGGTGTCTCGCGGAGCTCTTCGAGTCGCTCCAGGTACCCAGCGTTCTCGGGCTCGGTGACGACCCACGTTGTGTCCTTCTCGTCCCACATCGTCGCGTTCATCACATCGATGACCGCCGGCGTCACCACAAAGTGCGCGTCGACCCCACACAGGTGGTTGGAACCGAACCGACCGGCATTCTCGTAGCCGAGCACGGCCACCTCAGGGCTGATCGGCCAGACCCAAGCCGTGGGCCCGTCGAGGATGGAGCATTTCGCCCACCCAAAGTCCGAGATCACGAACGGGGAACCGTCGTCAGGGCGGTGCAAGATCCTAATGCCCCAGAACCGGAGGGCGTTCAGCGTTTCTTCGAAGGTCTCGACGCGGTGGTGTTGGACCTGAGAGCGCGTGGCTTCTCCGAGTCTGAACGTCGCGCGCTCTAAATTGGCATGCTCAGCGAACGTTAGGTGACGGACTCCAGAGCCGGCGATGTAGTGATGCAGGACCTCGAGGTCTTCTGACAGGGCAGCCCGGCGCAAGAGCCGCTCTGTCGTCGGACCGAGACGCGCCTCAAGCCACTCCCACGTGTCGTCGACTGTCTCGATGGTCCCGTCCGGTCGTGGGTCGCGGTCATAGAGGCCGAGTTCCCAGCCGATGTTCGCCGCTCTGTCGAAGCACACAGACGGAGCGTTCCGATCTCGGATCGCCACTATCGCGTCGCGAGGCCGACCGCTGGATGCGGACTTGCCGAATCGGCCGATGAGCGCGGCCGGGAGGTGGTGCTGCCGAGTGCCTGCGGTCGGTCTGCTAATCATGGGCCGCGGGTCTATCTCATCGGCTCGCTCACGCGCATCGCCCACCGGCGATTGCCATGCTCTTCGACGGTCAAGCCGAGGCGCTTCCACATCTGCAGGATGGCTGCCGTTCCTTCGCTCGCTATGTGGTCCTCGAGCGCTCGCACTTCCGAAAGCGTCGTCGGTACCGGTGGGCGCCTGGCAAGGATCGCGAGCAGTCGGTCCCAGGCTGGCGCGACGTACAGCTCTGCCCCGCGGAGTTCGCTGTTGGCCTGGAGCGGCCGGTCGACGCGTCCTGCGAAGGCGTGTGCCTCCGCGTGGGCCACGATGCTCAGTACCGACTCCGTGCTCAAGGTGATCCGTCGGATGAGCTCCTCGAGGTCGATCTGGTACGTTCGATACGCATCGACGGTGTCCGGCCAGCCGGGGTAGACCTCTTCGGCGAGGACGTCGCGCAAGCAGTCGGAGTGCCTGCTTCCGACAAGGTCGTAGATCGTCGCCGGCCGAGTGGAGCCGTCATCGAGGGGAACAGAAGCCGCGGTACCGAGGGCGCTCGTCGCGATGAGGTCGGCGCGGAACTCATCGCACGTGATGCGGGCGAGGGAACGCGCCGCCTCGGTTCCGGTTACTGAAGGTGGCGGAGGCTCACCTTCCAGTACGCCGGACGCGTATCGAGCCCGCCCGATCGCCACATGACCGAGTTCGTGAGCGAGGATCGCGAGCCCTGAAACCTGGCCCTGAGGATTTGACCAGTCGATCAGGTTCCCGTTGAGCACGATCGTGACGTCCTGATAGTCGAGCGCTCGTGCGAGGGTCTTGCCGGCCACGATGCCGCCGAGTCGCTCGGGCGTGAATACCGGCAGTCCGGCGGAGCCACGCTCCGACGCGATCTCCCGCTGCAGCCGCCCAACCTCTACGTCGAACTCGGTCGTCGACATCACGGCGACCTGACCCATCGAATCGTCCCCGTCCGCGCGAATGCTCTCCAGGGCGCTGGCGACGTTCGACAGCACCTCGCCGAACGGTCCGGTGTCAAGGATGTCGAGGGTGACGCTCATAGCCGCGAAGGTACCGACAAGGTCTCTCGGTCCCTTCTCAGCAGCGGCGAAAATGCCGCGAACGAACTCCCACATACTCCCCTGTGACAGTCTTCGATCCTAAGCTTCTTCCTCAATGACGATCCTCGATACGCTGGACGTCCACGTCGGTGTGCGGGGTCCCTCCCATTGGGACGAGCTGGCGGCCCTACGGCGGGTCACAGCCATAGATGCCGATGACGACGGGGATCGGCCCGTTGTCACACTTCCCGACATCGACTGGGCTGGTCTCGGCTTTACACCGCGCTGGATCGGCGACGATGCGAGCGAGTCCGTTGCCGCCGTTGAGCCGAGCTTCCACTTCGGCGAGGGCGCGGATGAATGGCGTCGATTCATTGCCGGAACGAGTCGACGCGGCGAGCTGGCGCTAGCGGTCTCGATGATCGGAAGCGCGACTCCTCCGACGTACATCGCGGCGCTCGGACCTCCGGGTGAAACCGTCACGATGCCATCGGAGTATGGCCACGTCGTCACGGGTGTTTTCGGCCAAAGGATCACGCTCGCATCTCCGCCGGCTCCCCCTCGGGACCTCGGCAGCGCCGATCTTGAGGTGGCCCGGCAGATCGCGAACATTCGGCGCGATCTTCCATGGTGGCACCTCAAGCTCTGGGTGCAGAACGTTGCTCGCGGGGGCGGGCCGTACGAGGCCAAGCCGGATGGGACGTTGTCCCCGCTCCTCCTCAGCCAGGCGGGCGAGGTTGTAGCCGGAGTCTGGACGTCGCCGAAGCGCTCGCTCCGGTACTACGTGCTCCCATACCTGCCGTCCTACGTGCCGATCTTGCGATGGCTCGCGGACAGGGCCATTCCGGAATTGGTTCCGACCGCCACTCGACGCCTCCGCGCCTCTGTCGCATTTGAGCCGAAGTTGCAAACCGAGGTCGAGTGCGCCACACAGTCTGCGCTCTACGAGCTAGCAACCGACTTCGAGCGCCGAGCGGCGGTCCTTGAAGTGCAACTCGATGCTGCGCGGGAAGCGGCGAATGCGGTGCGCTACCCCCTCCTCTTTGGTTCTGGATCTGTGCTCGTCGCGGCAGTCGAGCGAGTCCTTCTTGATGCCGGGCTCGAGGTCGTGAACCTCGATGACCACTTCGGTGACACCGTCAGTGCTGACCTCTTGGTTACCTGGGGTAACCAGCGTGTCCTTGTCGAAGTGAAGTCGTCCGCAAGCCACCCCTCTGAAAGGGATGCTGAGCGAGCGACTCGACATCTGAACACGTGGCCGAATCTCAAACCAGAACTGCCGGTATCCGGCATCGTCCTCATCTTCAATCACCAGACTCGATTGCATCCACTCGATCGCTCGGCCGAGCCGTACACCCGGCCTGAGTTCGTCGCATCGTTGACCTTCCCGGTCGTCACTACCCTCCGACTCTTCGATGCGTGGCGCAAAGGCGACGACGCCGCTATTCGCCAGGCGATGTTCCGGTAGCTGAGATATACGGCTGCATCGCACGATCTCGGCGCGCCGGCGTTGGTGGGTGCAAAATGACGCCGTGGATGCGGATCTCGACGATGTGATCGCTCGAGTCAGAGAGCAGCGTCTCGATGTGGTGGACGCCCGGCAGTGGAAGCCGAACTGGAGTGACAAGTGGGTAGCATTCGTCGACCTGATCGGTTCTTCGGCACGAAGCGAACGATCACCCGATGCGACCGTGAATCAGATGATCCGATTTCATCGCGCAGTGTCGGCCTGCGCCGCGCGGTATCCTGCAACAACGCTCCTGCGGTTCACGGACTGCGTGTACATCACGTCCAGTTCCACCGAGGACCTGATCAAGTTCTGCGTCGACCTCGCGCACTACTGCCTGGCGCTCAATGCAATCCAAATCGAGCGTCATCGAGCAATGTTCCACCACATGGTGATCGCGCGGACGACCATCGCTTTCGGAAAGGTGCTCGAGGCACATGGCCCTCTGCCGGCGGAGGACCGCTTCGTCGGAGTCGACACTGCGAGTCTGCTCATTGGCGAAGGCGTCGTAGCCGCGTATCGTCTCCAGCGCTCGACGGGTGGCGGATTGATCTCCGTCGCGGAAAAGGATGCTGACACAGTTCGTGGCCTGGCCATCAGGGGGATGCGTCGCCCGCCGCGCAGCGTGCTTGAGAAATGGACTGGCGATACGGAGTTCCTCACGCATGATGGCGTCGTGGACGTTCCGTGGATCGTGATGAGGGCGACACAACCTTCGGAGTCAGGGCTGTGGGCCGCGTCCTACGACGACACGTTGAAGAAACTTCAGATCCAGGTACGAGTCTGGCAATCGAGCTTCGTCGAGTACACGGTGCAACGGCTTCCGATTGACACGATCAAGCACTTCGGGGCAATGAACCGCCACCTCAACGAGGTCTTCCAGGCCCTTCGGCGTCACACACGCCTAAAGGCGTGGTCGCTCGGACAACTCGAGCGGTCCATCGATGAAGAGCGGTCGAGGCGAGGCATCTAACTCGAGGTTCGTGCGACTGGTCAGAATAGGCATGCTCGAATGAGCCCATGACCGGCGAGGAGGTTCCGGATGGCCTCGTGATGTTCCACTCGGTCGAAGGGGGCATCGAGAGCGAGCTGGACACGCTGTTGCTGATGCGGTCCGGGCTGCAGCTGGGCCTCGTGCGCGACCTCGCCGGCGTGGGCGATCCCGTTACGGCGGAGCGATTTCGCAACTCTGCCAGACAACCGATGGAGCGCTGTAACGCATGGAAAGTGGTCGAGCTGTACGGCGCAATCGACGTAACGATCTCGGCGATGCACCGCTCGCTCATGCCGGTCATCGACGACCAGCACCGTGCCGAGAAGGACCGACTCCGCCGGAAGGCATCAGAGCTGCTTGCAGTCCACCGCGGAACACCCGAGCTTCCGCACGAGTTGGCGAACGTGATCTGGAAGGTGATGGACGAGCAGCAACGGGCGATCTTCGCGAGGCCCTCGCCGACAGAGGGCCACATGTCGTCGTTGACTAGATGGGAGCAGCAGCTCGAGCGAATCCTCCTTCGGTCGCTCCGTGATTGACCGGTCCCAAATGACCTCCGCGAGACGCTCGATGAGCTGGGCGCGATTCGCAATGCACTGGTCCACCGTATGGGGCGACTCGACAAGGAAGCGCTGGCGTTCGTTCGAGAGGGACCGTGGACCGGCGTCGGCGAGATCGTCACGATCACCGACAACGTATGGGCGCGCTACGTCGCAGCACTCATGACTATGCAGCGAGAGCTCGTCGATCGGCTCTTCGCGCACATCGGGGTTCCGCCCAGAGGCGAACTCGTTCACTGGCGCGGCAACGTCCCGGTCGGAGGATTATCGAGCGTAGGCTCGGCTCGGGTACCCACCTTGGGTGGCCCTCTTCTGGTGCCGGTGGGCACCTTCGCTGGATGGGCGCGGCGCAGTGAAGCTCGTGGGCTACTTCGACGAGAGCGAGGACGACAGCACGTTTTGCCTCGCAGGGTGGTTCGCCCCGTCGCACCACTGGGCGCCGTTCGAGGACACGTGGTCGTCCATCTTGCACGATGAGGGAATCACGCCCGAGTTCAAGGCGTCCGACTGCGTGAATCGGAGAGGTGCATTCGAGGAATGGACGGACCGATCTAAACGGCAGCGCGTCGAACGACGCCTGATCGGCGTTCTCACGGACAATCCGTACCTTTCGCCGAGCGGACTCCTGGCGGTCTTCGATCGCGGTGCGTACAAAGAGATCCTTGCTCCCCACATCAAGTCGCAGCTCAGAGGCTTCGACAAGCCGTGGCTCCTCGCCTTCGTGCAGCTGACGTTGAGGATGGTCGAGGGCCAGGAGGTGGCCAACCGCCTCTCTGGCTTGGAGGATCGCATCGAGCTCCACTTCGACGAACAAGACGAGTTCAGCGGGAGAGCGCAGCGGCTCGTCAAAGAGGCCAGGCAGAGCGACCCCCGCATCAACCGTCTTCTCGGTGATGTCACCTTCGGGGACTCACGCGGCAGGCCAGGACTCCAGATGGCTGACATGCTCGCGTACGAGGCTCGAAGGGCTGTCACGGCACTGTTCGCCGAGGACCAGTTGCCGCGCGACGAGTGGACGCAAATTCAGAACGCAAAACTCCCCAACGGTGGACCGCGCGTCTGGCCATTCCTCTGGGATAGAGAGTTGCAAGAGTTCTATCGGGATGGCGGACTCTTGCGATGAGCGAGGACGTCTCTGAGGAGTCGGGCGACTCTGCCACGTTGCTTTCGCGACTCACTCCCAGGCGGCGGCTCGTCACGCCCCTCGATCTGGCAGTCGACGCAATGAACGCTGCCGCCGATCGAGTGCAGCAGGCGGAGGCCGACGACTATGCGCGCGCCTATGCGGCCACTGGCGAGGCGCTGTTCTGGTTCGGGGTCGTTCGGGGGGAGCTTTGGACACACCACAGGCGTGCATACCAAGCGATTCTCGACGAGCAGTCAGGCGGGATCGACTATGTGTTGCAGAACGCGCGTCAGCGCATCCTCGGCTTGTGGCACGTCCGAGACCGCATTACCCACGAGGTCGACGTCATCACTTACTTCCACGATGGCGTTCCGATCGAGGGTGACCCGCGGGGATATCGAACCTCCTGGCGTTGGCGACTTCTACCTCCACCAGCGGGAATGTCCAACAGCGGCAAGGGAGAGAACAGTCCCCTCGCCAAGTACGAGGCGTACAAGGCGGTCCTCGTCGGACAGGAGGTGCACGACACCTTCGTCCGAGCCCTGAGCTTTCTTCGCATGGTCCACCAGAGGGCGAGGGACGAGTGACTCGCGAGCGACGACGGTGGACGTCAACTCTCGCGGCGGACATTCCGGCTGGCCCTCAGGGCCAGCCGACGCACAAGGCGGGGGCCACGGTCGCGGTGATCCATCTCGTGGTGCTGCCAGAGATCGGAAACGTCTCCATGACCGTGCCCCGACCATCGTCCATCTCCCTCGACGCGGCGGAGAAGCATGTCAAGCGCGCGGTGCGGCTTCGGAAGCAGTTGGCGGGCCAGACGAAGCGTGGGCGATGGATTCAGAAGCGGCATGAGGTGGGCTTCTCTAACGAAGAACTCGTCTACGACTTCTTTGAGGAGGCGAGTTCCGGACTGATCCTGATGCACACCGCGCTCGATAATTTCGCGAACGAGCAGATTCCCGCGGACTTCACCTTTGTTGGTTCGGACGACCAGACCATCGGCCGGACGCAGATCGAGGGACGCATGAGCCTTCCCAGGCGACTCGACGAAATTCTCCCAGATGTCGCCGGGGTCGAGAGCTTGAGGACCGCGGAGCCGATGGTCTGGGAGCTGCTCTCGACGCTGAAGGGGATCCGAGACGACCTTGGACATGTCCACCTCGAACAGACCTACACAAGAGAAAGCGACGATCCCTCCGAGAGCGTCTGGTCGCGCATGCTGACCGCCGACTTGGAGGAATTGTTGGCAGCCGTCGAGAAGGCGATCATTCACTACGGCTAGATAGCGACGCTCAGCCACGGTGAGGGCTCCAGGCTGGATGCTGACGGGTGGCCCGCCTGCAACACTGGTGGCGTGAGCGCCTATCAGGCTGCGCAAGCTGCCCTACCTACCTACGGCTCTTCGTACGCGGTCACGCCCGCACAGAAGCAGCTAGCCGTGACCCACGCCAAACAGGCCGAATCGCAGTTTTCCGCAGATGAGGCACAGGCGACGTCGGAGGGCAAGGCGTTGGTGGCGCAGGCCAACAGCATTGCGACATCGGCCACGGCGGCCGCGAACAGTGCGACGTCGGGCGGTTGCTGACTTCGGTTGCATCGGTTGGAAGCGAAGCCATTCCGGATCGCTCTTCGGCAAACACGACCCCCCACCAGCGCTCTGCGGGTCTGTCCTAGCCTCCCTGACGCCCCGCCTTGTACCTGCCTACCGCCTGCCCCCAAACACCGCCCCCGGCCCCATGACCACCATCCCGCGCCTTCCCCGCCACGTGGGCGAACGCGGGCGCCCGTGTGCCGGCCCTGTAGCGCCTCTCGCGCATCCCTAGTGGTGGGAGGTTCGGCTCACTGCTAATGAACCCTCTGAGGGACCAATTCGGATCAGCGCAGTTCAGCAAGGCAGGTCAGGGACCGGCCACCCGAGAACAGGCTGGCGCTCAGCACCAAGAATGTAGTGCCGTTGTAGTACCAAGCGGGCAGCAGATCTCTGCGAAGACATGCCGTCCATGCCCACACCTAATGAGTTGGACCGGGGCATGACCGACAAGGAGAACATGCTCGCCACCGAGATCGCCGCGCTCGTGCTGGGCGCGCTGCGACAACGGCAGGTCGACGACCCTCGCCTCTCTCGCGAGGTGGGCGGCACCGTTAAGGTCCACGACGAGCTCGTGTTCCCCACGCTCACCGGCGAGGCGCTACGGATGGCGCGGGCGACGTTCTACGCGGATCTGGACCGCATCCTCGTGACCGAGCACGGGCTCAAGCGGGTGAAGCCTGGCTTGTACCGCTACAGGCCAGCGCCCCGTGATCCTGTTGCCGCGTATGAGGCCGGATATAGGGCGCTCGCGGGCACATTACAAGGACCAGCTCGATCGTCCCGACAGTCGACACGCCAAAGTCATACCAGGTGGCATGCGTTTCTTGAATGGACAGTGCTTCTCTTTGTCCTTGAGTATGTTGCGCTCTTGGTCGTACCTCCGCTTCGGCCCTATTTGCCTATTTGGGAGGCGGCTCTGCTCGCACCCATTTTCGCCCTCTTCGTCGGCAGCGGAATCCTCGATCGGTTCTGATCTCGCTCAAGCGAGGAGGACGCGAGCACCCGCAACCGTACCCAGCCGCAAAATGGCTGCAATCCCGGACCCTCGACCCGTTCGGTCTCGGCTCCGATAAGCATCGCGTTCTTGCCTGGGACGCCGAGCGCGGTGGCGATTGCGAGTTCCTTTTCCTCGGTGCGGGCGGTGATTCGACTGGGTGCTTGCAGGTCAGCGTCATCCTTGTTACGTGTCTCGGCCACGACGGGACACCGGCCACGCCCACGATTGGATATCTGGACACGTTCCTGCCGGGTCACAGAGCGAACCTCAGGGCCAGGAGAAACCTCTACCCCCGAACGAGAGCCACTCGGGGGGTTTACGGGGATTACCGCCACGGGCGACACGACGTAGCGGAGGGACGGGACAAGCCTGCAGCGTGCAGCCGGTACGGGCTCACCGTGGGCGATCACTTGGTCGTGCTCACGACCGGCGAGTACGACTCACCGTTCCTCGGAGGCCGTCATCTGCGTCTGCCCCTGTCGAGGACCATTGTCGTATCATCAGTCCATGTCAACCGGCCATTCCCGTGGACTCCGGGGCTCAACTCTGGGTCAAGTCCAACGTTCGGATGGTTGACCCTTGGGAACCGTCATCGAAAACCCGATCCTCAACTCTTCGTACGAGGCTCCCACCCGGCACTGGAAGTTTGACGACAACGGAATCACAGACCAGGTCCAGGAGGGTCGGAGGCCATCCGCCTACTTCATGCCGATCCCTGCGGCCAAGCGCCGACAGGCGGTCCAGGCGCAGCTTGAGTTCGTCGAGTGGACCAAGGACCGGATCGAGGAAACGCGCTTCGTCAACGAGGTTCGTGCAGCGGTTGACCGTTGGCGCATGGAGGGCTGGCCTGGTGCTACGGCGACAACGCGCCTCCTACTCGAACACTGGAACGACCCAGAGCGTGAGCGCCGACTCTTCTTCTGCCAGATTGAGGCCGTCGAAACAGCGATGTGGCTTGGCGAGATCGCAGGAAAAGCTGGAGCAGGCCGCTACTTCCTGAACGAGCTGCAACGGTACAACGAGGATGCCAATCCTGGTCTCTTCCGCGTCGCACACAAGATGGCGACCGGCACGGGGAAGACAGCAGTGATGTCAATGATCGTCGCCTGGCAGACCTTGAACAAGGCAGCGAATCCCCACGATGGTCGTTTCTCGGATGGCTTCCTCGTGGTGGCCCCTGGCATCACGATTCGGGATCGACTCCGGGTGCTCTTCCCCTCGGACTCTGAGAACTACTACCGGAGCCTTGACGTTGTCCCGTCTCACCTGAGAGACCAGCTTGGTCAGGCCCGGATCGTGGTCACGAACTTTCACGGCTTCCTGCATCGGGAAAAGATCTCGATACCGAAGGCAACCCGTGAGTTGCTTGGTGCCGACGTGCGGGGAGCCTTTACGGAGACTCCCGACCAGATGGTCCGCCGAGTGTGCCGTGATCTTGGTACGAAGAAGAACATCGTCGTTTTGAACGACGAAGCCCACCACTGCTACCGCCGCAAGCCTGACGACGAGGAGGAGATTCGCCTCGAAGCCGAAGACCGGGCCGAGGCGAAGCAGCGTGACGAAGAGGCACGAGTCTGGCTCTCCGGCCTTGAAGCGGTTGCCAGCAAGACTGGCATTCGAACGGTGTACGACCTGTCGGCAACGCCGTTCTTTCTCAAGGGTTCGGGGTACCCCGAAGGAACACTGTTCCCGTGGGTTGTCTCGGACTTCGGCCTCGTCGATGCAATCGAAGCTGGCCTCGTCAAGATTCCTCGGGTCCCGGTCGAGGACGACACCCTCCAGGAGGGCGGGGCTCCGACCTACCGGAACCTGTGGGGACGGATTCGGGACGACCTCCCAAAGAAGGGCCGGAAGACCGACGCCATTGAAGGTCCACCGCAGCCACCGGCCCCGCTAGAGGGCGCACTCCACAGCCTGTATGCCAACTATCAGAAGGCCTTTGCTCGATGGGACGATGCTGTGGCTGATGGCTCGACGCCACCTGTCTTCATCGTCGTATGCAACAACACCAACGTCTCGAAGCTCGTCTACGACTACGTCTCGGGATATGAGAAGACGAATCAGGACGGATCAACGACGATCGTTCCCGGTGCTCTCGACCTTTTCTCGAACGAACACGCCGGTGAATGGGCGCACCGACCAGTCACGATTCTCGTGGACTCCGAGCAGCTCGACCGAGGGGATGCGCTGTCTCCAGAGTTCAAGCGTGCTGCATCTGCAGAGATTGAACAGTTCAAGCGAGAGTACCGAGAACGTTTCCCCGGCGCAGACGTTGAGAGCCTGACGGACGAGGACGTTCTTCGAGAGGTCATGAACACGGTCGGCAAGCCGGGCAAGCTCGGAAGCAACGTGCGCTGTGTCGTATCCGTGTCGATGTTGACCGAAGGATGGGATGCGACGACTGTCACGCACATCCTTGGTGTCCGGGCCTTCGGAACACAGCTCCTCTGCGAGCAGGTTGTTGGTCGTGGCCTTCGTCGTCGGTCGTTCGCACTTGACGACGATGGGAGGTTCTCTCCCGAGTACGCAGAGGTTTACGGCGTGCCGTTCTCGTTCATCCCGGCATCGGGCGCAACAAAGGAGCCACCGCCCCGGCAGCCGATCACCCATGTGCGGTCGCTGCCCGAGCGTGCAGCAGCTCTGATCACGTTTCCCCGACTCGATGGCTATCGCTGGGAGGTACCGGACCAGAACCTTCATGCTGACTGGACGGACGAATCGAAGATGCTTCTCTCTGCCCGCCACGTCCCAACAACAACGGAGGTTGCCGGAATCGTCGGTGAGGCCGAAGTCCACACGCTCGACGACCTGAAGGCACAACGTCCCAACACAGTTGCCTTCGAGCTTGCGAAGCTGGTGCTCGATCGCTACTTCCAGTACCCGGACTCTGCTGATGGTGACGGCATGGTGCAGGGTCCGAGGCCATGGCTCTTCCCGAGGCTTGTCGAGATTTCTCGCTCCTGGATGGCTGAGTGCGTGACGTGCCAGGACCACGCTTTCCCTCAGCTTCTCCTTCTTCACGAGTACCGGAGTGATGCTGCTGAGCGCATCTACCACTCAATCGTTCGCACTGCCGGTGGAGAACGACGCCTGCTGGCGATGCTCAAGCCGTATGACACGGTGGGATCAACAGAGTGGGTGGACTTCGACACGTCGAAGCCCGTCCGACAGACCGACCCCGACAAATGCCATGTGAACTACACCGTGGCAGACAGTCGGTGGGAGCACGTGCTGGACCTCACGCTCGAAGAGATTCCGGAGGTTCTCCGCTACGTGAAGAATCAGGGACTCGGCTTCATCATCCCCTACAGCCTCGACGGACAGCCGAAGGCGTACTACCCGGACTTCCTCGTCGACCTCGACGATGGCCGGGGGTCCGACGATCCGCTACACCTCATCATCGAAGTGTCCGGCCAACGGGATCGGGCAAAGCAGATCAAGGTGGACACTGCCCGCACGCTGTGGATTCCAGCCGTCAACAATGCCAAACGCTTCGGACGATGGCGACTCGTCGAAGTCACCAATCCCTACGAGGGTGCGGACATCATCCGTTCCATCGTTGCTGAGACCACAACTGCAGGAGCTAACTGATGCCACCACGTAAGGCGACTGCACAAAAGCAGGTCAAGTCAACAACCCATGCGGACAAGCGAACGAACATTCCGACTGAGGAACTTCGGGACTTCGTTGCCGACGACGAGCGGAACCCGATCCCCGTCAAGTACGAGCGTCCGCTGCTCTACCCACGTGATCCCGATGCCGACCCTCAGCTCGTCTGGAGGGGGAAGGATGAGCAGGACGCTGATCCTCTGACGGTTCCTGCCGTCCCTCTGTACATCCAGGAGAAGATCGACCCACGAGCGCTCGTTGAGGACCTGCGCCGAACTGGTGCGGCTGGCAAGCCGAAGGAACAGCTTCTGCTCTTCGAGGATTTCGATGGGCTCGAAGGGTACGAGCAGGTCGAGTTCTACGAGCACGCTGCCAACTGGTCAAACCGCATGGTGCTCGGCGATGCGCTCCTCGTCATGAACAGCATGGCCGAGAAGGAGAGGCTCCGTGGTCAGGTCCAGATGATTTACATGGACCCCCCATACGGAATCAAATTTGGGTCGAACTGGCAAGTCTCTACTCGCAAGCGAGACGTGAAGGATGGCTCCGACGCCAGTCGCCAGCCCGAGCAGGTCAAGGCGTTCCGTGACACCTGGCAGGACGGCATCCACTCGTACCTGACGTATCTACGGGACCGGCTCACACTTTCCCACGACCTCCTCACGGACACGGGTTCGCTGTTCTTGCAGATTGGCGACGAGAATGTCCACCTTGTCCGTACCCTGCTCGACGAAGTATTCGGTGACGACAACTTTGTGGCCCAAATTGCCTTCAGAGTCAAGAGTCCGCTTGGCACCGAATTCCTTGGCCGGCAAACCGACTTCTTGCTCTGGTATGCACGTGATCGCTCTCGGTGCAAATTCCACAGCGTCTTCGTTCCACAGGATTTATCTGTGCAATCGGAGTTCAATATGGTGCAATTGCCGGACGGTCAACGACTCACAGTGTCTCAAGCCAAGAAGGTCGGAACTGATCTTTCTGGCGCTCGGTATTTCACGGCTCAGAATTTGGCCTCGTCGGGGTACACAGCGAGCTGTACCTTCACCGCTGAAGTTGAAGATAGGTCATTTCCTCCACCACGTGGCCGGAGCTGGAAAACAAATGAAACTGGCATGGAGCGACTCCAGTGGGCTGGACGACTAGTTCCGCTGAAGAACAGCCTCCGGTTTGCCTACTTCTTCGACGACTTCCCATATCAGACGCCGACGGATGTTTGGATGGACACTTTTGCCGAATCAGACAAGCAATATGTGGTTCAGACGAGTACTAAAGTGATCGAACGCTGCATGTTGATGACTACTGACCCCGGCGATCTTATCTTGGACCCAACCTGCGGCTCGGGAAGTTCGGCGTTCGTTGCAGAGCAATGGGGTCGGCGTTGGATCACCATAGACACCAGCCGTGTGGCACTGGCCCTTGCCCGAACACGGCTAATGGCCGCGCGGTACCCCTATTACCTCCTCTCCGACTCTGATAATGGTGCGGCTAAGGAGCGAGAGATTAGCGGTCAGGAAGCACCATCGATCCATCACAATTGTGATGTGAGACATGGATTTGTGTACAAGCGAGTACCACACATCACGTTAGTATCCATCGCTCAGAATGAGCGTATTACTTCGGGTATGAGCCGTGAGGCTGTCGATCGGATCATTGCTACATCCGCAGATTACGAGCTACTTGTAGATCAGCCATACGAAGACCCCAAGCGAGTACGGGTTAGCGGGCGCTTCACGGTTGAATCACTCTCTCCACATCGAAGCCTCGATGAATCAATGAACTCCAGCACCCAGGGTGAAGAATCGTTCGTTTCAACAATGGTGGAGAACCTGAAGACTTCAGGAGTGCAGAACACGTTCCGTGGCGAGCGCCTGACGTTTGACGTACTCGAACCGTACGCAGGCGATGGCATACTCCACGCTCACGGAACAATCACCGATGCTTCCGGTGAGATCCGTACGGTGGCCATCATGATCGGGCCGGAACATGGAACGGTCAGTCCGGACATGGTCAAGGATGCAGCTCGGGAAGCACTCAAGGGGATGGGGTTCGACATTTTAGTTGTCTGTGGCTTCGCTTTCGAGGCATACGCCTCGCAGACCGCCAAGGAGTTTGCACCATCGGCCGACGGCTTCGTTGCTGCTGAAGACGAACGCAAGATGGGACGGTTGCGGGTGCTCCTCACCCACATGAACCCTGACCTGGCAATGTCGAACGAACTGCTCAAGAAGACCGGCTCAGGAAACCTGTTCACTGTGTTCGGCGAGCCTGACGTCACGATTTCCCGGCAGGGTGACTCGTTCACCGTCGAGGTCCACGGTGTGGACGTCTACGACCCTACGACCGGGGTCGTGCGACCGTCGTCTACGGATGACATTGCCTGCTGGTTTATCGATACGGATTACGACGGCGAACAGTTCTTCGTCCGACACGCCTACTTCACCGGGGCGGACAAGCCCTACGAGAACCTCCAGCGCTCACTGAACACCGACCTCGACGAAGAAGCCTGGGCCTCGCTGTACTCGACGAAGTCCCGACCATTCGCACCACCGACCACGGGACGGATCGCAGTGAAAGTCATCAACCACTACGGCGATGAAGTTCTGCAGGTCTACGAGATTTCCAAGTGAAGCGGCCAGAGGGTCCGCAATGAGCGCGTCCGAGCGAATCGCCATTACGCCAGCCGTCATCGTCTGGGCTCGGGAATCCGCAGAGCTTGATCCTGACCGCGCAGCGCACAAGCTGGCAGTAAGCAGGTCGACGCTGGACGGATGGGAGACGGGAGAGAAGCCACCGACCATCAAGCAACTCCGGAAGGCAGCGAAAGCGTACCGACGTCCGCTTGCTGTTCTTTTGTTGCCTTCTCCTCCAACTGACTTCATGCCACTACAGGATTTTCGGCGAATGGGCGCGGCTGTGACGCCTCGGTCGCCAGAACTGGTGTCAGAGGTCAAGCGCGCGCTAACGCAGCGGGAAGTCTTCCTGGAGCTTGACGAAGTTGCCCCGACTTCGGTGGTCTCCTCGGATGACATCCCGGATATCAACCAGCGGATGAATCCCGACAAGGCCGGCTCCCAGTTGCGTGAAGCCTTGGGGTTCGACTCGATACCGCAGTCGCTCTGGTCTCGACCGAACGAAGCGCTCAACCGCTGCATCAGGGCGGCTGAGGAATTAGGCGTCATCGTCATCCAGACTCAAGGGGTCGAGATCAGCGAACTGCGTGGGTTCTCGATTTCCGAGTCGCCACATCCGGTCGTCGCCCTCAATGGGAAGGACTTCCCGAGACCTCGACTCTTTACCCTGTTGCACGAGTTAGCGCACCTGGGGCTCCGTGCGGGGGGCCTCTGCGACTTACACGAGCCACAGGCACGCGGGGCGACAAGTCGGGATAGCACGGAGCACTACTGCAACGCTGTGGCTGCCAGCACACTCATTCCCGCCGAGGTCCTCTTGAGAGAGGTCAGTGTCGCGCGAGCCGAGAGTACCTACGAGTGGTCGCTGGCAGAACTCAGCCAACTCAGTGCCCGCTTCGGTGCGAGTTCTGAGGTGGTCCTGCTCCGTCTCGTCGGCATCTCCAAGGCGTCCTGGGAGACATACTGGGCACGGAGAGCCGAGTTGGAAGAAGAGTACGCGGAGGCGCGACGGCATACCCGCGAGCGACAGCGAGAGTCACCCGGTGGTCCCTCCTATTACGTGGTCAAGGCACGCGACATGGGCCATGGCTACATCGCATCAGTGCTCGATGCCTTCAGATCGCGAGCCATTAGCTCATTAGATGTCGCGGACTATCTCGACGTTCGATATGACCAACTGTCGCAGCTTGAAGAGGCAGTGAGCCGGTGACCGACTCACAGCACCGCTGTTACTCGGCAGACACGAGTGCCCTCATCGATGGACTTGAGCGCTACTACCCCGAGGAACACTTCCCAGCGCTTTGGGAGAAGGTTGACGGACTGGTTTACGACGGCAGACTGATTATTTCAGAGGAGGTGTGGGAGGAAGCGCAGACCAAGGATGCTGTCGTGAAGGCTTGGTGCGAGCCTCGCAAGGACGCCATCGTCATCCCAACGGACGCGACGGTTGCCCAAGAGGTCCGGCGAGTGCTCGCAAGTCACCAACGGTTGGTCATGAACCTGAAGGGACGCAACCGAGCCGACCCCTTCGTGATAGCAGTGGCAAGTCTTCGGGGGGCTCTGGTCATTACAGGCGAAGGATCGGATGGAACCGAGAGTCGGCCAAAGATTCCGTTTGTGTGCGCCCATCTCGGGATCGAGTGCATCCGCTTTCTCGACGTGATCCGTCTCGAAGGTTGGACCTTCTGACCTGTCGTGGCGCCGGGTCGTCCGAGGATCAGCGTGCCCCGCGACGTCTTATGTTTGCGCTCAGTTCAAACGAATGGGCTGAAACCGCAAAGGTGACCTTCGCGATCCCCGCTTGCGCCGGCTAACCTTTCGATCGCGATGAGATTCTGCGCCGACGAGTTCGACAATCAACTCCGCTCGCTCCTCAGCCCGTATCCGCTGCGCAATGTGAAGGAGAAGCTCGGCCACTCCTCCTGCCCTTGAACGTGGCTGACCTGGCGACATCACGTCGAACCGGGCAACGGCTCCACTTCGACGAACCGCGCTGGCGGTGACATCATTAGGGCATAATCAAGCGCTACTGAGAAGCGGGGGGGTCGAAGTTGGACCGAGTGCGGGTCTCGGCGACTTCGCGGGATGCCAGAAGTGTCGTGAATTACTCAATCTGACGGTCTGGTCTACGCCACGCCAGCGAGTCTCGCGAGGTCCGGCCAGTACCGAGGATGCGGTACCGCCCTGGCACCCTTCCACCTACTCGCGGTCCCGAGCGAGACGCCCAACTTGTCGGCGATGACAGTGCGACTAATACTGTGCATGTTGTCTACGCAAATCGCGGGATAGAGCGTTCCCCACCATCACTCCCAATCGACAGTTGCTGCCACCAGCTCGGCACCCCAAGTAACCTCGGCCCGACGTTGTGCATCGGCCTTCTGGACATCCCTCTCGCGCTTCCAACTGGCCATCTCGCCTTCGTTCCGCGCCTATTCTCTTTCAGCGTTACGCCGGTCGTGTGCCTCGCATTCCAATGTTTCCCAGGAAATTCCGGCGAGCTTTGCCAGAGCACTCCAATGACGTGGTTCGGGTACGACCCCTTTTCTCCAAAGCTCCGCCAGCATCGTGTTTCGTGCACCAGCGCGCTCAAGCACACTGATGGGAAGGCGCGCGATCGCTTCACTGACACCGGATTCCCAAAGCGCTGCGCCCTCGTCTCTGGTGGCGAAGCATGAGAAACATATGGCATGCGACCCAGTTCCGACGAAAGTGTCGTCCTCGAACTTGCCACAGCACCAGCACTTCACCCGCGGGAAGGCCGCTTGGGACGTCGCGTGCGCAAGTTCTGAGCGCGGCTGATCCGACGGCACCAGCCTCAACCGGCCGTGCATAAGGTCGAGTTGACGCGAGAATTCCTGCCGGAGTGTTGCAAGGTCACTCTCACCATTCGACGCCTCGTCGATCAGGCCGTCGAGTGACCAGCGGAGCAGAGCGGGTTGTCGAGCGAGATAGATAGCCACCTCAGAGATTCCGTATTCGTCGTCGCTGTCGGCCAGTGCGTAGCCGATCACCTGATAGGCAGCGGGGCGGTCGAGTCGAGCCGCGCGCACGGTCTTGATGTCGATGAGGCAATGATCGACGATGAGGTCAGCGTCGGCCCCCCCGAGCCGGACGCTTTCTGCGAACTTGGGGTTCGCGGCAATAGGGCGACCCAACAGAGATGACTGCGTGCCGACAAAGCCGTCGATGAGCGCACATATGTCTTCGACAGCTAATTGGCTGGGGATGACGCCGAGGAGCGTAGGCACTGACGCGCGGTCACTCACCGAATGGAGCGGGTTCGCGGCCATTGGATTCCGATAGCAGACCTCGTAGACACTCAGCAAGTAGCAGTACCGAGCGAGGGTTTGCTCTTCCGCTTCGGGTAGGACACCGCCACGCGGGTCGTTCACCGACAAGAAGCGGAGCAGGGCACGAGACAGCCGACCGTACGCCTCCTGTCGAAAGGACTTCGCTGCCCCACGTGCGGCCACGAATTGCTCCGGCGGGGTGATTTCGTACAGGTAGCGGATTCGGTAATCGAGCGCCATGCCAACCATTGACCAGGGATGCCCCTCAGCATCCGTCGGTATGATCGTGGCCGGGCCAGCCGCCTTCAACGCGGTCTGCACCGGTTTCAAATTGGGAAGCTCACGTTCAAACCACTCGCGGAGCGGGGAACCCCGCTGAGCCAAGAGGCTTGTCAGGGACATGAGTCGTCCGTTCCTTTCACCATGCACGGGCTGGCGAGAGCCAATTTAGATGTCTGTAAATGGAAAGGCCGCGTCGAACACAAGGCCCGGTGCCGTGGGTTTATGAGCTACCACAGTGCCGACGCAACAATGCGGTTCATCGAGAGCACGAGGTCATAGGTTCCGGGCCGGTAACACAGCTTTCGCCAGGTTTTCGCGCACCGTACTCGCCCCGACGCTCAGCGCTGAACCGATCTGCCGGTATGACTGCCCGGACGTCCGGAGCGTCCTCGCTGCGTCGAGGCGCTCGGCGGTCATCACGGACGGACGGCCTCCCTTGCGACCACGGGCGACGCCAGCCACCAGGCCGGCGAGTGCACTGGTGAACGCGAGAGACGTGGCACAAGCAGCGTAAGAGCGCTACTCCCACCCCTTGTCAACCGCTTTCGCAAACCTCTTTCGGTCCACGAGGTACCACGGGAAGGCGACGATCCAGACAAGCAGGGCACCAACCACCCAACCAATCACGCTGCCCCAGCTTCGACCGGCGTGGTACGCGTCAAAGCCCATCCAAATCGTCGAGCCGACTACGACGAGCACGATCACCGCGTACATGGGTGCCTCCCGGCCCTTAGCAGGGAGAATGCTACCTGGGGCACTAGCCGCCGCGCCCGGCGGATCTGTCGCCGCTCGCGCTCGGGCTTGCGTCCCCCGCACGCCCCGTCGATGACAAGATAGACCCCGACGGTCGCGCCGGCCAGCGCCGTCACGAGAGCGGAGACGGTAACGATTGCCAAACCTGACTTGCCGATGTTCACCGAGAGGACCGGCGTTAGCGGCCTTATAGCCGGCATAAGCGTGGGCCTGCACGCAAGCTGCGCCGCAAGCGCTCGCGAGCGAGTCAACCAGTGCAGCCCTACGGCCAACTCTGTGGCGGGCATACACTCGATGAAGAAGTGCCTAGGGGGGGTACAGCATGCGAACAGTTCTCCGTCTTCTCATTTCGGTGGCAATTCTCGCCGCCTTCGCAGTTCCCGCACTCGCGGCACCTGCAAGTGCCGCGACAGTCCCGACTCGCCACCTCAGCGCGAAGGGCGGCACGCTGACCTGGACTCGCACGGTCGATAACGCCAAGACGTGTACTTGGTCGTCGTCGCCGAAGGTTGCCGGATTCGACGGGACCGTGAAGTGCAATACCGGCAGGGTCACGCGATCTGCCACGTTCAGAGCGAACACATCGTCGAAGGCCAAGGGTTACATGCTGATGCTGACCGTGAGGGGCAATTCCCGCGCGGTCTGGTACCTGAAGGTCGTCGAGGCCGGAAAAGCACCAAGAAAAGCAACCGTGGACTGCCGTGTACGTCTAGTCGTGGGGGTGTGCCAGCTCAGTTTCACCACACCTGACGCTTACGACGCGGTCATTGTCGCCGTCGATTTCGTCAAACAGGATGTTGCCAACCCCGCCCCCGGCATAGGCACCGTGCCAGGTGGAGATCAACTCGACGTGGTGGCGGTCTCCATAAAGGCAGGTTCGACGGGGATGGGCGAGACCGGAGCGGAGTCCAATAGCTTCGCCTTGGCCCTCGCAGGTGGAGGTCAGGGCAGCATGAACGACATAACCGACGACTCGTCGGTGCCGTACGCAATGGGAGCTCTCGGTCCCGAGGCTCCTAACACCGTGTTCGAGGCTGTCATCTACTACGACGTGCCGATCGGCTCAACCTGGACGTCGGTCAATTTCGACTACAACTTCACTGACGTCTACGCCTTCGTACGATAGGAGCGTCGCCGATCTCAGTGGCCTCGGTACCGGTGAGGTCGTCAAGGTTGCGGCCAGCCGTCCACCCGAGCCGGGCCGATCACACAGCTTTCGCCAGGTTCTCCCTCACCGTGCTCGCCCCGACGTCCAACGCCTCGCCGATCTTCCGGTAGGACTGCCCATTCGTCCGGAGCCTCCTCGCTGCGTCTAGGCGCTCGGCGGTCATGACGGACGGACGACCGCCCATAAACGGCATGTCTGAAGGAGCGGGGTTGTGTCAATCGCGCGGCGGGGTTTTCTCCTCGTCGGACCGATGGCGCTCGTCGAGACGATCTGAGCTTGGGCGCGTGTCATCGCTGGCACTCGGGGTTATCGCGTTAGTCCAGCTGTTCTGGGCGGTCACGAAACCGCTTTGGTTCGCACCAAGTTCTCTCGCTCAGAGATCGTGAGAGGGGCAAGCTCGGTTGCCCAGGCATGTCTTCGCCGAGTTGCTCGGCATGGTGTGTTCCGGCCGCGAACGGGCGGGCTCAATCACTTTGCCGGCTGCGCCGCTCTTCTCGAGCGGGAGCCCTGCCGTTCAACGAGCTCGCGCCCGTCCGCGTCCGAGCTTCACGCCGCCTTGGGGCTCGCGAGACAGCGAATCTCGCCATCTCTGAGCCCGTAATAGACGAGCGTGAGAACCTTGCGGGCGATGGCGACGACGGCCTTGTTCTTGCCACGGCGCTCGGCGAGCGACTGGAACGACGCCTCGTAGATGCCGCCGTGATAGCGGGCGACGGTCTCGACCGCCGCCCAGCGCACAAGACGCGAACCTTGCTTGGTGATCCGACCGCGGTGGACCTTGGTGTCGGACTCGCGATGGATCGGCGTGAGCCCCGCCCAGGAACAGAGCGCCTCGGGTGAAGAAAAGCGTGTGACGTCGCCGATCTCGGCGACGAAGATCGCCGCCATCACCTCGCCGACCCCATAGATCGCCTGGACGGCCTGGTAGCCGGGATCGTGACGCAGCAACCGGTGGGTCTGGCGGTCGATCTCGAGGATCTCGCGATTGAAGAAGCACACGAGGTCACGCAGCACCTCGATGCGGTGCGAGTAGGCACGAGGAACCTCCAGCGTGTCGAACTGGGCGGCGCCGCCGACTCCCCACATGTCGTTGCGCACCGGCAACACACCGTTCTTCGCCAGCACCGCGTGCACCTGGGCCTTTGCCCCGGTGCGCATCGACGAGAGCTTGTTGCGAAAGCGCACGAGCTCTCGTAGCTCACGAATCTCCGGCGGCGCGATCCAGCACTCGGCGAGACGTCCGAGGCGCAACAGATCGGCGAGGTCGTGCGCGTCCCGCTCGTCGTTCTTCACTCGACGATGACCCCAGTCATTGCCGTGCGGGTTGGCGAGGTGGACCCGATAGCCGAGGTCCTGGAGGAGATCGGCTGCCCAGTACCAGCCATAGGTGGCTTCGATGATCACATCACTGCCGGACGGAGCCGTGCACACTGCCGCGGCAAACTCGCCCGGATCGTTGTCGATCCGCACGCTCGAGCGCTGGTCGCCATCCGCGCCGAGGCGCACGATGACCGAACGGCGGCGGTGCAGGTCGATCCCGACGTACTCTCGTTCCACAGGGGCCTCCCTTGTCGTGGAGCTGGTGTGAGAAGCCCCAGTCTTGATTCTCGGACTGGAACCTTCACGGGGAGCGGAGGCCCCGCTCCTTCATCGCATCACTTCGGGCTAGTTCACGAGACGAAATCCGCGCGCATTATGTGACGCTTGTGAACGCTCGATTGAGTCGCCTCGCGTCAGCACGGATCAACTCTCACTTGGACCCGAACACTGCACGCATCTTCCAGGTGTTGCCGTCGTTCTGGGTCTCGAACAACCTCCACCGAAACGTCCGGAACAACGGCTGGACAGCGAGAGCCCATCCAGACGACGTCATCGGGAACGCCATGAGGACAGGGTAAGAGAAGCCGACTCCCTTGAGCGGGGTGAGGTGCCACTTCGTGTCGCCTCGTCTCAGGACGCCGACGCTCGTCTTTCCGTCGAAACCGCAGCCTCCGCAGCTCGCCGCGAGGTAGGTCGTCGAGGGGCCGGCGACCGCGAGGGCGTCAGGTTGGGCTCCCGGTGCGGCGGGGAGGTCGCTCCGAGCCGGGTTCACGCCGGCGAGCTGCCAGGTTCGACCGCCGTTCAAGCTGTCGTAGACGCCATACCCCTCGCCTCCGGCATAACCGGCACCGGCGGGCACGATGAGCGCCCAGATGGTCGTCGGGGAGGCACAGGACAGAGCCGCGACTTGGTAGGGAGCCAGCAGGCCTGCTTGTGTTTGGCGTTCGAGTGCCACCGGGATTTGGCGGTTCGACCAGGTCGCACCACCATCGACGGTCTCGGAGATGACCGGCGATGCCGTCACGCGCGATGTGTTCACAATCCAGCCCGAACGGGCGCTGGTGAAGCAGGCCATGGCCGCAGGCGTCGGCGTCGTGACGCGCTTCCAGGTTGCACCGGAGTCGGCCGTGCTCCAGAGCGCGCCGTCGGCCAGGCCCCATCCGTCCCGGAGGGTCGCAAAGGAGATCCAGGTCAGCATCGTTCGTGGGCTTCGTGACGGCTTCCAGGTCGATCCTCCATCGGTGGTCGAGAACAACCCTTTCCGGGTAAGGATGAATCCGTCTCTCGGCGTGAGGAACTGCACCTGCTCGATCGGGCCGAGCCCTGGCCGAATCACCGACCAGGAGCGCGCGGCGTCGACCGTGTGGGCTAGGTAGTCGGACTCGGCAATGTAGCCGTCATCGAGCGTCGGGAACGACATCGAGACCGGAGCAGAGCGCGTTTCCGCACTGGATGCCGATAACGGGCTAAGAGTGATTCCAACTGTTGTTGCGATCATGAGCGCAACCACAGCGACCGCTATCCGTTGCACGCCGAGAGTCTTGCATCCCAGAACGTTCACGGGTTGACGGGGCGATGGGTGTCACTTATCGCCGGGTATCGGGTCGCCTCTCATCGCAAACGGAGCAGGCTTAGGCTCGCGTTGCGTGCATTCGACCGAACAAGGCAGGTTCACCCTGTGGGCATCGGACAACGGCCGTTAGGCAAAGGGGACGACGAGGAGCACCGGCGTCTCGCCGAGGAGATGTACGCCCGCTGGCTCGCCGGTGAGGCAAAATCCCAACTTGAGCTCGCTTACTGGAACGACGGTACAAGCCATGGCAAGCGCTTTACCGCTTACGTGCGTCGATGGCTCGGAGTCGAGACAGAGCGACACTCTGAGCAGACCGAGCGGATCCGTCGTCTCGAAGGACTACTTCGGGTCAATGGCATTCCCTCAACCGATGCCGGTGATCTCGCTGAGGAGTTCCGACTCGTAGCCAAGGCGCGAGAGTCGGCGCTTGCCGCAGTGCGTGTCTACAACGATCCAGTAGCTGGCTTTCGCACCGAGACGTTCATCGTGCTGATGGTCATCGCGTGGAATTCGTTGTTCCAAGCGATTCTTGAGCGTGACGGCATGGACTATTACGTTCGTGAGCCCGACGGCAAGCAGGTGCTCATAGACGATCGCGCAAAAGTGCTCGACACCGGGGAATTGGCCCTCAAAGCCGTTAGCGGCGAGGACAGACGAGCGCGTGCAATCCGAGTCAACCTCGACTTCTTCCTAGGTCTCCGTCACCAGATTGCGCACCGTTACCTGCCGGCCCTGGATACCGAGGTCACTGCCGAAGCGCAGGCAATGCTCCTCAACTTCGAGAACCTGCTCGTCGCCGAGTTCGGCGACGAAGCTGCTCTCGGCAATCGGCTCACTGTGCCACTTCAGCTTTCCGGGTTCCGCGGACCCGACTCGCTGCGCTCTCTTCGCTCGGCGCAGGCGCAGCTTCCCGTTGATGTTCAGGCGTATCTGCGTCGGCATCGAGAGGAGGTGGATGACGAGATACTTCGGAGCTCTGAGTACGCATTGCCGATCTTCTTCGTCCCCGTCGCTGCGAATCGGGAGCGCTCCGCTGACGCCGTGGTGCGGTTCATCCGGCCTGGAGAAGTGACGGCAGAGATAGAGAAAGCTCTTGAGCAACTCGCCGTAGTCACCAAGCCCAGAAGGGTACCGGTCGTCTCCGACGACCTGCTGCGCCCAAGTGAGGTCGTCAACCTCGTGAAGGAACGGCTTCCGTTTCGGTTCACATCCGACACGCATCAACGGGCGTGGAAGTTCTACGGCGTGCGACCAGCAACTGCATCAGCGGAACCCGAGGCGACAGACGATCGCTATTGCCGTTGGGACCGACTGTTGAGGGGCTACGGCTATACCCGAGCTTGGGTTGACAAACTCGTTGAGGACCTGAGCGATCCGTCGATTTACGAGCAGGTAGTTGGATTCCAGCCCGAGAAGCGGTAGGAGTGATCCAACACCGAGCGTCTCACCTGCCGAACCTCCGAAGAGTAAGCCCACGCTGATGTGTCTGCCACCGCAGACGTTCTAGTACTGGCGCATTTCAATGACCCGTGGGACGTCCCCCAGCGCGAAAGCGTCCCATCCCGCCGCGCGAGGGACGCCCTGGTCGCGTCGATCGTCTGGCGCGCATGACGACGGACACGTGGCCTGGCGGATCCGAGGAGAGGACCGCCCGAATCCGAAGTGATACGCGCACTCTCGGTTGTTCTCGTCACCGGCGCTCGAAAGGGGAGGCGTGGCAATATTGGATCGTGGTCAGAGCTCTGAGAAGCCTCTCGCTCGTGGCCGTCGTCTTGTTGTTGGCGTCCTGTAGCACGGCACAGGTAGAAGGACAGTCAGGGTACTTGTACCACGCGGCCAAGCGGCAGTGGTTGGGAAGCGGCCTGGCGGAAGGAGGCGCCTGGCAGAACTTGGCTCTCCCTGTGGCCGTGAGGGACCTCAGGGTTGCCGAGTCAACGAGTTCAGGCGAAAAGGCCAAGTACTCCGCGGCCATCGCTGAACTCGAAGTAATCGAGCACATGCCTGATGCCATGCTTAGCCCCCGAGAGAACGCCGAGTGGAGGGCCGCACAATCCGCCTTGGACCGCTTCTTCAAGGTGCCGCACACTGCCCCGTACAACGTCGACTGCGATACCGTAATCAACAAGGCGGCTGCCGCAGCGTGGGGAAGGGAACCCGCAAACGTTCGCTCCGGTGTCATTATCGGTCCACTGAAGCAGGCCGTCGCTGACCTTGAACCCGAGGCAGGGGAAGATCCGTGCTACGCGGCAGCGATAGATGACCTAACCGATCTGGAATCAGCAACCAAGAGCGAGATCGCTCAAAGCTACAGGCCGCCCTGTGACCTCACGGTCGTCTTTTTCGAGATTGCCTACCTCGACGCGTTCTTCATGACCTCTGCGCTGACAAACCAAGACGTATGCCAGGCATGACCGTGGAAAAGTACGACGGGACCCTCCCGCGGTTGGCGGTCGCTGCTGCACCTAGTCGCTGTGCGTGAGCGGATTCTCGTTTCGCATCGGTGCGCCGTAACTGCCGTGTAACCGCCCTTGGCGCACAAATAGAGAAGATGGGCAGCAAGGGACGTCGATGCTGACCAACCGAAGACATATAGCGAGAACCGCTGCCACTGCCCTCGGACTCGGGACATCAACGCTGTTCTTCGCCGCCTGCGGAGGTGCTTCCGGGCCTCTTGTACCCGTCCCAGGTTCTCCCTCACCGTGCTCGCCCCGACGCCCAGCGCCCCTCCGATCTGCCGGAACGACTGGCCGCTCGTCCGGTCGGCTGCCCTGCTCGCCCTTTCGCTCTCTCGGCCGTTGCCCCGGTCGCCGGGTGGCCGCCTTTCCGTCCCCGGTCTTTGGCCTGCCTTTCCGCGCCTGTCCCTATCTCCCCACCGCATGATGACGGGCCATGCTGAACTGGTCGTAGCTGGGAATTGGATCACCGTCGCCCCGAGAGAGGGCTAGCAGGCTCCGGCTCCCCAGAAGAAGTTCTGAACCGCGGACGGGACGTTCGGATAACACCCAAATGTGCCGGGTCCAGCCACGACAGTCCACACTCCATTGGCCTGATGAGCGAAGCCGGCGGAATTTTGGACTTGTTGATACGCGGGCTTTCCTTGAACCGTGTACTCGGCCCACGAGGCGTCGTTCGTGTCGAACCGTGCGCCGAAATCCAGCTCGCTGATTGGCCAGCCGCTGTTCGGGGGAGTCGAGAAATAGTCCAATAGAGCCCTTTGGAGACCGGGCGGTACCCCCGGTGCGAAGGTCGCTGTCCCTGGTGGAGCGCTCGTCGTGGTGGACGGCGGCAGGCTCGTCGGTGGCAACGCGAGGGTCGACGTCGTTGCCGTTGTTGGTGGAAGCGTGTTGCCGCCATCGAAGAGCAAGTAATGGGACGGCGAGGACCCGCCGGCGTCGCTTGGGCAGGTGTCTTGCAAGCTTCCGTACATACCGGCGATCGTTTCTTGAGCGAGCGACAATGCTTCCCATCTGAACGGGACTGAGAGCCCTGCGAGTTCGTGAGTCGAAACTCTCAGCACGAGCGAACTCTTCCCGACTTGAGAGCGGACCGGAATCGCTATTCCCGTCGGGGATGCGGACGTCGAGATGGATCCCGTCCAGCCCGCGGGCTCGTGACCCTCGATGCCAGCACCTTGGATGTTGAAGATCGCCGCTTTCGCTTGATCACCGAGGTGGTCGCTCTTCGGCCAAGCCAACACGACCCACTCCTCGAGTTCACCGTCTTTGAGGGGTTGAACCGGATCGGGGTCGTTCCATGTGATCGTGAGGGCGGATCTCGTAAATTTCAAGGTCGTTGACCCGAGCCCTGAGAAACCGGTGACGAGGTTGGCCGATCCCAAAGGAGAGAAGTCAACAGCGGGGTCGAAGCACCCGGCTGAGCCTTTGAGGGCGGCGCCGGTGTTCGCCAGACCCGATCCGCCGCAGGCAGTCAGGCCTAGCGAGGAGGCGGCAAGAGACGCGAGAAAGATGGTCGCCTTCAGGTGGCGCACGACCTGAGACTTTACTATTGGTTGGATCCAGTGAGCTGGGATCCGAAGCTGGCTAATCAGTGCAGCTGACGAATTGGGACAGATAGAAAGGAACCGTTGGGAACTGATGTCGGGCGGACGGTATGTTCCCCATCGCCACCGTTCCGCTAAACACCGTGACCGAGGACTGGGTCATCGGAAAGAGAGGATGTCCCGAGTTCCGTGGAACTTCGGGCGGCGGCCTATCATTCGCAGCGGGTTTGAGCCACCAAGTATGCCGAGGCGCACGTGCCGGCAACCCGCAAGCCGCTCAAGGACCAATGGCCGAAAGTCCTCGCCATCGCGCTGGTCATTCTGGCCCTGGTCTTGATCTCCGATCTTCGCGGCAGCCACAAGCCGCAAACTTCCTCAGCGGCGATTTCCCACCATTACCCCACGTCCAAGTGCTTTACAGCCGCGCAATCGTGGAACGAGATAGGACAAACTGGCTGCGTCCAATTCCTTGTCGGCTATACCTACGTCTCGGCAGCGGGTAACGCGTACTTGGATCAGTACGCCGACTATTCGACCGGCTTCGGGGTATGGATTCCAGCCGGGTATTCGTTCGGATCTGCCGATACAGCAAAGTACGCATACCAGACCATCGACGTGACCGGCGTGATCACTTCGTACGACGGCGCCCCTCAGATCGAGGTCACTGACTCGTCGCAAATCCACTCGGCGGGCTAGTCCAGTAATCCTGCGAACTGCGTAAGCGACCCCCTCTCGTCGTGGCGGACCCGGCTCGGAATCCCTAGACGTTTAGGCTATTCGCCGAAGGTAGGCTCGGGAAGGAAGGGGGCACGATGCCGAGATCTCGATCGCTCACGAGCACCCTCTACCGGGCCGCACGGTTCTCGAATAACGTCCGCGCCGCTTCACGTGGCCCCGGTGCCTACGCCAAGCGGGTCGCGCGCCGGAAGACCTACTCGAAGACGATGGGTGCGACGCGACGGTTCCTGCGGTCGTTTGGCCTTTCGAAATAGTGCCGACGCCTCCCTATGAACCGGGCGAGGTAGTTGAGCTAGTCCGAGACTCTTTCGATCAGTTGCGACGCGACATCGTGGAACTCGTCGCCAACCGGCAGATGTGGAAGGAGGTCACGGACGCGATCAACTCGCGGGCCGCGGATACGCCCGCCACGTGGCGCAATCACTACTCCCGCATGTATGCCGTCGCTCAGATGGTCGCTATCCGACGGCTAGCTCGGGGCAGGTCGTCCGAGGTGTCGTTCGTCGGAATCCTCAGGACGCTCGCGGACCATCCGACCGCGATAACCGAGGAGTTCATCAGGTGCGAGGGGAAGGCTCAGGGTGCCGATCCCGGCTTGATCGAGCGCGGCGTCGAAGCTTTCCGGCGCGAGTGGGCAGGAAGCACGGGCTACTTGGACCCTTGCATCCCGCGTCGAGACGTAAACGAACTCATGCGGGTAGCTCGTCCGGTGATGGACTGGGTCGATGAGGTAGAGGCACACCGCTTGCCGCCTTCGGAGACGGGACCTCCCGCGCCATTGTTTGGTGACATTCACGCGGCCATCGACAAACTGATCGAGATCTTCCAGCGGTACTACGTCCTGCTCACGGGTACGTATGTCGCGTGGGGCGGACTTGTGATCGATCCGGACTGGGTGCGCACGTTCGACCGACCGCTGTTCGACCCGCCTCGGGGACCCCTCGGAAACCCCGAGCGTTGAAGGTCTGACGAAGTGAGTTGGTAGGGCACCACGCGGTGTTTCCTAAAGGCGTCCAGAATCAGTAAGTAGCCGCACCCCTTACCCTCCCCGGTCGTTTGCGGCTGTCCTGGGCAATTCTGGGCCGTGCTCCCATCCGTCACTCGTCGCCGTTACCGAGTTGCGAGCAACCGACGTTCGGCGCGGCAGCCTACTGTCGTGCTGAAATGGTCATCATGATGACTATCACGGTTACGCATGTAGGGAGCGAACGGAGCGCGACCACTCTCGCTCGGTGCCTCATGGATCAAGGACTGGAAGTGTCCTACGAGCGCTCGGCCGAAACGCGAACTGCTCTTGGCGCCGAGGCCGTGACATACGTCATGACGGTCACAGCGGCGGCCGCGGGCAACCTTCTCGGTGATGGTCTCCGTGTCGCTGCCCACAAAGGCGTGGAAGCATTCAGGAAGCGCTTTCCTGCGGTCCAAGTGACGATCGAGTCCGAGGAACACGGCAGTTCAACCGACGAGGCTCGCTGAGGAGGGGCGGGGAATCAACCAACTTCGTCCCTCGTGGACGTCGGTACCATAAGCAAGAACTAAAATAAGTGGCCGCAACCTGACGCCAGGCGAGGCCACCCTTCTAACAGCAATCGCAGGCGATCGTGATTCGCGATGTTCCCATTCATGGGTGGCCGAAGCCATTCGCTCTGTCGAAGGAACACTGGGACCGGGGCGCGATGCGCCGTGCCCTTGTGGCTCGCAGCTGGCAGCCGGGAACTGCCACGTCGCGCCGAGCGACGGCAGGTGGGTGACCCCGAGTGCGGAGCCGTTGCTGACTGACAAACGAACTGGTTACGGTCACCCCGCGTGCTACGCAAACGCAAGTAGCGACTGCTCCGGAAAGCTCACGTCCGAACACTGGCTCAGCAAGAACGTGCTGATGGCCCTGGCACCAATCACGATAAGCGGCATGCCGTGGCAACAGGGTGGCCAAGACACTGTGGGCGTGAACAGCCTGGGATCGAACGTCTTGTGTGAGAGACACAATGAGGCGCTGTCCGTCCTCGACGAGGTCGCCGGCCAGGTATTCCGAGTGCTCCGTGATTTTCAGGCCGATCTGCGGGTGGACCCGGACCCGCACGGCCCCGAGTTCGCGTTGTTTGACGGTCCGACCATCGAGCGTTGGCTTCTGAAGATGTTCTGGGGTGCGGTGGCAGCACGAGCCCTGAGCACGTCCTCAGGACCGATTACCAGTATTCCACCGGCAATCCCGCTGGCTGAACTGGCCGAAGCCCTCTTCCGAGGCGGGACACTGCCCTCGGGATCCGGAATGTTCATCTCGCACCGGCAGGACCTCTTTCATCCCAAGGCTGAAGTGGACATTTCCGGATTCGCTGCGCTCGACGGAGCGATTAGGGAAGGCGTGGTCTCTTTCGGTCCCGTTGGATTCCGCTTCTCCTTCGGTCCACCGGTGCCAGAAATCAGGCGGAGAGCAGTTCGTCATCCACGAGGTATCTTGATGGGACTCACTGAGACTCCCGAAGCCACAACGCGACAAAAGGTCCTCGCCCTCGGGTGGCCGGACGGAGGCGGAAACCCAGTGACGGTGACCCGACAGGGCAACGGCATCGTTGCAGCGGGTCCGTCAGACTTCTAAAGGCACCTGTACGCCTTCTGGCCCCCCCAGCCCACCAGGGAGCCACTAGACACCCCGCCCTGTGCCCACCCCCCTGGGGGCTGACCACTCCGGCCCTTTTTCGGTGATGTGTGCGTTTGCAGAACAGTTTCTTGGTTTCCCAGCGGTCCTACCACCAGGCAGTACGGCTATTCGAGGTGGCGCTGCTTGAAAATGAGCAAGGTGTCGTCGTTCCACGGCACGACCCCCGCGAGTTCCCAAATGTCTCGCCCGAGGCTCTGCAAGTTCTTGTTTAAGGCGTCAAGCGAACTGGAACCGCCCTCACCAGCAAGACGGCTAAGAAGCGCTGTTCGATAGACCCAAACGACGTTGGGCGGGAATGCCGCCTTGACGGAGGCGATCTCTCTTTGCACCTGATCCCGTGCCGCTTGTTCCGCCTTTTCTGTTAAGTCCCGAAGGTGCCTGTTCTCGTCGGTCACCTCCAGAGCGTACAAGCGTCGCTCAACACAACATTCGAATTCCTGACAACCCATCTGACGAGGCTGTCGCCGGGCTGGCCGCCTTTCCCGTCCCCGGTCTTTGGCCCGCCTTCCCGCGCCTGTCCCTCTCTCCCAAGCAACGCTTGTGGGAGCTGAAGGACCCGAACCCCGACCAGAACGTCATACGGACCCGCCAGCCACTCAGCGCTGACCAGCCTCGCTACAAGAAGAGCCGCTCAATCGCACCCGAAGGACGGGCAGATCGCCGACGCGGTTCGGCTGCCACAGCCCCTTCGACAACGCGAGATTGTTCGATCTGGGACGTCGCTGTGGCTAAGCGCGAGCCGGCCACGGTGAGCTTCCCCAGGTTCTCCCGCACCGTGCTCGCCCCGACGCCCAGCGCCCCGCCGATCTGCCGGTAGGACAGCCCGTTTTTCCTGAGCTTCGACGCGGCGTCGAGGCGCTCGGCGGTCATGACGGACGGGCGACCGCCCTTACGCCCACGGGCGACGGCAGCGGCAATGATGACCGAGAACACCACCATTCATTAATGTGGCCTGACAACGGACGAAGACAAGGGCCAGGGCGAGCCAGCGTATCGACAACATGAGCGGGGGTCCGCGTCAGCGGCCCGACGTGACAGAAATGCCACCTTGCATTGACGCCTTGGGTGGGTCTGCTGCAGCTTTGGTTGACATCCTTATTGCGGGACGTGCTCCCGCTGGAAGGATGGCACCATGCCGAAGAAGTTCCCTGTGGAGTTCAAGCGTGACGTCGTCACGGTCGCGAGACGCGGTGATCTGAGCGTCGCCGAGGTCGCCGTCGACTTCGGGATCGCCGAGGAGACGGTGCGCCGCTGGATGCGCCAGGCCGACATCGA
>Ga0187864_10000808_pt1 | contig 33317 bp, 22 predicted proteins | sample June2016WEW_11_4_FD_132985 | JGI IMG/M metagenome (GOLD analysis project Ga0187864, IMG submission 132985) | Peatland microbial communities from SPRUCE experiment site at the Marcell Experimental Forest, Minnesota, USA - June2016WEW_11_40 | ecosystem: Environmental > Terrestrial > Soil >...
ACGCCCGTGCCATACTCTTTCCAACAGCGCCAGCGTGCGAACCGGTACTTATCGAACGGAATTTTCGGGGCGTCGTTCAGCCAGGTGTCCCAGTCAAGATTCTCCGGCGAAAGATCGAAGGGGGGTGGATACTCCCACGCGCCGGTGGGATCGTTGCGTCCCAGGCTGAGCTCCACATGCTCCACCTCGCCGATGGCGCCGCCGTGGTAGAGTTCGCGAGCCTTCGCGCACAGCACGGAACTGACGCGTTGCGAGCCAATCTGCACAATGCGGCTGTTCCGCTCCGCCGCTTCCACCATGTCGAAGCCCTGCCCCGCGGCGTGCGACATCGGCTTCTCGCAGTAGATGTCCTTGCCCGCGTTGCACGCATCCACCACCACTCGCCGGTGCCAGTGATCGGGCACCGCCGCCACAATGCAGTCGATGTCCTTGCGGTCGAGCAGTTCCTGGTAGCGGCGCGTAGTCGGCAGGCTCGGATTGCCCGTGAGCTCTTTGGCCAGCGTGTGGCGGCCGTCGTACAGGTCGGCGGCGGCGGCGCACTCGATGCCGGGAAGTGAAATGGCGGCGGGCAGCAACCCCGAACCTTGCATGCCGATGCCGATCATCCCGAAGCGCACGCGGTCGCTGGGCGGCACCGGCCTGGGCGCGGACGCAAACGCCTCGCCATCCAGCAAAACCGCTTTGCCGGCAAGCAGGCTCCCCGCCCCGGCAGCGCTACTCTTTAAGAATTGTCGCCGTGAATGTTGAGTACGCATGACAAGCTCCCCTCTTGAAAGGAATTGAATGATCGAGACAATGAATTATTCGGCGTCGAACAGGCCAATCTCTGCCATCCAAACTTACCAGCAAGATGCCGGCACTACAAGCTCGAATCGAATCTACGCGCGGGAGTGAAGCGACTCGGGGCTGCAATCACCGGTTCCGATGGATGTAATCAGCACTTTGGTACTCTTGACGCTTTGGTGGCTTCAGTGCGATCACCATGTAATCCCCACAGTTAGATGGGGATGATGGAAGATCGAGGTGGCTACCGGGCCGAGAGCTTAACAGGGATACCGCTGACCGTGGCTATTGTGGGACCAGCCGCGCAGCCGGAGGCGGGATTTCTGGAGCGAAACGACTCAAGCGATTTGGACACATAACCCAGCACCCGTAGTCTCCATTGCAGTTCGCTCGAGAATTGCGTAACATATCCGTTCTAGTTGACGGGAGAGAATGCTGAGAGAGGGAATCATGGCGCCGTTTTCCGAAGTTCTTATCAATCAACTGAATGCCCTTGAGACGAGGTTCAAGTTCCTGGCCCGTCACCTTCCAGAGGCCGGCGAACTGCTGGACAGTGTGGGACGCCCCGTGCCTCACGACCTGCTTCGGGAACTTGCGAATTCTGGGGAACAGTTTGAAGCGATTAAGAGCGACGTGCTCAGGGTCTCGGAGCCAATTGCTGCACTGCCCCGGACATCAGAACTCAGCTCGATCAAGGACCTTCGGGCATTCATGGAGGCTGTGTCGGATGTAGTCGCGAAACAAACTGCGCACCGGAACATTCAGCAAGCGGCGTGCGGAGAGTTGGAGAAGGTCCTCACGATCACTCACGTAAACGGCATTGAGTTTACCCCACTGTTACAGTGTCAGGAAAAAGCGCGAGAACTACGCGATAGTATCGCCGGAACAGGTTGGCCTGACACACATCCGGATGCTGACGCCCTTGCTCGAGGGCAGCACGTCTTCTCGGGGTTTGTGAAATTCGTCAGTTTTCACGACAATCTGGAGGATGAGGAGTGGGAACGACTCCAAGACCTTGTGAACCAGTCGTTCGGCAAGCCTTTGGGGCTTGCCGCTTCTCGTGGAAAACTCGTCATGTCCACCTCTGTCCCTCCTGTGCCACCAGTTCCCGTTTCTGTTGCCCAACCGGCGACTCCGACGGAGCCGACGGAAGAAATAGCCCCAACAGAAAAGGTGGCTGCGGATGCAGTCCCTCCAAGCCCCAGTGAGAAACAGGGGGAGGACCTCCACAGAGAGGAGACCCCTGCCTCTGTTCAACTGACCGCTGAACCGCCCTCCCCAACACTGCCTGTGACGGGCGGCGAAGCCGTCGCTGAGCCGGAGTACCTCAAAGCCTCAGGCGAACCTGTAACTGAGCCTGTTGGGATACTCGATCCCATCGATGCAGACTCTAAGGACCAACGCCAAGACTCTCCGGCCTTGGAGTCACCAGAAATTGGGACTACGGCTGGGACGTATGAGGGCACGCTCGACGACATCAGGTATATGTTGGTCCTGGACCTGATCGACGGCAAGGGCATGGCGAAGGTCCTTTCAAACAAGATCACTGCTGCTTCCAATGCCGCCGCCGGAGGTGACAAGAAAACGGCCGAAGGCTTCTTAAAGGCCTTTATCAACGAGGTTAACGCTCAGACCGGAAAGCATATCTCCGGAGCCGCACCTCAATTGTTGCTGACCGATGCAAATAGGCTGTTGGATCAGCTCCAGTGAAGTGTTGATTTGCAGTTGCCCATTCCTTATAGCTCTCTTCCCACAAAGTCTACAGAAGGGGCGTCGTGTCTCTTGAGTACTCGACCACATAGACCTGTCAGTACAGATCCCCCTTGGCGCGACGTTGTCGACCCACGATATCCGTCATCGTTTCTGGGGATAACCTTCGAGTGACATGCTAACGTTGATCCGGAGGGTGCTGCCTGTAGGGGCGAGGCGGCGCCTCGCCCCTACGTCCTCGCGGTATACCCTCAAGTTATCGACGGATTGGCGCCGCTGATATCGGCTTGTGGTGCGAAGGGGTTTTGTTGCAAGATGCCTGTGAGACCGCGAAGCGGAGAGGTTTCGATGGGGCATGCTGTGCCGGCGAAAGTGCGAATCCGCGGACCAAGCCGGTCTTTCTTTGCGGTCGGGTTGGGGCTTTTGATAGCCCTGCCAGGCGAGCTTTCCACGTTGGCATTCGCCGGCCATGCTGATCTCGTGCAGGTCGACAGCCCATCGCAGGCGGCCTCCACGCTGCCGAGCCCTGCGAGGGTGCGACCGGGGACCAAGCTTGTTGCCGAACTGCAAACCGCGCTGGACGTGCTGGCGACGCGAACTGGGGACGGGATTGTTGTGCGCGTCGCCGGGAATCTCAAGCAGGGAGGACGGACGGTTGTGCACGAAGGCGACCGGCTAGTGGGCCGGGTCACCGGCGTACGACCGCAGAGTGTGGGCAAGGGTCAAAAGGGCTCCGAGATAGCCATCGTCTTCGATCGCTTGACGAGCGGCGCGAACATTTATCGGCTGAACGCAGTTATCCATTCGGTAATTTGGACTCCGGGCCAACGATCGGACACGGCAACTGAACCGAACTCAACGCAACCCACGCCGCAGCGCACCCAGGGCCTCCGCGGACCGCACCCTGGGACGGGCGGTGGGCAGGGAGGTCCCGTTTCGCACGGCGGGGCAGGCCGGGTGGGCGAGAAGGCCGAAAGCAACGGAGACTACCCGCAAGGGGGCAAAACGCCCTCAGACTCTATCAAAGCCCGGTCCCGCCGGGCACCGGATGGCGGCGCGAGGTATGTTTCTGTGCTGACGGATAGCCAGGGGAATTTTCGCCTGAGCGCCGGAACGCTCTTGGACTTCCGCACCCAGAGCCAGTAATTTCCTCCCTTTTCAGATCTCAGATTGACGAACTTCGTCGCCTTAGCCTGGCGTCTGAGAGAGGTGCCAGTCCAACGAGACAGATTCTGGGTTAGACTGCGGTTATGGTACGGCGCTGGTTATGGATGGCGTTGCGGCCACTTGCCGTAGGCTGGGCGGTGCTGATCGCGTTAACCTACCTCGCCGAGCGCCCCCTGTTTCTCTTGACGGCGCCCCTAGTGGGCGCGCACTGGGCAGCAACCGCCAGCCTGACACTCAACTGCCTTAAGCTTGTGGCAACCGGCTGGGTCATCGGTCGGCTGCATCGCAAGACGGCGCTGCTAGGCGTGCTAACATTTGCGGCGACCCTAAGCCTTTTCAGCTTCGAGGTGTCGCTGCCCCTCGACGTCCCAGGGCTCGTCCGGTTGGCGATGGACGCCTTGCACGATACCCGCTATTGGTGGCCCCTTGCGACGATGGCCGCGCAGCATGTCCTCTTGTTCGGCTGCTTGATCGCTGGTGGTCTGCTTAGCCGCCCGCCCCAAACGCCGTTGTCGCTCTTCGGCAAAGTGCGACGGTGAAGCCAGCGTCTTGAGTCCGTCCGACAACCAGTCCCAATCAGTGTTGAGCTAAACTTTGGTCATCCACGTCGCGATTTCTACAGCAGACAACTCCTGGGTAGACACTCGCAACCGATCCGCAACACCTTGAACCTTGAAAGCGTGTTCGAACGGCTCACTTGAGAAGTGCGAGCCAAGGTTATGCAGCAGAAGCGGCGAGGGGGATGCCAGCAATGCCGCCGTTTGGAAGTCACCGGCCTGCCGCAGCAGTGGAATGTGCAGACTTTCCAGGTAAGCGGCGTCATCGGCAGTGTCGAACCCCGCCACATCGGCCACCAAAGCTAAAGGAGTCCGAAAGAAGGGACGAGCCAGCAGACTCCACAGTCCCGCCGCGCCTTGGCCAATGACCGCGATCCTGTTGGGCCGCCAGGCTTCTTCGAGGTAAACGAGACCCGTGAGGATGTCCTGCACTCGTTGCGCATCATCGGTACGATTGTAAGTGGAGAAGTAGGGGCGTTCCATTTTCCGCGACGGGTCGGCCGCTTCTCCGGTCTGGAACGCATCGATAGCAAACAAGAGGCATCCACGCTTCTTCAATTCTTGCGCCAGTGGGGAGGGCGACCGAGGTGAGCCGAGGGCGGCTTCTGCGCCCTGCGGGTGAACAATCATCGCGGCGAACGTAAAGCGCCCCGGCGGAATCACTAGCTGTGCCGGGATGCGGTCTTGAGCAGAGGCGCGCCCAACGATCAAATGTTGCCACGTACTGTCTCGTTCCCCCGGTCCACCCGGCAGAGGCCACCACCGCAGATCATCAGGAGTTGGCGATTCGGCCTTCAGCGCAACCCGGAACGCCGGTCCGAATTGCTTCCGGTACCTCTCCAGTTCTACAGCATTTTGGGGAACGGATTTCTCCAACCTTTGGCGCGTCCCCGCCACAAGATATTCGGCAAGCTGTTGGGCATCACACGCCTCGGCAGGTACTTGCCGCCGATTGAAAACCAGTAGGCGTCCGGGATCAAGCGAGAAGTCCTGGTCCTTTTCCTTCGGCCCTTCCGCGTATGTCTTGACGGGGTCCTTTCTCAGCCAGCGGGCGAAGAACTGATAAACGGCCTCACGGCTGAGACGGTTGTAATTGTGCTGCGCCGGGAACTGCACGCATGCGACACGGTCGCTCTCGCCAAACAGGTCGTAGATCGCACGGACGGCAGGGTACTCGACTCGAGGAGTATCGCAAGTCCAATCCCCGGTCGCCGAAACCATGAGCAAGGGGCGGGGCGCTGCCATGGCTCCGATCTCGACGTTATCCGTATCGATGCGCAGGTTGGGAGCATTCTCGCAAATGTCTCCTCCCTGCATGAAGTGCGAGATCATATTGACCGGGGCTGCCACGCGCACACGCTCGTCCACAGCCGTCAATAGGAACGTCTGCGTCCCTCCGCCGGAAGCGCCGGTCACGGCAATGCGCTGCGGGTCCACATCAGGGAGTGAGATCAGGAAGTCGACACCCCGAATCGAATTCCAAAGCTGCAGCCCCAGCAGGCCGACTCCCCATAAACCCAGGCGAAGCGCTTCCTGCGACAGGGTCCAGGGAGCTTTCATGTCGCGGCCCCAATTGTGCGGTACCTGGAAGCTGTCGTTGTATCCCGCCATGTCGTAGGCAAAGGCCACATACCCTTGCAGGGCAAAATTCATACAGCGTGCGGGAACGGAGCAGCCGTCTATGTCGCCGGGATTGTGTTCGAGTCGTCCATAGTTCCAGTGCCCGTGAGGACAAAGGACGCCGGGAAACGGCGGTGCAGCGGACCCACCGCGAGGACGGAAGAGGTTCCCCGTGCAATAGAAGCGCGGATAACTTTCGAAATAGACCTTCTCAACGGAGTAGCCTTCCTGCTCGATGCGGTCAAACACCTGGGCCCGCAGCGGAGTCTTTTCCGGCAGTGGCCATAGACCCGCCGCAACCAGGATCTGTTCTCTCAGTTTCGCGGCCCGCTCCTCCCACGCGGCTCGCGATTGGCAGGAAGGAGGCACCCTCGGCGTATCCAGTGTGCGCACCTCCAAGCGGCGATCGCGGGCAGGAAGGTCGCCGGGGTGCGAGGCCTGCAAACCCGCGCTCCTAGCTTTCTCTCCTGCTTCCACCGCTAAGCCCGCCGCCCCAGCAGGCGCCACGCTCGCCGCCAGTAAGCTTGCCACGCCCGATAGAAAACCCCTTCGTGACTTATCCTGCATAGAGCCTCCCTTCGCTCACAAGCGCTGGTTAAGCGCGAAAGTGAGCCTTCCGTTCGACTTTCGCCAGAATAGAGAAATCAGCAATCTATAACAATTCCGGCTCATCCGGTAAGGAAAACTTGCGCCTTCCCGCACGAGTGTCGAAGCGACTCGGCGACCTTTCGCAGTTTCCCGACACGCCCGATTTGCGGACACTGCCGATCATCGTTCGCAACGTCTTCAGTATCGACCCTGGGGCCCGCACACTTCGCTTAGGGAGGTCCGGGCCGCGACACCAATGCATCACCCAAATGCTTGAAGCTGGAATTCCCGAAGGGGTCATTCGGGAATTGATCGGCCCTCTGGATCCCAGCATGGGCCGTTGTCACACCCGCCCGAAGCCGGTCGGTCGGCGTGCAGCCGCGGAACCGCTTGCAACGAAGAAGGGACTCTTAAGGCGCGAAAGAGGTAGACCCAGGAGGACTATCACACAAAGCATGACGCAAACCCGTCTGGCCGTCCGGTTGGACCACCGTAAATCATTGACAGGAATGGTACGCCCGGGGTGATTCGAACACCCGACCCCTTGCTTCGTAGGCAAGTGCTCTATCCAGCTGAGCTACGGGCGCACAACAGCAGTGGTGGGAGAGTTGCGGCGCCTCAAATGTCTGGCTTACGCCACACTCCCGACGCACCTTGAGCTCCAACCATTTTGCAACGACGACGCCGGTCTGTCAATCCACGTTTCAGGCCCTGTCACTCCCTACGGACCCCTATCGCCCCCTGTCTGGCTCTCCTCGGGATAGCCACCCTTCCTCTGAGAGTAAATGGCAGCCGAAGGCGCAGCCTCAAGAGACCAGCCTAAGTTTGCCGGGGCGCCCATCATCGCCGTCCCGACAACGCGATTCTCCCACACGTTATGAGGGTTATGGTATAGTCGGCAAGACTCTGGAGGCAATGAAACACCATGGCCATCGTGGAGCAGGTTGAAAAAGATCTGGTTGCCGCCATGAAAGCGAAGGAACAGCTCAAGCTCTCAGTCCTTCGCATGGCGAAAGCGGCGTTAATGAATAAGAAGGTTGAACTTGGCAAGCCGCTGGGAGACCCGGAAACCCTGGCGGTCCTGCGCACACTCATCAAGCAGCGGCGCGATTCGGTCGAGCAGTTCCGCAAGGGGAAGCGAGACGATCTGGCTGACAAGGAAGAAGCCGAAATCAAGATCATTGAGCTTTACTTGCCGGCGGGCGCCAGCGCGGAGGAGATCGACGCCGCGGTGACATCCGCCCTCCAGGAGACCGGCGCCACGAGCGCCAAAGATATGGGCAAAGTGATGAAGGCCGCGATGGCCAAGTTGGCAGGCAAGAACGCGGACGGCAAGCAAGTGAGCGAACGGGTTCGCGCGCGGCTCGGCGGGTGACACAGGCTTTTGGCCGTCAACGCTCAACACACGGCGTCAACAACCGGCCTTTGAAGTTGCGCGACTGTTTGCGTATTGAAGACTGAGTTTCACTCACAGGCAGAAGCTATGCGAGGGTCGCAAACAAAAACCCACGCCTCGTGCTCCTTTGCGTCTTAGTCCGTCAGCCGACGGATGAGCTGTTTTGCTTTTTCATCCACCATTTCAGACCAGGACGAGAGCGAAGAGCCTACTACCCGAGGAGATTTATGGCCACTCAACCCCTACAAGAAAGCCACCCTACTGAGTTTCGTCCCTACGTGCCCGCTGACCAGGAGCCCCCCGAATTCACTTTGCGCGCGGTTGTCCTAGGGGCCCTGCTGGGAATCGTTTTCGGGGCGGTAACTGTTTACCTGGCGCTGCGCGCCGGGCTGACGGTGAGCGCCTCGATTCCCGTGGCGGTGCTATCCATCAGCATCTTCAAGTGGCTGGGGCGTTCAACGATTCTTGAGAACAACATCGTGCAAACCGCGGGCTCGGCAGGCGAGTCCATCGCCGCCGGGGTCGTCTTCACGCTGCCGGCGCTGATTTTCCTCGGCTATTCTCTCGGCGTTTCGGACATCCCTCGAGTGCTGCTTCTGGCGCTTGTGGGAAGCGTGCTGGGCGTCCTGTTTATGATTCCCTTACGACACCAGTTGAATGTGGTGGAACACGGCACGCTCACATATCCCGAAGGCACGGCCTGCGCGGACGTGCTCATCGCGGGCGAAAAGGGCGGCAGCTTCGCCGGAAAGGTCTTTGCCGGCTTCGGTCTGGGGCTTGTTTACAAGTTTCTCAATGAAGCCTTGTTGTTCTGGCGGCCACGCCCGATTTACCAGCCGGGTTGGTTCACCGGGGCCACCTTGGCGGCCGACATCACGCCGGAGTACCTCGGCGTGGGCTACATCATCGGCCCTCGCACGGCGGGAATGATATTCGCGGGAGGCGTGCTCTCCTGGTTGGTCACCATCCCCATGATCAAGTTCTTCGGCGCCGGGCTCGAGCACGCCATTTTCCCGGGCACCATCCTTATCCGTGATATGGATTCCTTCGCGATCTGGCGCGCCTATGTCCGCCCCATCGGCGCCGGTGCTGTGGCAACGGCCGGCCTGTTCACCTTGGGCCGCACGCTGCCGACCATCGTGCGCGCCTTGCGTTCGAGCTTTCGGCAGTTACGAAAGGGACAGGGCGGGACTGAGCGCGTGGCACCCATCCGGACGGAAAGAGAACTGCCCGGCAGCGTGATTTTCGGCGGATCACTGGCGATGATCCTGATCGTATGGGCTGTACTGGCGTTCCGGATCAATCCGGGTGTAAGCGGCAACCTGATCGCCTCCGTTCTGGTGGTGGTTTTTAGTTTTCTGTTCGTAACCGTATCGGCACGCATCGTGGGACTGATCGGGGCGTCGGCGAATCCCATCTCGGGCATGACGATCGCGACTTTGATGCTCACGGCTCTGCTCTTCGTCGCCGCGGGTTGGACTTCCGGTTCTTACCCGGCCGCGGCGATCTCGATTGGCGGCATCGTCTGCATCGCCGCCGCCGTGGGGGGAGCAACGTCACAATCACTGAAGACAGGCTTCCTGGTTGGCGCGACTCCCCAACGCGCCGAAACGGCCATGATCGTTGGCGCGCTCACCTCCGTTCTCGTCATCGGATTCACTTTGGTGCTGCTCAACAAGGCCTACACGCGGGTTGAACCTTTCGCCTTGCAGAATGTCACCATGAGCGCGGAGATGCGCGTGGTGGGGGAGGCTTCGCAAAACGGCAAGAACTATCAAGTCATTAACGTCATCGGCTCGCATGCCATTCCCGACGGCCGTTACTATTACGACCCGTCGACCAACCAGATTGACTTCCAGGAGCGCGTCGGTATCGGCTCCGAGCGCCTCCCCGCGCCCCAAGCTGTGTTGATGAGTACAGTAATTAACGGAATCCTGCGCCGTAGCTTGCCGTGGGGGCTGGTGCTGCTGGGGGTGTTCATTGTGGTAGTCATGGAACTTTGCGGCGTGCGGTCACTGGCTTTTGCCGTGGGTTCCTACTTGCCCATCGCCACAACCGCGCCCATCTTTATGGGAGGCGTGGTAAGTGGACTGCTTCAGAAGATCACCAAGCGTCAGGAAGGCGAAGTCTCCAGCGGCGCCTTGTTTGCCGCCGGGCTCATAGCTGGCGGCTCCATTGGAGGCTTGATTCTGGCCGCGCTGGTCGGTTTCGAGGTTGATCAGAAGGTCGCCATTGGAACCAAGTATTGGCCCGGACTTTCTAACTCGAGCGCTCTAGGCTTGGTGATTTTCCTGGCGATGGCCGGCGCCCTGTTCGCCGTGGGGCGGAAGAAACTAGAATAATGAGATGGCATCACACGTTCTTACATATGCGACTAAGGAGCTATCAAAGAAGACCTGGCCTGATTTTGTGAGACTTTTTTCTCAAAACAATGGTTGGGACCATTGTTGGTGCATGCATTTTCACCGCCCCCACAGGTTGCCCGAGAACGAGTGGCTGCGTATCAGAGCGGAGAGAGGGGCGCGGAACCGCCGGGAAAAGCGTGAACTCGTGGAGAGGGGATGCTCGCACGGAATTCTTGTCTACGCGAAAGGACAGCCGGTGGGTTGGTGCCAGTACGGTCCCAGGGAGGAACTTCCTCGCATCGACAACGGTCGCAAGTATCAAGGGCTCGTTCCCGAAGGCACGGGGAAACTCTGGCGAATCACCTGCTTTGCGGTTCTCAAGGAGCACCGAAGACGCGGGGTCGCAAGCGCGGCCTTGAAAGCTGCTCTCGAAGCCATAAGAAGCAGGGGAGGGGGCCTCGTCGAGGGCTACCCTATAACTCGCTGGAAATCTTACGCTTTCGGAAATGAGTCCACACACGGAACTGCGTCAATGTTCGAGAGGGAGGGGTTCAAGGTCGTAGCTCCGTTTGGCAGCACCAAGTTCAGCACCCACGTCCTAATGCGAAGAACCGTCTGAAGCGTGGCCTCGGGCACTTCCCATGGAATGACGAGTTTAGCCGGGGTTTCTCGGCGCCGCTGCCCATGCCTGGCCTTTACCCGTTAACCTTCAGACTTCACACCTGCCGTCGAACGCCTGAACTATGATAGGCTTTTAGATATGCCGCGCTACCGACAAGTCGCATACTCGTTCGGGCCGCCGCTCACGCCGGTGGTCAAGCGATTAATCATCATTACATCCGCGGCGTTTATAGTCACCTACCTGCTCCAGCGTTTTTGGAGTGCACCCTACGCCTGGCTCCCCCTTCGCTCTGACGATGTTATCCACCGCCTGTATCTTTGGGAACTCGTCACGTACATGTTTATCCACTGGAACTTCTTTCACATCATCTTCAACATGCTTGCACTCTGGATGTTCGGCTCAGATCTGGAGAGTCGGTGGGGCCGCGAGAAATTCCTTTTCTACTATTTCCTCACTGGTATCGGGGCCGGAATTTGCGTCGTCGCAGCGGACGCTATATTTTCCAGCGGTACGGCCGTGCCAACAGCCGGCGCGTCGGGCGCCATTTACGGCCTTTTGCTGGCGTATGGTCTACTTTTTCCCGAGCGGCCGATCTACCTCTATTTCCTCATTCCCATCAAGGCCAAGTGGTTCGTGCTGATATTCGGAGGTATCGAATTCCTTAGTTCCATCGGCAATCCGGGTTCCGGCGTCAGTCATGTGGCGCACCTAGGTGGTATGCTCTTCGGTTATCTATACCTCCGCGGTCCGCACTTACCCTCGTTCAGTTTCCCGCTGCGATATCAGGAGTGGAGGCGCGCTCGCTTGCGCAAGAAATTCGAAGTCTACATGCGAAAGCAAGAACGAAAGGATGACGGCGGCCGCTGGATTAATTAGAAGCAGTGGATAGTTGCCAGTGGTTAGTGCCGAGTGATTTGTTGAACCGCGACGGCGTCCGGCCCGCTCGGCACTAAGCACTAGCCACTAAGCACTGAAGGTCTTCCTATGAGTCTTCCCAAGGTCTACATTACCCGGCCCCTGCCGACGAAGGCTGTCGAGCGTCTTGCGGCGCGGTGCGATGTGAAGATGCGCCCTGAAGACGCTCCGCTCGATCCCGCGCAACTAGCGGAAAGTTGTCGCGACATCGAGGGGTTGATGGCTACCGGCGTACGCGTCAGTGAGGATGTGGTCGCGCAGGCGCCACGCTTGCGCGCCGTCGCCAACGTTGGCGTCGGGTACGACAACATCGATGTGGCCGCGTGCACTCGCCGCGGTATTCCGGTCACCAACACTCCCGACGTGCTCACCGAAACCACGGCGGACTTGGCGTTCGCGCTGCTCATGGCCGCGCCCCGCCGCCTCGTGGAGTGCGACCGATACGTCCGCGAGGGCCAGTGGCAGTCATCCAAATGGGAACTCTTGTGGGGCTCCGATATCTACGGCAAGACGTTGGGCGTGTACGGCCTGGGACGGATCGGTAAGGCTGTGGTGCGCCGCGCCCGCGGTTTTTCCATGCGCGTCATTTACTTTGATGTTGTCCGCCCCACGCCGGACCTCGAAGAGGAACTCGGCGTGCAATTCGTGGATCGCGAGACACTGCTGAGGGAGGCGGATTTCCTAACCCTGCACGTCCCGCTTACGCCCGAAACCCATCACCTCATCGGCGCGCGCGAGCTCTCCATGCTGAAGCCCACCGCCTTCCTCATCAATGCGGCGCGCGGCAAGTGTGTGGACGAAGCCGCGCTTGTCGAGGCGCTCCAGTCAAAACGTCTGGCCGGAGCCGGATTGGACGTGTTCGAGCATGAGCCGCATGTGCATCCCGGGCTTCTCAGCCTACCGAACGTCGTTCTGGCGCCTCATGTCGGGAGCGCGACTGCCCAAACACGCCTAGCTATGGCCATGCTGGCAGTGGAGAATCTCGTCGCCGGGCTGGAAGGACGACGCCCGCCTAACCTTGTCAACCCTGAAATCTACGCGTAGCTGTGTGGTAAACAAAATCCCAAGGCGTGAAAAATCCGCCGTTTAGGGCCAGCCTTTGTGGCCGCCCTGGGACAACCACAAGCGGTGCCCCCAAAGAAGCCCCACCACATTTCCATTCTTGCAGTACGGCTCCGGCGGTCCTGTCACTCCAAGCGGCGATAGGCCAGCGGCCCACGCCGGAAAACCAAAGTCACCACCCGTCTCAACCCGTGAAACCGGGCACTTAAGTCGGCGTTGAGGTGTGCCGATAAACAGTACTTTGGTGCTCTAGCGGGTTGTTCGTCAGAAAAATAGTATTACCTATTAAGTGCAACCCAAGGAGGCTACCATGAGGCTGTTGGCAATCTGCTGGACGGCGGGCTGGGTCGTCGCCGCGATCTGTATAGCCGCCAGGAAAGGGCGCTCCATGCCGCGTGCAGCCCTCGAGGCGTTGCTCCTTGGTCCGTTCGTCCTCTTCTTATTCAACTTTGCGAAGCAAGCAAAGAAGAAGTGACCTTGCCCGCCGTGGCTGTCCGAGTTTGCCCGAGGAGGGACAAGCTCACGACATCGGCCCCATCTCCCCGTAGGGGCCGTTGTCCGGCCTTCACCGCCAAGCCAGGGTGGTCAACGACTCTTCCTTCAATGAGACAAGCGCTGCCGTGTTGCCGAGCCGAAGCTCGATCTCCCTCGCCGCTCCCTTGTTGGCAACCACCAGGACCTGCCGGCCGTCCCGGTTCTCAAAGGCGACGTGCTGAAGGTCGTTAGCGGCGCTGTGCGAGTTAAAGCGGCGCGCTCCGCGATGGATGAGGCGCGAGAAGTGGTCGAAGGCCCAGAACATTCCGCTCCGTGTAATGTCCTTGGTCTGCGAGTTGATCGTCACCACACCGCCGCAGGAGAACGGTCCGATGTTCGGCCGCCCCTGCTCATCGAGAGCCAGGTTCCAGGCCGTGATGGAGCGGCAACCGTTGCACAGGATGGCGCAAAAAGTCTCGCCCCAATGGCTCCAATCGGTGAGATAGCCAGGGTCTTTGTAGTCCGAGCCTCCTTCCGTCCAATACATTTCGACGCCCGGAAAGGCCTTCTGGACCTTGTCCATCATGTCCGGTGAACCCACGTATCCGTGCCAGGCAACCGCATGGCAGTATTTGCGGAGCTGGTCGTCCTCGAGTTCGTCCATGACACGTCCCCACAGGTTGTAGTTGTGGTCCAGAATCCAAATCTTGGTTGGCGTGCCACTGCTTGCTAACAGCGGTCCCAGATGGGAGCTCACAAATTCGATTTCGTACTCTTGCGCCCAGATGCAGGCCGGCATATTGCCATCCTGATCGGTATCCACTTCGTTCTGTGGCGTCAGCGCCTGAACCGGGACACCCTCGGCGGCATATCCCTGGAGAAACTTAAGGAAGTACTGCGCGTAAGAGGACAAATAATGGCGGCGCATCGAACCACCCAGCATCGAGCCGCTTGATTTCATCCAGCCCGGCGGACTCCAGGGACTGGCGAAAAGGAACAGATCGGGATTCACCTGCCGCGCCTGGCGTAGTACCGGCAGGATGTACTCGCGGTCGTGTTCGATCGAAAACCGAGCCAGCTCAGGATCGGGATCGCCTTCGTCGAAGCTATAAGCTTGTTGCGAGTAGTCGCTCGATCCGACGCAGATGCGGCAAACGTTCAACCCCATTTCCGAGGGATGGAACATCTCATGGAGAAGCTGCTCGCGCGCCGACGGCGAGAGTTGATTGAACATGTAGCAGGCGGCGTCGGTGAAGGCGCCGCCAAAGCCCAAGATCGCTTGATACTTCTCGCTGGGGTCTAACCGAATCTGGCCGGCTCGAGAGGCCGCCGGAGCCGGGCCCCAAGAGAGCTGGGGTGCAGCGGCAAAGCGATCTTTGCCCGAAGTAACCCATACGGAGATCGCCGTGCCTTCCCTCGGGGCCTTGCCTCCCTCCCCGACCATGCGTGCTACTTTGCCGGCCGATTCCTTCGGAGACATCGTCGCCACCACCCCCAGCGCTGATATTCCGAGAAACTCCCGTCGCGATCTTTGCCCTGTCATGGTCACCTCCTTGAGTCGCGCCATTATAATCCTTGTGGTCAACGCTTCACCACTCGCCCGGCTTGCTTTGATAATCCTCTCCCTCAATCGAGTGGCACGTTGATACTCTGCCGCCATGCCGATCGACCATCGCCCCTACAGTCCCGGCGAACTGCAATTCATCACCACCAGCACCTACCGCCGGGCCCAGGTTTTTCTTTCTCCGCGCCTTTGCCGTTACTTCGTCCAACGCCTCGAGGAAGTACGCCCGAAGACGAACTGCCTGCTTTGAAATGCGCTGTCATTCCGACCCTGAGCGCAGCGAAGGGGAGGAATCTCGCCCTGGTCTTTCTGGGGCGGTCTGCCCGACGCAGAACAAGATTCTCCGATTTCCGGAGTTCGCTGGACTCCATCGGAGTCCAGAATTCGGACCTCGCTTCGCTAGGAATGACATTGCATGGTTTCAGGGCGCTCGCGGCTGGCGCAGGGCGAAGCCCTGCGTTGCGTGGAGCCGGAATGAACAGAGACCGCAGAGTTGCGCTGTGATGCGCCAGCCCGCAAAGCGCCTCGAAGCGGACTTATGGGGAGCGTCGGGGATTCACGAAGGCAGCCGCTCAGGAGCAGACTGATCGCGTGCGAGGCGCGCGTACACAGCCGAGAAGGCGAAGGGAGAAAACAGTCCTTCGCCTCCCCAGCATCCGGAATCCGAAGTTTGCTCCATCGAGATCGGCCGAAGGAGCTCCGCAATTACAACTCCAACCTGCGGAGATGGCGCATTTGATCGACGTCGCAGAAAACTCACCATACGGGCTGTGATGAACGCCGGAACTGAGAGGCGCCGCGCCAGAGACGCCGGGATTGGACCGTGCCGTTATCGCGAGGGTTTGCTGCATCCGGTCTTGTTGGGCGGCACAAGGTTCTCCGTAAGGCCGAAATTGCAACACTTTGGTGAACCAGTACTCAGAGCCAACGCTTTACCGCCTCGGCTGTATCGCTCGGCAGCCGATTGAAACACAGTTTGGCTTGAGGTGCGTGTTCATGCACCACGTTGATCAGCTTCTCAAACAGAATGAAGTTGCTTGGGTTCGTTCTTACACCTGCCCCGATAAGGACGCAATCGAACCGCTTCTGCTTGAGTTGGTTTTGAACAACTGCCTCAGCAGTTTCGCCAAAGTCGGTTAAACATGTTTGCACACTGTACCCGAGACGAGTTAATTCGTCTTCAGAGGACTTGAGACCAGCTAGTACCTTCGTTGTGTTCATGCCGGGCGCGTAGCCGGGTTGTGAGAAATCAATCAGTGTTGGGTCTAGACCAACCACGAGTACACTTTTCCTGTCTGTCATAGATGTCTCCATGTAGTTAATGAGTGACGGAACGCAGGCACGTCTTCGATTATGAACCCAAACGGGGTTCGAGGAAACAGGCCCTGCCTTGTCGCGGGTGGCGCGTACGTCGCGACGTTCTTTGTCGAGAGGTACGCGCCCCTCGTGCGGCTAAGGCCCCGCCCACTTCTCACGGCACTCTGTTCATCGCCAGCAGTGAAGCGTCCCTCGGGAAACAAAACCTTCAACTCGACCACGGCCAATCGCCGGGCTCGTTCACCAATCCTCGCTTCACCGGATTGTTACGCAGATAGTTCAGTTTCTCTTCCAGCTTCCCGGCCGTCCAGATGTTCCTGTCGTAGGACTTCCGGCGGCTGGCAGGGTGAAGGCCTGCGGCCGGTGGAGTTGGGAAGAGTTGTAGGGGCGGTTCGCGAACCGTCTCTACAGCGCGCCGGTTTTTCCGGGGAGAAGCGCGTTCATCCGTTCAAGGCCTTGAGAGCCGGCGGCTAGCAGGCAGACGGCGGCGAGGGCAAGATTGTAATTAGACCCCTGCGCAGCCGCGCAGCGAGCGAACAGTGTGGCCAGAGCCAAAACCATCAAGAGGCGTTTGGCGCGAAGCATGCCAATCATTGTACTCCACGGCAGCGAGATCACGTCCCACAGGGCAAGGTGCACTCGCCGCGGCAACAACGAAATGGCGCGTAACCCCCCACTACTTCAACGTGACCTCCACCCTGACTTCGCGCTGTCCTTCCACGGGCGGTGGCATAACCGTGCCCTGCCAGGGCTCACCGTCAACCTTCAGCGCCACCTGATTGCCCTCCCCTTCGCGCCTCACGGCAATGTTGTAAGTCACGCCTCGGAATAAACGAGTGGCCTTGAATCCCCGCCAACCCTTGGGCACGACGGGTCGAATCTCCAACCCTTCAAAAGTCGGGCGAATGCCCAGGATCCACTGGGTGACGGCGTAGTAGTTCCAGGCTGCGGTTCCCGTCAGCCAGGAGTTCTTTGCCTCGCCGTGCGTCGGCGCATCGCGTCCGGCAATCATCTGGGCATAAACGTACGGCTCGCAGCGGTGAAGTTCGCTGATTGCTTCTCGCGCGGAAGGGTTGATGCGCGCGTAGTAATCGTGGGCGCGATCGCCGTTGCCGACTTGTGTTTCGGCAATCATCACCCAAGGATTGTTATGGCAGAAGATGCCGGCGTTTTCCTTGTAACCCGGCGGGTATGAGGAGATTTCGCCAAGTTCGAGATAGTATCTCGAATACGCGGGTTGCTGGAGAATGATCCCGTGCTCGGTAGCGAGATGTTTCGCGACCGATTCCATCGCTGCTTGCGCCCGTCCGTCGTCGAGTCCAATGCCTGCCAGCACGCAAAAGCCCTGCGTCTCGATGAAGATCTTACCCTCGGCGCATTCCTTCGAGCCGACTTTGCGGCCGAAGTCATCGTAGGCCCGCAGAAACCACTCGCCATCCCACCCCTGCTCGCGGACAGTATCTTCCATCCTGGCCACTTCGGCGAGATAGCGCTGCGCTTCGTCGGTCCGGCCACGCCGCCGGGCGATCTCCGCCAATTCCCTGCCCGCCAGCACAAAAAGCGCGGCAATGAAAACCGATTCCGCGACCTTGCCGTCCTTGTTGGTGGTCGTCTGGAACGATTGTCCGGGAGTGTCGGAGAAGCAGTTAAGATTCAGGCAATCGTTCCAGTCGGCGCGGCCGATCAGTGGAAGCCCATGCGGCCCCAGGCGGTCGAGCGTGTATTGGAAGCTGCGCTGCAAATGCTCGTAAAGAGGCTGCTCCGAGCCCGGCGCGTTGTCGTAGGGGACGGACTCGTCCAGAACGCTCCAGTCGCCCGTTTCTTTCAGAAACGCCGCCACCCCCACGATGAGCCAGTGAGGATCGTCGTTGAAATTACTTCCCACATCGTTGTTGCCGCGCTTGGTGAGCGGCTGGTACTGATGATAAGCGCCGCCGCTGGGCAGTTGCGTGGCTGCAAGGTCCAGGATGCGCTCGCGCGCGCGCGCCGGAACCATCTGCACGAAGCCCAGCAGGTCCTGGTTGGAATCCCGGAAGCCCAGGCCGCGCCCGATTCCCGACTCATAAAAAGACGCCGAGCGCGACATGTTGAAAGTGGCCATGCACTGGTAGGCATTCCAGATGTTAACCATGCGATTGGTGTGCACATCCGGCGTCTCCACCTGGCAGACGGCGAGCAGCCCGTCCCAGTATTGACGGAGCTTTTCAAACGCCGCGTCGACGTCGGCGAAGTTCAGGTATTTGGCGATAACCGGTTTTACCGTCTTCTTGTTGACCGTCTGCGAAGCAGGCGGATCGAACTTCTGCGCCTGCGGATTCTCGTGGTAGCCCAATAAGAAAATGACCTCCTGCGTTTCTTCAGGACCCAGTTCGAGCTTGACGTGGTGCGCGCCGATGGGCGCCCAACCGTGCGCAACCGAGTTCGATAGCTTTCCGCGTTCGACAGCCAGCGGCTTCTCCCAGCCGCGATAGGGTCCCACAAACGCCTCGCGCTGCGTGTCAAATCCTTCCGTCTTGCGCGAGCAGGCAAAGTAGGCGAAGTGATTGCGCCGCTCGCGGTATTCCGTCTTGTGATAGATTGCGCCCTCCTCAACCTCCACCTCGCCGATGCTGAAGTTGCGTTGAAAATTCGTGGCGTCGTCGTTGGCGTCCCACAAACAAAATTCGATACTGGAATATACAGAAAGGGAGGCAGGCTGAGAACGCCGGTTGGTTACAGTGAGCCGCCAGATTTCGAGGTCTTCGTCCAAGGGGACGAAGTAAGTGCTATGGGCTTCGATCCCGCTGTAGCGCGACCCGATGATGGTATAACCCAGGCCGTGGCGGCAGGTATAGCCTTCGAGATCGTTCCGTGTGGGCTGCCAGGAGGGCGACCAGAACTCGCCCGTTACATCATCCCGCAAATAAATGTAGCGGCCGCCCAAGTCGTACGGAACGTTGTTGTAACGATAGCGCGAGACGCGCCGTAGCCGCGCGTCACGATAAAACGAGTAGCCCCCCGCCGTGTTCGAGATGATTCCAAAATAAGCCTGGCATCCAAGGTAATTAATCCAAGGCAAGGGGGTATCCGGTCGCGTAATGACGTATTCCCGATTTGCGTCGTCGAAATATCCGAATTTCATATGGAGGGCTCCAGGGATAAGTGTCGGCCTCGCGAAAAGGATTCCCGCCTTCGTGGGAATCACTGCTTTTCAATAGACGCGCCATTATACCCGAATCTTCGGAGCGCGGCAGCGGAGCGTTTCGAACTGCCCAAGGTTAGTTAGCCTTCCCTCTAGTAAGTTGACCCTCTCCCCCTTGGGGGAGAGGGTGACCCACGACGGCGTTGTCATCAGCCGTCGCGGGTCGGGTGAGGGGGTCGCATCGTCCAGGCGGCTAGCCACGGACAACAAGACCGGCGGTGCGCTCCGGACCCTCCAAATCCATTTGCAAAGACGAAAGGAAATTGAGACACTCATTGTCCTTAATACTGCCCTCGCTGCGAACGGAGAGACAGGCATGCAAGTTTCCTGCGACGGTTTTCCCATTGACACACTCCGCCGGCAATTCTTGATAAAACTAGCACGCTTCTTTTCGATCGTTCTCTTTTTGCCGGCTCTCGCCTGCGGCCAGAAGAACCCGAGCCTGAACATCAAGCTGGATCAGGTGGGTTATCCCACAGACGCTCCGAAGGTCGCCCTGGTGAGCGTACCGGCACGGATCTTCCAGGTGAAGCGGAGCGGCGACAATGTCGAAGTCTTCAAAGGAACACTGAGCGCCGGCGTCACGGACCCGAACTCCGGGGACGTAGTGCAGGCTGCGGATTTCTCCGGTCTTCGAACAGCAGGAACGTATTACGTCGAAGTGCCCGGCACCGGCCGTAGTTGGGATTTTTCAATCGGCCCGGACGTCTTTTCCCGCGCCTATTATCTGGCCATGCGCGCCTTTTACGGGCAGCGCTGCGGAACGGCGGTGGACCTGGGGCCGGAATTTCCAAACTATAGACATCCGGCGTGTCACCTCGTGGGGAGCTACCATGCATCTTCAGGGAAACAGGGCCGGCGCGATAACGTTGGCGGCTGGCACGACGCGGGGGATTACGGCCGCTACATGGTGAACTCCGGGATTAGCACGGGCACGCTCCTCTGGGCCTTCGAGTTGTTTAGCGCGAAGTTGAAAAACCTCAAGCTGAATATTCCCGAGACCGGCAACAGCACGCCGGACATCCTCAACGAAGTCCGCTGGAATCTCGAGTGGATGCTCAAGATGCAGGACGACGACGGCGGCGCCTGGCAAAAGCAAACCAGCGAGCACTTTTGCGATTTCATCATGCCCGAAGACGATCACCTCCCGAGCGAAGTAATCGGCACGGGCAAGGCTCCCTACAAAAGCACCTGTGCCACGGCTGACCTGGCCGCAGTGGCGGCCATCGCCGCCCGGGTGTACCAGCCGTTCGACAAGGAATTTGCCGCGCAAAACCTGCGCGCTGCCCGGGCTGCCTGGGCCTGGACGGAGCGCTCTCCGGACGTGACTTTCAAAAACCCGCCCGGAATCTCCACCGGCGAGTACGGTGATCCCGATTGCGGGGATGAGCGGCTGTGGGCCGCCGCGGAGTTATGGCGGACTACCGGCGAGGCCCAATATGATCGTTACGTTGTGGACCGTTATGCGAGCTACCTGACGTCCCTGCGCGCGCTCGATCCCGAGACGTGGCGGTTGGTGGCGCCGATGGGCTTGTGGGCATACGTGCTCGCGGCGCGCCCGGACTCGGATTCGCGCGCGCTGGCCGCGGTCCGTGAGGCAGTGCTGGGAGCAGCCCGCAAGACGGTCGAACATACCCGCCGCAATCCCTACCACATCAGCCTGGGTGAGGGGGATTTTCGTTGGGGCTCGAACGGTCTGGTGGCGAATTACGGCATGGAGTTGCTGATCGCCAACGCGCTCTCCCCGGACCGCGCCAACGTGGAGGCCGCGCTCGACAACCTTCACTACCTGCTGGGCCGCAACACCTTCTCGATCTCATGGGTGACGCAAGTGGGCGAGCATCCTTTCCGTCATCCCCATCATCGCCCGAGCGGCGCGAACAAGAATCCGGAGCCTTGGCCTGGACTGCTCTCCGGTGGGCCTAATGCCGACCGGCAGGACTCTGTTCTCAGGGCCCTGCCCGCGGGTTTGCCGCCGGCGAAAGTGTATAGTGACGAGCAAGGGTCATACGCCAGCAACGAGATTTGCATCAACTGGCAAGCCATGCTTGTGTTCTTGCTTGCCGGAGTTATGCAGTAAGACAGACAGCAGAAAGAGCAAATTCAAATGGCAAACGGCAAAGGGCAAAATTCAAATGGTTTGAAACTTGCCATTTCCAAAATCACAAAACATTTGCCATACAAATTGCCTTTTTCACGCCAACGGGCGTGACACAATCTGCGCACGCAGCAGGCCAAAACTCGTACTTCAAAGGGGTTCCATGAAACTTCACCCCATCGATCTTGCGATCATCCTGGCATATCTCGCTACCTCAGTGCTGGTGGGCTACTGGGTTTCCCAACGCGCCTCTCGCGACATCAAGGCGTATTTCCTGGGTGGCAACGTCTTGCCATGGTACGTGCTGGGAATTTCTAACGCCTCCGGCATGTTCGACATCAGCGGAACGATGCTGCTGGTCTACTGGATGTTCGTCTACGGCCTGAAGAGCGTGTGGATTCCGTGGCTTTGGCCGACTTTCAACCAGGTTTTCCTGATGGTCTACTTGTCAGCGTGGCTGCGCCGCTCGAACGTGATGACCGGCGCGGAGTGGATCAAGACACGATTCGGCAGCGGCCGTGGCGCGCAGCTTTCCCATTTGATCGTGGTCATCTACGCCTTCGTGAGCATCATCGGGTTCTTCAGTTACGGTTTCAAAGGGATTGGAAAGTTTGCTTCGATATTCCTGCCCTGGCACCTGTCCCCTAACCTATACGCCACCATTTTGATTGCTATCACCGCCATTTACGTAATCAAGGGCGGCATGTTCAGCGTGGTCATCACCGAGGTCATTCAGTTCTGCATTCTCTCGATTGCCTCGTTTGCCGTGGGCATCATTGCCATGTCGAAGGTCGCTCCCGGCACGCTTCAGCATTTTGTCCCCTCCGGCTGGGACCGCATCTTCTTTGGCTGGAATCTGAACGTGGATTGGTCTTCGCTAATCGCCTCCGCAAACGCCAAGATCGCGGAAGATGGCTACGGGATCTTCGGCTTCTTCGTCATGATGTTGCTGTTCAAGGGCATACTGATCAGCATGGCTGGCCCGGCGCCGAATTACGATATGCAGCGAGTGCTTTCCTCCAAGGATGCGCGCGAGGCATCTTTGATGAGCAGTTGGGTGAATGTCGTCCTCACTCTTCCCCGCTATTTTCTGATCACCGGACTCACCGTCCTGGCATTGGTTTTCTTCAGCGACCAGATCCGGGGCATGGGAACGAACATGGATTTCGAGTTGGTGCTTCCTTACGCCCTGGGGCGATTTGTTCCCACCGGCCTGCTCGGATTCCTGATCGCCGGGCTGCTGGCCGCGTTTATGTCGAACTTCGCGGCCACTGTCAACGCTGCGCCGCCGTACTTTGTGAACGACATTTACAAGCGCTTCATCAACCCGAACGCCAGCCCCAGAACATACGTCCGCCTCAGTTATCTGAGTTCATTCGTCGTGGTGTTGGTGGGCGCCGCTATCGGCTGGTACGTCGCCTCGGTAAACTCCGTGGTCCTCTGGATTGTCTCAGGGCTCTGGGGCGGGTACACGGCTTCCAACGTTCTCAAATGGTATTGGTGGCGGTTTAACGGCTACGGCTATTTCTGGGGCATGCTCTCCGGCATCGCCAGCTCCTTGATTCTGCCTTCGCTTCTCCCCAAAATCTCCCTGGTTAGGGGGCTTTTGCAGGCTCATTCGGTGAATTCCGATGTGGCGCTTGTCTTCCCGCTGACCTTTGGGATCTCCCTGGCCGGTTGCCTGGCCGGGACATGGTTGACCAAGCCGGAAGATGACGAAATCTTGAAGGACTTTTATCGGCGCGTGCGGCCCTGGGGCTTTTGGGGCCCGGTTCTGACTAAAGTCCGCGCCGAAGATCCCGGCTTCGAGCGCAACAAGGACTTCTGGCGCGATATGTTCAACATCGTGGTGGGCATTACATGGCAGGTCAGCCTCGTCGCTTTGCCGATCTACGTGGTGATCCAGAAATTCCGCAACGCCGCCGTCACGGCGGTAATCATAGCCGTAACCTCCATTGTGCTGAAATTCACCTGGTATGACCACCTGAAGGTTCGAGAGACCTTTGGCAAGCCGACCGGCCGGAAGGGGCCCGCAGAACCCGTGGCGGCAGCGTAATGGAAGCCGACGCGACAGAAACCCTCTCCCCTTTGGGGCAGGGGAATCTGTAGTGGCTGCGTGAAGGACACCCATCCCCCAGAAACCCTCTCCCCCTTGGGGGAGAGGGTGGACCGGGACGGCGCTTTCATCAGCCGTCACGGGCCGGGTGAGGGGGTCGTCAGTGATGCACCAAGCACAACCATTTGGCCCTCGTCGCTCATTTGCGCGCAACGAATCCCAAATTGCCCAGGCGCGTGAGCTCCGGACCAACGAGACCGAATCTGAGAAAGCCGCCTGGCGCTTGTTGCGGACTCTCAGATTGAACGGCTTTAAGTTCCGCCGGCAGCATCCCGTTGGCCCGTACATCGTCGATTTCTGCTGCCCCCAGCGGCGGCTGATTGTTGAGTTAGACGGCAGCGCCCATTCTCAACCTAGCCAGATCAGGCATGATGCGAACCGGGATTCCAGGCTCAAACGCATGGGCTACACAGTAATGCGAATTCCGAATGGAATGGTGTTGGAGGCGCCGGAGTTGTTCGTGAAGAAGGTTCTGGATCTCGCATGGAGATTGCCCAACGTATTTACGGGCGAGGTGTGAAGGGTCGTAGGATGGACGTGGGCCGAGTACCCCCTCACCCGGCCCGCCCCGGCTGATGAGTACGCCGGCTGCGGGCCACCCTCTCCCCCAAGGGGGAGAGGGTTTAGTACTTTCGGTCGCGGAGAGACATGCCTCGATGAGTTTGCGCGGACAAGTGGAGACTGAACTACGCACGAACATCCTGCCGTTCTGGCTCGAGTACGTCATTGATGAGCAGTACGGCGGCTTCCGCGGACAGATTGCCAACGACCTCACCCTCCACCCCTTCGCGCCCAAAGGGCTGATCTTGAACGCACGCATTCTGTGGACCTTCTCGAAGGCCTTCAGCGTGTACGGCGAGGAGGTCTACCGTCAAGCCGCACGCCGCGCCTACGACTACATTACGCAGCATTTCTGGGATACGGAATTCAATGGGGTTTACTGGCTGGTGGATTATCTGGCCCGCCCGCTGGAGACCAAAAAGCGCATCTACGGCCAAGCGTTCGCCGTGTACTCGCTGGCGGAATACTACCGCACCACCGGCGATGAGGACGCACTTACCCGAGCGCTCACACTCTACGAATGCATCGAATCCGCGAGCCACGATTCGCTCCAGGGAGGCTATTTCGAGACCTACGAGCGCGACTGGACGCTGGCGCACGAGCAGCGCCTGAGCGCGGTCGACATGGACGAGAAGAAGTCCATGAACACGCATCTTCACCTTCTGGAAGCCTACGCCAATCTGTTGCGATGCCAGGACAATGGCGTCCTGCGCGGCCGCCTACGGGAACTCGTCCGGATATTCCTCGAGCACATCATTGACCGCGCGACCCACCACTTCAGAATGTTCTTTGATGAAGAGTGGCATTCTAAGTCGGATCATATCTCCTTTGGGCACGACATTGAAGGAACCTGGCTTCTGTGTGAGGCGGCCGAAATGCTGGGCGACGAGCGCCTTCTCGATGAGGTGCGGCAAGCGGCTGTCGAAATGGCGCAAGCGGTGCTCGATCAGGGGGTTGATCCCGATGGCGGGCTTCTCTACGAGGCAGACCCAAGCGGGATTATCGACCCCGGCAAGGAGTGGTGGCCACAGGCGGAAGCGGTGGTGGGTTTCCTTAACGCCTATCAACTCTCCGGCCTCGAGCATTTTCGTCAAGCCGCCGAGAGGAGTTGGGAGTTCATCGAGAAATACATCGTCGACCGCCAACACGGGGAATGGTTCTGCAAGGTCTCGCGCGAGGGCATCGCGAGCCCTGACAAGTTCAAGGTCGACCAATGGAAATGCCCGTACCATAACAGCCGAATGTGCTTCGAGGTCCTGGCTAGGACGTAGGCGCAGCTTTCGTCGCCGCCCGCGATCGACCACAAAGGTCGCCCCTACAAACCGGAGGATCGAACATGAACCAAGCTGAGTTCAGAAAGCGTGTTGAGGCACTGTTCAAACAGCACGCGAAGCTGATCACACGCAAGAACCACAAGGTGCAGGGCGGCAACGGCCTCTTCGACCGTTACACTTTTCCCGTGCTCACCGCCCAGCACACACCGGTCTTCTGGCGCTACGACCTCGATCTGAAGACAAACCCGTACCTGATGGAACGAATGGGCATCAACTCGACGTTCAATGCCGGAGCGATGGAATTCGGCGGCAAGATCGTCGTTCTGGCTCGCGTCGAGGGTTTGGACCGGAAATCGTTCCTCGCCGTGGCCGAAAGCCCCAATGGCATCGACAACTTTCGTTTTTGGGACTACCCCATCTTGATGCCGGAGACCAGCGACCCCGACATCAACGTCTACGATATTCGCGTGGTGTGCCATGAGGACGGTTGGATTTACGGGCTGTTCTGCACGGAGCGGAAGGACCCCAGAACGCCTCTCTGGGACACTTCCTCAGCCATCGCGCAGTGCGGCCTCGCCCGCACCAAGGACCTGCAGAACTGGGAGCGCTTGCCGGACTTGAAAACCAAGTCGCCCCAGCAGCGCAATGTGGTGCTCCATCCGGAATTTGTGGATGGCCACTACGCGTTCTACACCCGGCCTCAGGACGAATTCATTCAGGCCGGGAAGGGCGGAGGGATCGGCTGGGGCTTCGCCGCCAGCATGAACAACGCCGTGATCGAGGACGAGACGATCATCGATAACCGCGAGTACCACACCATTAAAGAAGTGAAGAATGGCCTTGGTCCTGCACCCATCAAAACCGATCAAGGCTGGCTGCACCTTGCACATGGGGTACGCAATACGGTGGCCGGGTTGCGCTACGTGCTCTATCTCATCCTCTGTGAACTCGCCCGCCCTTGGGTCGTCACGCACCGCCCGGCCGGCTACTTTCTTGCCCCGCAGGGTGAGGAGCGGGTGGGGGACGTGTCGAATGTGGTCTTCAGCAATGGCTGGGTGGCGCGCCCGGATGGACAAGTCTTCATCTACTATGGCTCCTCGGACACGCGTTTGCACGTCGCCACCAGCACCGTCAACAAGCTCCTCGATTACGTTTTGCACACGCCCGAGGACCCTCTGCGCAGCTACGCCTGCGTCCAACAACGTTATGTGCTGATCGAGAAGAACCTCCAGACGATGGGTTCACTTCAAAAGCGTTCCACGAAGAAGCGGGCTCGCCGCTAATGCTCGGTAAGCAACCTTGGATGGGCTAGCCAACCTTGGTATCGGTCAACGATGCTTGGGATTAGAGCAGGGCGGCCGCAAGGCCCCCCTACAGCGCCGACCAGCCTCCCCACTCAGCGCATTTTCTGATAGTTTCTAAAGGGAAAAAGTGATATGTTTCAATGGCGAGCGGATTTGTGTTTCCGGCGAGTCCAAATAGCGGCCCAAGGTAATCACCTACCCTCGGCTTCTCAGTCAGGTGACCCTCGGTGCTGGAGTTGTTCTTCGGCCCCGGCCCGTCGGTTCCGCGCGCTAAAGAACCGGTCTGACGATCGAGGAGAGGGATAGCGTAGTCACTACGGGGTCAAGGAGCAGGGTGAAGATTCGGAGCTGGGAAGCTTTGCAGGGTCGTCAAATCCCTACATGCGGTCCAAGAACTGTTTCAATCCTTAGCCCTTCAGGTTTTGGGGAATCGCTCCTTGGCGTGGGGTGCAAAGGGGGGTAATGAGGCGCGCAAGGGCCTCGGCAGACTCTCCCAAGCCCGGGTCGAGGAATGCTGTATGAAGAGGCCGCCGTTACGGGCTGCCCAAAATCTGGAGGAGTAAATGGCTCAGAGATTATTCGTGGGAAACCTGCCCCGCAGCGTGACCGACAGTGTGCTCAGTGAATTCGTCACCAACGCTGGGTTTCAAGTTGTCTCGGCGGTCGTCATCCGTGATAAGATGACGGGCGAATCTCGGGGATTTGGTTTCGTCGAACTTACCGAGGAAGAAGACATGCAGCGAGCCATCCAGGGACTTAACGGCCAAGCCCTGGAAGGGCGTCCCCTGACCGTGAATGAGGCCCGGCCGCAACGCGCTGGATTCGGCGGTGGCGGTGGCGGTGGCGGCTCCCATCGGGGGGGTGGCGGCGGTCGCACGGGCCACAGGCGCGATTACTAACGAGTTTCTCCCGGTTCGCTCGATCACCGCACATCTCCTCTGAACGACACCTGTCAGCCGGGCGTTGCGCCCTCAGTCAAACAGGCGTATGCGGCACTTGAACTCTGCCCGCAGGCGGAGTAGTCCGGAGGGGCGCTTGTTCCAACCAGTCTTCGCAGGCGTGGAGTCTAGCACCATGGATGATCCGGAGCGTTGTGCTGAATGGACATTCGCCGGCGTGGCCGTTCCCGGCGGACCGGCCAAGCAGCTTCCAAACGCCTGCCAAATTGCGGTGGACGCCTTCCGTGCCCTCTCTCGCCACAAAGACCGCGCGCGGCGGGTCGTGGCGCGTGCCACGCTCGGCGTTGGGTTGGGGCTCTGTGTCTTCCTCGCAACGGGGTGCTCAGCCAAGAAAGCGGAAACACAAGGGCTACCGCCCGTCTACTCAGCGCCGGTGACCGCCGCCCCGGCGACTTTAGCGACCGTGCCGGTTCAGGTTCATGCCATCGGCAACGTCGAGGCGTACTCAACAGTTTCGGTGAAGGCGCAGGTGGCGGCCAGGATCGAGAAGGCGTACTTCACGCAAGGCAAAGACGTGCGCAAAGGCGATCCTCTTTTTACCTTGGATCGCCGCCCTTTCGAAGTCGCACTCCAGCAGGCGGAAGCGAATCTGGCGAAGGACCAGGCGCAACTGGAGAACGCCGCAGCGGAATCGGGCCGCTACAAGGAGCTTTCCCAGGAGGGCATTGTTTCGAAAGAGCAGTACGACTCCATGCGAACCAACGCCGACGCCCTGGCCGCTTCTGTGCGCGCCGATAAGGCAGCCATTGACAAGGCGAGGATCGACTTGAGCTACTGCTCGATCCAGTCGCCTATCGACGGCCGCACGGGCGCCGTGCTGGTCGACCCCGGAAATCTCATCAAGGATAACGATGCAGCACTGGTGGTGTTGAACCAGATCCACCCTATTTACGTCACGTTTTCCGTTCCCGAACAGCACCTGGCCGACATTAAACGTTACCAGGCGGAAGCGCCGCTCAAGGTTGAGGCTAGCGCCTCGAACCAGGAGCAGGCCGTCTCCACGGGTGTGCTATCGTTCATCGACAACACCGTCGACAGCACGACGGGCACCATCAAGCTGAAGGCGACTTTTCAAAACCCCGAAAACCGGCTCTGGCCGGGCCAGTTTGTGAACGTGGCGCTCACCCTGATGACTCAAGCCAAAGCTATCGTCGTCCCTTCGCAAGCGGTTCAGACCGGACAGGCAGGCCAGTACGTCTTTGTGGTGAAACAGGATATGACCGCCGAGCTCCGGCCCGTGGTTGCCGGCAACACTCTTTCCGGTAAAACTGTGATCCAAAAAGGTGTGGCAGCAGGTGAAACCCTTATTACCGACGGCCAAATGCGTGTAGTGCCCGGCATGAAAGTCGCGATCCGAAAACAGTGACGAGTGACGAGTGACAAGTGACGAGCCGGAGAACGAGATTCGCGCATACTGAGTTCTCACCCGTCGCCCCTCACCATGGTTTACGAGATATGGGGCTCTCGATTTGCCTTTCCCGACATCGGCGATCTGACAACCGGCTCCTGAGTTCTTGCTCGTCACTCGTCACTTGTCACTCGTCACTGTCTTCCTGGCTCGTCACTCGTCACTTGTCACTCGTCACTGTACTTCCATGAATCTCGCCGAACTCTTCATCCGCCGGCCCGTCATGACCACCCTGGTCATGCTGGGCATCCTCCTCTTCGGAGTGATGGCCTACAAGTATCTGCCGGTCAACGACCTGCCCAACGTGGATTACCCCACCATTCAGGTCAGCGCCACCCTGCCGGGCGCCAGCCCGGAGACCGTAGCCTCGGCGGTGGCCACACCGCTCGAGCGCCATTTCTCCACCATCGCCGGCCTGGAATCGATGAGTTCGTCGAGCACTCAAGGCGGCACTTCGATCACGCTTCAGTTCGCCGCCAGCCGCAATATCGACGCCGCCGCCCAGGACGTCCAGGCGATGATCGCCAACACGCAGGGCGAGCTACCAACGGGCATGCCAGCCCCGCCCTCGTACCAGAAGGTGAACCCCGCCGACCAGCCGATCCTTTATATGGCCGTGTGGTCCGATACACTTCCTGCCTCGACCGTGAACGAATACGCGGACACGCTCATGGCCCAGCGCATCTCGATGATCAGCGGCGTGGCGCAGGTGCAGGTTTTCGGCGCGCAGAAATATGCCGTCCGCGTGCAGTTCGACCCGAAGGCGCTGGCCACCCGCAAAATCGGCATTGACGAAGCCATGGCCGCCATCCAGCAGGCCAACGTCAACCTGCCCACCGGCACACTCTACGGCACTCACAAATCCTTCGTTGTGCAGGCCACTGGGCAGCTTACGAATGCGGCGGATTACCGGCCTCTTATCGTCGCCTACCGCAATGGCTCGCCGGTGCGTCTGGACTCCTTGGGCCAGGTGCTCGACGACGTTCAGAACAACAAGATCGCGAACTGGTATAACGGCAAGCCATCCCAGGTGATCGCCATCCAGCGGCAGCCCGGCACGAATACGATTGAGGTGGTGAACAACGTCAAGGCCCTGCTGCCCACGTTCCGCTCCGAGATCCCGGCCTCGATTCAGTTGGCCACACTTTACGACCGGTCCACCTCCATCCGTGACTCCATCAGCGACGTGAAATTCACGCTTTGGCTCACCCTGGGCCTGGTGGTGTTGGTGATCTTCATTTTCCTGCGGAATATCTCCGCCACCACCATCCCCAGCCTGGCCCTGCCCATGTCCATCATCGGGACCTTCGCGGTGATGTACCTGCTCGGTTACACGGTGGATAACCTCTCCATGATGGCGCTGGTGCTTTCCGTGGGGTTTGTGGTGGATGACGCCATCGTGATGCTGGAGAACATCGTCCGCCACATGGAAATGGGCGAAGGAGTGTTCGAAGCGGCGCTCAACGGCTCGCGGGAAATCAGCTTCACCATACTCTCCATGACGCTTTCGCTGGCCGCGGTCTTTATCCCGGTCCTCTTCATGGGAGGATTGTTGGGGCGCCTGCTGCACGAATTCTCGGTGACCATCATGTGCGCGGTGGTGGTCTCCGGCATCGTCTCGCTGACGCTCACGCCCATGCTTTGCAGCCGTTTCCTGCACTCGCCGAAAGAGCAGAAGCATGGCCACGTTTATCTTCTGTTCGAGCGCGGCTTCCAGTTGATTCAAAACGCCTACGACTGGACCCTGAAGGGCGTGCTGCGCCACCGCTTGGTGACGCTGCTGGCCTCGTTCGTCATCGTCTTCTTCACGGTGCAACTGTTCCTTCAGATCCCCAAGGGCTTTCTTCCCAGCGAAGATTCGGGAGGAATGTTCGGCATCACCCAGGCGGCACAGGGCATTTCCTTCGATGCCATGAAGCAGCACCAAATCGAGGTGACGAAGCTCATCACCGACGATCCCAATGTCTCTGACGTGATGTCTTTCGCAGGCGCGGGGCTGCCGGGTTATGGCGGCAACTCGGGTTTCTTCTTCGTCCACTTGAAAGATCGTCCTTCGGCAAGCCAGGATATGATGGATTCGATCCGGCGCTTGCTGCACCTTCCCGGGCGTGAACACGATCCCAACCTCCGCTACATCAGCACGGACGACGTGATCAACGAGCTGCGTCCGCCCATGCTCTCCCTTCCCGGCGTCATTGCCTTCATGCAGAATCCGCCGCCCATCCAGATCGGCGGCCAACTCACGCGAAGCCTCTATCAATTCACCGTGGAAGGCGCGGATACCAAGGAGCTTTACAAGGACTCTCTCGAACTCGAAAGCAAGATGCGGCAACTGCCCGGCCTCCTGGATGTGAACAGCGACTTGCAAGTTTCGAACCCCCAGGTGAACGTGGTGATCGACCGCAACCAGGCCCTGGCGCTAGGCGTGTCGGCCTACCAGATCGAGGACGCGCTCTCCACCGCCTACAGCTCGCGCCAGATCTCCACCATCTACGCGCCCAACAATGAATACTGGGTGATCGCCGAACTAATGCCCCAGTACCAGATGGACCCCCAGGCCCTTTCCATGCTCTACATCAAGTCGAACACCGGGCAACTGGTTCCGCTCAGTTCGGTCTCCAAGCTGACGCAGGACCTGGGCCCGCTCGCGGTCAACCACAACGGCCAGCTTCCGTCCGTGACTCTTTCCTTCGACCTCAAGCCGGGCCTCTCGTTGGGCGACGCCGTGACGCGCGTCGAAGACCTGGCCCGCAACACCCTGCCCGCCTCGATGAGCGCCACTTTTCAGGGGACGGCTCAGCAGTATGAATCGTCGCTCACCGGTCTCGGAATCCTGCTGGCCGCCACCGTGCTGGTGATCTACCTCGTGTTGGGCATTCTCTACGAGAGTTTCATTCACCCCATTACCATTCTCTCCGGCTTGCCATCCGCCGCCCTGGGCGCGCTCGTCACCTTGAAGCTTTTCCATCTGGACTTGAACCTCTACGGCTTCGTCGGCGTCATCATGCTGATCGGCATTGTGAAGAAGAACGCCATTATGATGATTGACTTTGCCATCGTGGCGGAGCGCAGCAAGGGGTCGAGCCCGCTCGAGGCCATCTACGAAGGCTGCCTCATCCGCTTTCGTCCCATCATGATGACCACCATGGCGGCGCTCATGGGCACGCTTCCCATCGCACTCGGGTTCGGCGCCGGCGCCCAATCCCGCCGCCCCCTCGGACTCGCCGTGGTGGGCGGACTTTTGGTCTCCCAGCTCATCACTCTCTACATCACGCCGGTCTACTACACTTACCTCGATTCCTTCCAAAAATGGCTGACGCGGTCCCGCAAACATGAGACCCAACCCAAAGAGCTCCCTGCCATGGCCAGAATCTTTGCCGAGAACGGGCCGAACGGCAGGTAGCCGCTGAGACAACTCACGCACGCCGCCGGCCAGCTTCGTAGGGGTAGGGCTTGCCCTACCCCGGATCGTGTAAGATCGTTCCCGCGCAGGGGACGGCGAGCCGGACAATCCTCGAAATGCCGCTTCGTTCCGCGCCGATGGCCGCTTTTTCTGCGCGAAAATGAGTTCGTTTTGAGGTCGCTATTTCAGTTATCCCCTGTCTTTGCAATAAGTCTTTGAGTTCGTTCCCGCGATTTTTAATGTTTTTGAAGGCGGTGGCGAGGACCGCAACCATCCAGATCAGCAGCGCGCGGAGCTGGGTAGCGCGGACCCCCGGTTTTGGGGTCCGCGGCTTGTCTGTCGCCCCACGGAAGAACCGCGGACCCCAACACCGGGGGTCCGCGCTACCACCCTCATCCCGTTCTGCCGTCCCGCCCGCGATGGGCGTTCCAGCCTGTCCCTTTGGGACATCGCAGGCCTCACAAGACGAGGCCTCCGCCATCCCCCTCGGTGAAGAATGTGAAGCCGCGGGGTGGCGCCTACGTCCCGACGCGTTGTGTCGGGATGTAGGCGCTCCGAAACGAACAGGCGCAGACATGCCAAAGGACGGCACGTCTGCGCCACCCCCGTGACGCGGCCCGCTCCCATCCGGCGGCGAGGACGCTTCGAGGCTCTCCAGAAGTTGCGCTTCGCTCTTTCGCTCCCGCTGCAACTCCATCAGCAAGCGTATTTTGCGTTCCAGTTGCCGGTCGAGCGAGTTCTGCTGGCGGATGATGATCGCCCACTGGGATTGCGAGGGCGCCGTCGCCGCCATGCGCGCCGACCGCGTGTTCTCCACGTGCTCGTGCAGGTACAGCTCGTATTCCCGCCCCACGTCCGCGATCTCTTCCGCCACCCAGGCCGTCATGTCCCGC
>Ga0187864_10000813_pt1 | contig 33175 bp, 31 predicted proteins | sample June2016WEW_11_4_FD_132985 | JGI IMG/M metagenome (GOLD analysis project Ga0187864, IMG submission 132985) | Peatland microbial communities from SPRUCE experiment site at the Marcell Experimental Forest, Minnesota, USA - June2016WEW_11_40 | ecosystem: Environmental > Terrestrial > Soil >...
CATCAATATGGGCGCGATCATCGCCGGGACTGCGATCGGCTCTGTGGCCGGATCAAGGCTCCCTTCGAGGATGCGCCGGATCGTACTTTATGGAATCGGCCTGGTGGTGCTTCTGATCGGCTTCCAGATGGCCGTTCGCACGCAGAATGTCCTTGCCGTGCTCGGGGCGATACTGATTGGCGGCATAATCGGCGATTTACTGCGAATAGAAGACAGGATCGAGCAACTGGGGGCCCTGTTTCAGAAAAAGTTTTCGAAAGACTCGGAACAATCGATCGCCGAGGGATTTGTAACGGCGAGCCTGGTATTCTGCGTAGGTCCGATGGCGATTCTCGGTTCTATTTCCGACGGTCTGAGCGGCGACTATAGTTTGCTCTCCATAAAGGCCGTTATCGACGGATTTGCTTCCGTCGCCTTCGGGGCCAGCCTTGGATGGGGGTTGGACTTTCTGCGATTTCCATTCTGGTGTACCAGGGAGGGATAACGCTTCTTGCAGGCAGTCTTCCCAGCGCGCTAAACGAAGCCATGATCACCGAGATGACCGCAACAGGCGGCTTGATCATAATCGGGATCGGGCTTAAACTGCTCGATCTCAAAGACCTGCCCCTGGCCAATTTCGTCCCCGCAATCGGGATAGCGCCAACGATCCTGGCGCTTATTCCCGTATTCAGGGGTCTGTTTTAAAGATAAACTTGGCGATTAGCCCCGATCGAGCACGTCTTTGGCCGGGTCACGGAGACTCTTGGTGATTATCCCAATTTAAGCCGGGCGCTGAGCCGATCCGTAATTTGTTCGCAGGCAAACATCAACGACTCAAGATCAAAAACCTGCAGCACCCGACTGTCAAAAAAAACTCCAATGTCTTTCCGAAACTCTCACGGCTAACGCCAATCCCCGACCGGAGTCGTTCCTGCAACCAGTCCTCTCCTTTGCGCCGGGGACCTTCTGCTTCGGGATATATGAACTTGCGCCGGTTTCATAGCTGCGAACAATATCTTCATCTTTTTCCGAATTAGCGTCAATAACCCCTGGGGTGTAACAAGGAAAACACACCTCCGACACACTCCTGCCAAATTCTTTCTTTATGCTGGGAACACCTTTAAAAGTAAAAGGGATTGGCATTGATAAATTTCAGGCTAGACAGCGCCCTTCTAAAGCACATTTTCCACCATGCAAGGCCCATGGGCCATAACGAGGTCTGGAGGTGCACAAAACAACAGTGAGTCTGTTCTGCGTGCTGCAGCTCGCTTTCTTGACACTTTGCGGTATCGCCTGTCTCTACTGGCGACATGTCTGGTTTTTTCGAAATCCCACCCGAAAAACCCCCTCTGAATGCTCTGGAATTCTCAGTCCGGCGGACGGTTCGATCGTCTGTGTGAAAGAAGTAGCTCCGGGCGAAGAGATCATCACGATCAAGCAGGGAGTCAAGGCAACCATTGACGACATCTGCAGGGAAGCGAATCTCAAAGGGAGGGAGAATAGAAATCGACAGACTCGTAGCGGGCGGAAGCAATCCAAGGACCGGGCTTTTCATGCCCGAGGGTTTTCGGCCTTGAATGGTTGAGCATATGCAGGAAACAATCGTACGGACCTGGAACGAGCTTCAACACGAACTCTACAAGGATTCGTGGAACGGAGAACTTGGCCGCTTTCGGTCCCGTTGCGCCTTCCGAGGGCTATCCGATGCGGCCTACCGGCTGGAAACGACCCTCATACGCCTGAGGGGCAGATTTATAGAACTTGAAAACCACCTGCTGCGCAATTTCAAGAAATACGCGCATAGAAACGTCGTGAGCGGAAACTCGATCTGGCATTGGCTCGCCGTGGCGCAACATTCCGGCCTTCCCACAAGGCTTCTGGACTGGACCTATTCACCCTTTTGCGCCCTGCATTTCGCCACCTCGAACCTGGATAAGGTCGACACCGATGGTGTAGTCTGGGCGGTCAACTACGTGCGCACACACAGGCTGCTGCCCGAAAGTCTCAAGCTCCCGCTCGAACAGGAGGGAGCTAATGTTTTCACCGTGGAGATGCTGTCCGAGTCCGTGCAGACCCTGGACAAGCTGGCCGGCCTTTGCGAACTGCCTTTCGCCCTCTTTTTTGAACCCCCCTCAATGGATGATAGGATTGTAAACCAATTTGCGTTCTTTTCGGTAATGTCCGATCCCAGGGCGGTCCTGAACGACTGGCTCGTGCAGCACCCTCAGATCGCCCGCAGAATCATCATTCCGGCGAAACTGAAATGGGAGATCCGCGACAAGCTCGATCAGGCCAATATCACCGAAAGGGTGCTTTTTCCCGGTCTCGACGGCCTGAGCAGATGGCTCAAAAGACATTACAGTCCTAGACAAGACTGCATGCCCAAAAAGCAGATTCCAGCAGATCGCCCGTTCTTTAGTTTCCCTCAGAAAGCGTCAAATGAATAATCAGGGGCGGGACACTTTTAAACCAGACAACCTTGCCCCGCATACGGGAGGGTTTCATGCACAAGACCTATGTTCTGGATACCAATGTATTGCTGCATAATCCAGAAGCGTTGTTTGCATTCGAAGACAATCATGTGGTCATTCCCCTCACGGTAATCGAAGAAATAGACAGCCAAAAGAAAAGGCAGGACGAAATAGGAAGAAATGCACGGGTCGTTTCGAGTCAACTCGATGCCCTTCGCTCATTGGGGCGTCTTTCCGAGGGGGTGCCGATGCCTTCGGGAGGAAAGCTCACCATCGAACTCAATCACTCCAGCATAATAAACTGCCCGAAGGGATTGGACCCTGAGAAACATGACAACCGAATTCTCGCTGTGGCCTTCCACCTGAGCCATGTAGGACAGGGAATGGTAACCCTCGTAACGAAGGACCTCAACCTGCGCATCAAAGCCGACGTTGTAGGCGTGCGGACCGAAGATTTCTATAACGATAAGGTGGACTACGATCACCTCTACTCCGGTGTTGTCGATAAATATCTATCTGCCCAGGAACTGGACAGGTTTTACCAGGAGGGGAAGCTGAAGTTATCCGGCTGTCAACCGCTCCCAAATCAATTCTTTCTGCTGAAGTGCCACGAGAATTCGTCACAATCGGCCCTTGCACGTTACAGCCATGGCATGCTGCTGCCTCTGTGCCATGCGGATTCGGTAAGCTGGGGGATCAAAGCCCTGAACAAGGAGCAGAAATTCGCCCTCGAACTGCTAAGAGACGATCAGATAAGAGTCGTCACCCTGGTCGGCCGGGCCGGGACAGGGAAAACCCTGTTGGCCCTTGCCGTCGGATTGGAGAAAGTCCTGGAGGAAAATGCCTTCTCAAGGCTCCTGGTCACCCGGCCCGTCATCCCGATGGGCGAGGACTTGGGCTATCTCCCCGGAACGAAGGAAGAGAAACTAAGGCCCTGGATGCAGCCGATCTATGACAACCTCGAGTTCTTGATGCGAAATTGTCCCGAGCCCTACGGACTGCTGGATGATTTGATGAGAAAAGGGACACTGGAACTGGAAGCCCTCACCTACATACGGGGACGCAGCATCCCCAAACAGCTCATACTTTGCGACGAAGCCCAGAACCTCTCGCCCCACATGATAAAGACACTCATCACTCGCGTCGGTGAAGACACCAAGATCGTCTTCACCGGTGACCCCGAGCAGATCGACCACCCCTATCTGGATGCGAGCAGCAACGGTCTGACTTATCTCGTAGAGCGACTGAAAGGGCAGGAAATCGCCGGGCATGTAACGCTGGTCAGGGGGGAGCGCTCCAAGGTGGCGGAGTTGTGCTGCAGACTGCTTTAGTATCCACCGCCTCGGTCATCATTCCAGCGAATCCCGAAATGAGGGGGAAATTACTGAAAATTACTGTTGGATCGTTCAATTGCAGGCGATTGGTTTGGAAAAACTCCTGACTTTTTTATATGGGGCTGAGATTTCTCATAAAAGAAACCCATTTGCAACACAATTGTAACATGCGCCCGTTATCCTTCCTGCCAACTCGGTTGATGTCTGCCGCAAAGACAACAGGCTGGGGCGGTGGAATTGGAGCGAATACCCTTTGATGAGCAGGGGCTTTATGGCTGGCCCGGAAACACCGCAGTTCACGCCCAGATGCCCCCGATGCGGTTCGGACGCCGCCTACAGATATGGCAGGACAAGACAAGGGCGACAGCGTTTCTGGTGCCTCATTTGCAAACGGCAATTCACCGACTTCAAACCGAAGCCGGAGATTGCGGAACGTCCGGCCTGCAAGATATGCGGGCGGAAAATGCATGTTTACGGCCGGGATCTGGAGGCCGTAAGGTTCAGATGTTCGGGGTATCCGCAGTGCAGGAATTACCTCAAAATCATAAAGGAGCATAAATGAGCTGCTATCTGCACCATGTTCCGGGGAGAATTAGAATCAAAATCCCGGATATAAAGGGAAAACCCTTCTATGCGCAGGAACTCGAAAAAAAGCTCAAAGTCATCTCCGGAGTCTACCTCGTAAGTGTCAATTCCCTCACGGGCAGCGTCCTGGCATATTACGATGAGAGATCCACAGATGCCTCCGCAATAACGGATGTGGTGAGCAGGGAAACCGGGGTCGACCTCTCCAAGGCTTCTCCTTCGGACAAATATTTGGACGAAGCAATGTCAAAAACCGGTCAAATGGTAGGAGTGACGATCGGAAAGGCTGCCTTGGGGATGGCGATCGGGCAGATATTCCAGGGCTCCCCCCTGGCGTTGCTTGCAGCCGTCATTTAGGGAGAAGAACGGACCAAAGCCGGGTTTTTGGGAATATGCCGCTATTGTCTCTGCCGCTGCCGGCATAAAAGCGGCTGTAGCCATCTTTTTCTCATTCCTCAGGAAAACCTCCCAAAAGTACAACATTAGCCCTTCCAAATCATAACAAGCCTGCCCTCAATTTCTGATCCACATGCGAGTGCGACACCGGAGGGCGACACCCTCAGCCTGATCCTGCCCGGGATATGGTGAACGATATTGACATGTCGGGCCAGAAGAAAAACATCGCAAATGTTGGTCGGCATTGGACACCTACGAACACGCCCGGGCCAGGGGGCATTGCTATGAGGGGATTACTTAAATCACTTCGCAGGGCGGGCAAACACTTGCCGTCCTGATATGATGAACCCAAAGGCGCGGAGGATGGGGAGAGGTCTCCAACCCCCTGCTTATCAGAAGTCCTGGAGATGAATCTTCATAGCCACAAAATGCAGGTGGTACGATCCGGGACGTTCGTGTTCGCGGTCATTTACGCGCAGCAGTTCAATGGGATCGAACAGGGAGGCCAGTTCCGCCTGATTGCAGTAGAAATGGGGGTGTGACTTATCCGGTTCTCCTTCGAAAACAAAGGTGTCAGCCGCTACCTCCCGTCCATGGCCAAAGTGGTGGTTGTTTTTCGAAAGCATCGTTCCCTGGAAGATGCCTCCGGGGCGCAGCACGCGATGGATTTCGGACAGGGACCTTTGGACTACGTCCCGGTTGCCGTGGTAGATCACGTTCCAGGCAAGCAGGTAATCGAAGCTCTCGTCGGCGCAGGGCAGGTCGGTCATCAATCCGGTCACGAAATGAATCGGCCGCATTTGCTTTTGGGCAAGCGAGCGGGCGAAATCAACGCCGGCGTTACTGCCGTCAAGGGCAAAAACACTGTATCCCAGGGAAGCCAAAAAGAGCGAATGCCTGCCGATACCGCACCCGAGGTCCATGGCTGCCGATGCACCGATACTTTCCAGGAGTTCCGCTATTTCCTTCACTTCGGATTCGGGCTTTAGCCAGTCGCGCCGCCCAGTCTCGGTCTTCCACCGCTCATCCCATTCCCTGTAAGCAGTCTCCGTCGCTTCCGGTCTCAACATCAACTCCTTTCGAACCTGAACTGAGTGTTGCCTCATAGTCAATGGGACCTTCTACATACTCCATGTTACGATTTCATTGCAAGCCGGCGAAAATTCATCGCCAATAAAATTTATTCCCACCTCTCTGCCTGCAATATTCACCAATAGAGGTTCATAAAGTTCCCGGTCGCTGATGCGGACGTGGAAGTGCCGAGGTTTGCAAGCAGGTCCTGGAGGAAAGTTTGCAGGGTTGTGCTGCTGTTGGACGTGCTGTTCGTGCTGTCTGAGGTGGTTTGCGTGCCGCCGGATGCACTATTAGTGCTGCTCGATGCGCTGTTGCCCGAAGTCCCCTGGATCGTTGAAACCAGGTTATTGAAGTCCGATTGCAGCGTGCTGAGGGTGTTGTTCGTAGAGGAGGTGGAGGCAGTGGAGGAATTGGCCCCCAACTCCTGAATCAGGCCCTCGATATTGGCCGAAAGGCTTGAGTAGGAGGATGCCGCTGTCGCAGGCGTGGAAGTACCGAGGTTTCCAAGCAGGTCCTGGAGGAAAGTCGGCAGGGTTGTGCTGCTGTTGGATGTGCTGTTCGTGCTGCTCGATGCGCTGTTGCCGGAAGTCCCCTCGATCGCTGAAACCAGGTTATTGAAGTCCGATTGCAGCGTGCTGAGGGTGCTGTTCGTAGAGGAGGTGGAGGCAGTGGAGGAATTGGTCCCCAACTCCTGAATCAGGCCCTCGATCCTGGTCGAAAGGCTTGAGTAGGAGGATGCCGCTGTCGCAGGCGTGGAGGTCCCGCCGCCGGTTGAATTCGATTCTGACTTCAGGGCTGCGAACAGCTCATGCATAAATTTTCGGAGCGCTTGTCGAGGATCCTCGGTGGAGGTGGTGGAGCTGCTTGAAGTCGAGCCGTTATAGTTTCCGCCCGCGTTGCTGGCGCCGCCCGGCGGCGGAGGCGCCATCGAAAGCCCCATCTGGCCGAGCGTCTCCTGCAGGACCTGCATTAACGTATTACCCCCTCCTGAATTTGATTGACTGCCCGAGACCTTGGCGCCCCAACCCGCGCCACTATTACCCGACTGGTTGAGCAGGGCAAGATATTGCGTGCAGAGAGGATCGATGCTGTTGATTCCGGAAACGCCCATGGATTGCTCCTTTAACTGCAATGTTTTGAAAATGTGCGACGCGCTGCGGGACACGTGTTGTCACGCCGCATGTTTGTACCTGTCCTTTCGAATTTGTTATTGCTGATTACACATAAATTCCGTTTTATGTTTGTCTGAAGGCAATAATCGGACCGATTTGGACAAAACCATGTGGAGATGCGTTATGGATCATGTAAAGATTTGTGAGCATCGTTATGTTTAGTGCCAAACCGGCGTCCGGCGCGGCTCTATGGATGGTTGGGTCCGTATCGTGAACCTGTTGGAATTCGAGGCTTGATTGAGTTACGGATAAAGAGGAAGTTAAAGCTTCTGCTTAATGGCGGAATTTTTTACTAACGCTTGCAAAAAGTGCCAGGCGGCTCGGCAAATTCTTCCATCGGGTAACCGTTCACCAGCAGAGACGCTTACTTGGCAACATTATCTCCCATGCGTTCGACGTTTTTTGCTGCCGGGAGAAGAATGGTGCAGGCCGTAACAAGGCGCGAATCTCCAAGCTTTGGTCAGGCGAATCTGTGGCTGTCGAATCGCAGATTCGGAATGGGCGTCAATGGGGTAGCGCAAAAAGAAAAAGGAGCTGACAGAACCCTGCTGACTCCTTTCTCTTCCCCATTGGAGCTACGGGGAGTCGAACCCCGGACCTCTTGAATGCCATTCAAGCGCTCTCCCAACTGAGCTACAGCCCCGGATAGCTGCCCGGCCAAAATGTAATTTCAGTCCTGCGGCAGTTATATTTGTGTATCCAATTTGAAAGAAGCTGTCAAGGCCATTCTGGTTAGAGGATGCCTGGTGCTGGATGCCTGGTGCAGCGGTTTTTATCCAGTATCCGGTGTCCGGTTATGGCCCGGAACTCTCGCATTTCCCTTGACACCCGCCAAAGCCCCTGATTAGAATCCGACCGAAGCCGGAGTGGTGGAACTGGTAGACGCGCTGGACTCAAAATCCAGTAGGAGCAATCCTGTGAGAGTTCGATTCTCTCCTCCGGCACTCACTTTGCGGGCTTTGCCGATCTTCCAAAATTCCTCACTTTGCCCGTTTCTTTTGCTTGCGCCGAAAGCAGGCGCACGCGGGCCGTCTTCCAGGCCCGAGATTCTAGCCTATGGAAGTGCTTGAAAGGTACGAAGCCAGGTTGAGGTTGTCGAGCATCCCGGTAACCTGGAGGGCAGCCTGGAAAGCCGTTTGTGCCTGTGACAGTTTGGTGGTCGCTTCGGCGATGTTCGTATCATCGAGGTTGGAGAGGGTGCTCTGTGCGTTTGTCTGCATAACGTTGATCGCCGATTTCTGAGTGCTGAGATCGGACAGGGTGGCCCCGTTAATGGCCGCCTCATTGTTTATATGGTTGTATGCATCGTTTAATGTAGTGATATCGCTGCTTACCGTAGCCGAGTCTCCCGTCTGCAACGCCTGCCCAAGGCCCGCGATTACCTGCAGCACGTTGAGGGTGTTTCCTCCGCTGGTAAATGAGAAGACATCGTTACCGGTAAGGTTTACAACTGTTGAACCGCCGGCGGTGGCATCGCTTGTGCCGGTCTTGACCTGTATGGGATTTGAATCTCCACTTCCGGTCAAGTCGTCCATAGAGTAAGGCGCTGAAGTCGTGCTTGTGCCGCCGAAGATGTACTGGTCGCCGTATTGGGAGTTGGCCAGGTTTACCGCCTGTTGCAGAATCCCGTTCACCTCGCTGGCCAGAGTCGCGCTCTGAGCCGTTCCAGTCGCGCTGCCGGCTGAAATTGCGATCTGCTGCGCCTGGCTGACCAGGTTTGAAAGCTGGCTCAGGGCTGACCCGGTAGCCTGCGCCCAGCCGGTACCGAAATTGATGCCGCTAAGAATAGAGTTATATTCCTGCAGACCCTGATTTACGTTCATTACCTGCGCCCAGCCGAAGGGATCATCGGATGGGGAAGAGAGCTTTACACCCGAAGAGATCTGCTGCGAGAGCTGATTGATCTGTTCCTGCTGATCATTGAGGGTGAGCAACGTCTGATTTGTTTGCATGCCGAGTGTAATTCGCATAGTTTTCCCCGCTTAAGTAACCATAGAGATTACATCGCTCATCAGGCTGGAGACAGTTTCGACGACCTTGGCCGCTTCCTCGTAAACCTGCTGGTCCTGTATAACGTTAACCATTTCCTGATCCGTCGAGACGCCGGAAACGGACTGCTGCTGCGTCTGCAACTGGGTTTTGAGCGCGTCATAGAAGCTCTGGTTATTGTTGGCCTGCTGGACGTCGTCTCCCACATTCTGCTGGATGTTGCTCAAGTATTGCTCAGGTGTAGCATTTGTAACATTAGTCCCATCGGTGAAGGTTACCTGGCTGTTTTGAAGGTCCGCTATCGCCTGTGCGCTGGAGCTAAGCTCGGCCGCAGTCAGACCGCCCATGAAGGTAGTGGAGGCCGTGATGGAGGAAGCTTCAGAACCGCTGACAGCGCTGAAAACGGCCAGGGCCGGATTGGGAGGATTTCCCTCAGATCCTTCAGAAATATTGTTGACCTGCGACATGAGCGTGGAGGTGAAGGTATTCAACTGGCCGATATAGCCATTGAGGTCTGTCTGAGCAGTCAGGAGTCCCCCGAGCTGCCCGCCCGTGATGGTGCTTGTGATCGGAGATGCCAGAGATGTCGGGAGGGGAGTGGCCGTTCCGCCGGAAACTACCCTCAGCGAACCGCTTGCGTCAGTGGTAGTGACGGTGACCATACCAGTCGCCGGGTCCTGGGAGAAGCTCACAGGAATAAGTTGGGCAAGGCTGTCCATCGCCTGGTATCTTTGGTCGCTGAGCTGGTTTGCCTGGCCGGTGGGAGTTTGACTTTGCGCAATTGAGGTATTGAGCTGGGCTATCTGGGCGATCAGAGCATTGGCCTGATTGACCGTATTTTCGATCTGGCCGGGCATTTGGGTGGCAATTTGGTTAAGTTGATTGTATGTGGATTGCACGGCGCTGGCCAGGTTCTGCGCCGCCGAGTAGACCGCCGTCTGCCCGGTGAGCCCTGTCGGGTCTTGGGGCAGTGTGCTCCACGCAGAAAAAAAATTCCCCAGGGCCTGGGAAATTCCATCGTCCCCGGAATCTGCGCAGGCAGACTGGATGGCTGTGAGTTGAGTAGAAAGGCTACTGTACTGCGAATCATCACTCATGGCGCTCATGAGCTGCTGTTCAAGAAACTGGTTGCGCGCCGATGTAATCCGGCTGATGGTTGCTCCTGTACCCAGCCATCCGGAGGTCGTCAGAACCGCCGGATTTTCCGTCTGCACTGCGGTCTCTTCCGCGTACCCCGTCGTAGCGGCATTGGAAATGTTGTTCGAGGCGGTCTGTATCTCTGTCTGCGTATTCTGCAGGGTCTGCAGCGCAGTATAGAGCGAAACACTAAGTCCGGCCATCTTTTAAATCTCCCGTGCGAACGTAAGCCCCTTCGGAGGGCGCGCCTGTCGCCTTGCCTTCTTGCCGGCCGGGCCGTAGCTCGGGGGCGAGAAGATCGAAAGAAAGTCCTGCCAGTAGGAAAGAGATCTTTCGATAAAAACTCCGTTGGATGTGTTCAATTTACCGATCTCGCCGAGCAGGGCTTTAAAAGAATCCGAAGCCGGAAGAGAGCCCTCCCCTTCCTCTTTGGCGGATTGGAGTTTCCATTCCAGCTCGCTGACCAGATACTCTTTTTTCGGGACAAGCCGCAGGAGTTCTGCCCCCGCAAACCGTCTGAGGATTTCCGCTTCATTCCGGAGAACCTCGAGCAGCTCGAGAGCGGTCGGGAGGCATTCGGATTGAAAAGGAGAGTTGAGATCCGCCAATACATCGTTGTGCGCAAAGCTTTCGGCCGTTGCTTGACTTGATTCCATGTCATTGCTCCCAGTTTCGATAAAGTTCAGGTCCGAGGAAAAAACCCTGCATTTATAAATCGCCGGAATTCTTATTATCGTTCAGAGACAGATCGCCTGCAACCTGCAGCGACGGCACCCTTCAGCCGGCCCCCGGTTTGTTCGGGAGCGTTGTAGAAATGTCGGTTTGCGCTTCACCCGGGGGTATCTTCGCCTCTTGTGAGGTCTTCGCTTTAATAAGAGGCTCAAGCTTGGAGTAGAGCATGTCCCCAAGCCCCAGCGCTGAAGAGCTTCCAATTTGTTTGGATACCTGATCTGCCAGCATATCTTCGTACAATTCTTTTGTGCTTCCGGGTTCTTCCCCGCGAATAAGGCCGTCGCGCATGGTTTTCATCATGTAGGAAATCATCACCGATTCGAATGCCCGGCAATTTTCCCGAAGCCGTCTTTTCTGGCTCTCCAGTTCGCGGGAAGAATCCACCTGAAGAACCGGTTTAACATTGGTATCCATCTAAATCAGCTCCAGTTCCGCATCCATCGCTCCGGCCGCTTTTATGGACTGAAGGATGTTAATCAGATCGCGGGGCGTTGCTCCTATGGAGTTGAGCCCCTCTATTAGCTGCCCTATCGTCACCCCCCCGCCGACAACTAAAAGGTGGCCTTTGGCTTCCTGGACCTGGATGCTGGTCTGAGGCACGACCTTAGTAGTGCCCTTGCTGAAAGGAAGCGGCTGCGAGACGGTGGGTTTTTCCGTTATCTGAACCGTGAGGCTTCCATGGGCCACGGCAACCGGCGCTATCCTAACATGTTCACCGATGACTATAGTCCCGGTCCTCTCGTTAACCACGACCTTTGCAATCACCTCGGACTGCACTTCCAGATTTTCCACCTGAGTGATCAGCCCCACTATTTCACTGCGTTGGTCAGGCGGCACTTCGAGTCTGACGGTCCCGGCGTCCACCGCGTGGGCGTTGATCCCTGGGATGGCGCTGCATATTGCTTCCGCTGTCTTATGGGCGGTTGTAAAGTCGGGGGTCTTCAAAACGATGTCAATCGCAGGTAGTTCAGAATACTGAATTGGGATCTCTTTTTCGACCAGCGCGCCGCCGCTTATGAATCCAACCGTCGGAAAGTTTTTCTGAACGCTGCTTCCGCTTGCCCCCGATGCCGAAAAGCCCCCGGTCGAGAGCGGTCCCTGGGCGACCGCGTAAACTTTGCCGTCCGGCCCCTTGAGAGGGGTCATGAGAAGCGTTCCTCCCTCGATGCTTGTGGCGTCACCTATCGAGGAGACTTCGATATCCATCCTCGAGCCGGTCCGGGCAAAAGGAGGCAGCTTGGCCGTAACCATGGCCGCCGCCACGTTTTTGACCTTCGCCTGTGTCGGATCGACGTAGATGCCCATGTTCATGAGCAGGTTCGCCAGGGTGGTCATGGTGAACAGGGTGTTGGTGGTGGTGTCGCCGGTGTTTTTAAGGCCGACGACAAGCCCATACCCTGTAACCGCATTCGAACGGGCGCCCAGAAAATAGGCCATGTCCTTTATTCTGGCCGCGCCGGCAGTCCCGGCCGAAAGCAGGAAGGCCAAAATCATGCAGGTACAAGCTATGGAAAAACGGCCCTTCTTTTTCATGCGTCCCCACCGAGTCTAGAAAGGTGAAATGAAGTCCCAAAACCGGCCCAGCCATCCAGGTCTCTGATACTGGGTGACCGGACCTTTTCCGAGCAGGTAAATCTTGGCTTCCGCCACGTTCTGTGAAAGAACCGTATTGTTGGTGTTGATATCGGCCGGGCGGATCACCCCTTCAAGAACGATCTGCTGGAGTTCGTCATTTACCTTCGTCCAGCGCGAGCCTCGAATGAGAAAGTTCCCACTGGGCAAAACATCGATCACGGTTGCAGTCATGTATGCCGTCATGGAATCGGTCTGGCTGGTCGCGCCGGTTCCCGCAAAAGTCTTATTGAATGACCCGTTATAGGGGCCAATAGAGAGCCCTCCCCTGGGGCTGCTGACTTGCGAGCCGGCGCCAACCCCTCCAAAGGTGAGGCTGCCCGTGAAGCTCTGGGCCTTCGAGTTTGACGTCGCCGACGCCTTGGAGCCTGCCGATGTCTCACTGACTGTTATCGTGACTATGTCCCCCACCTTTGAAGCCTTGAGGTCGGCGAAAAGCGAGCCGGCGGCGGGGGCCCAAAGAGAACCGGTCGGCGCAAGGGATGCGGGCTGCGGCCCAGCTTCCGGTAAGGGGAGTGATTTTGGACTCAACACCGGCTTCGGAGCATTAAATGAAGCGGCCGGGTCTTTGTTCGATTGCATCGAGGCGCACCCCGAAAGGATCAGCGCCAGCAGGGCGGCTGAAATGAACCGGGTTGCCGCGAAGTTTCCATTGGCTCCGGGATTTCTATCGTTTCGCATCTTGCTCCGTCACCTCATCCAGGGCCGGGGGGCTTCGCCGCTAACGGCTGGCCCTTACGGTCTGAGCGTCCACAACTTTGCAATGAATCGTCTTTTTCGATTCGACATTCGTTACCGCCAGAGTGTCCCCGACCCCTCCATCGGCGTTTGCCTGTCCTTTTGCAGTCACCGAGAGTCCAGGTTCCTCATAGACTATCCTCACCGGATCGCCTCGCTTGAGAACCAACGGCTTGTCCAGGTCTTTGAGTTCCAATGGCTGATGTACCCCTAGGTTGCGCAGCACGCGCCGGTTTTCAACCTGGTCGAGACGGGTGGCGAAACGGTCGGCAGCGTCGGTAAGGTTCATCTTGTGCACTTCAAGGTCGGCCTCGGATATCATTTCGTTTTGTTTCATCGGACGCGAGGCCAGATATACGTTACCGGAAACCTCGACCTTACCGGCTACGCCCAGAGTGCGCACCTTCTCTCCGTTCACATAGAAATCGACGGTCGCCGTTACGGTGCCTATGAAACGCTCCTTCGCTGAAGACGCCGTAATCTCATAGGTCATTTTGCCGGTCGGAATGAGGGGAATACCCGAGAAACGAACTCTTTGAATGTTTATGTCCTCCCGCTTCCAGGGCGAGTTTTCAAAAACGAACTTTTTGAAAATATCTTCGATCAACTCCTGTGTGATCTGCGTCGTCTCCCGCCTGACAACGATTCTATCGGGAATATCTAACTTTACGTCCGAAGAATTGATCCTGTAGGAATCAAGCAGCCTGACGAAATATGTCCGAAGCTGGCCGGGGTCGATGAACTTTTCCGACCCGGCCGGCGGGGCATCCCCGATGTTGAGTCCGTCCATGATCGATTTCCACTCGCTGGGAAGCGTTTCCGGGTCGCAGATTTCGACTAGCGATACGTCCTTGTGATTCACCGTTATGTTACTCAGCACCCTGATCTCCCTAATCGGCTCCGGAGCGCTCCAGGCCGAATCGATACCGGCAACGGGCATCACTCCAGGCAAAACCTGGACCAGGAAAACGAGCGCGGCGAGCGGAGCTATCATAACCGAACGCATGCAATTCCCTCCCTTAGCATCACTTTACGACGTTATTTGCCATTTGCAGCATTTCGTCAGTCGATTTGATGACCTTGGAATTTGCTTCATAAGCGCGCTGGCTCAGGATCATATTCACCATTTCATTAACCACGTTCGTGTTGGAGGCTTCCAGAAAGCCCTGGAGAATCGTTCCCATACCTTCCGGCCCGCCGGGCAGGGCGTTCATCACGTCACCTGAAGCAGTGGTCGGGATGAAATAGTTTGCCCCAAGGGACTGGAGCCCGGACGGGTTTGGAAAGTTGTAGAGCGGTATGTTTACCGTCTGCACCACCTTTCCGGTGGCGTCTGTGGCCGTGAAGACGCCGGAAGGATCGACATTCGTCGCAACGGCCGTTTTCGGTATGGTGATTTGAGGCTGCAGCGGATATCCCGAAGCGTCGACTATGTTTCCGTTCTGGTCGGTCTTGAAGCTGCCTGCGCGGGTATAAACCTGCTGAGTGCCGCGAAGCACCTGGAAGAATCCGTTACCCTGTATCGCCAGGTCCATTGGGTTGTCGGTTTGGTTAAAATTCCCCTGCGCGAAAAGCTTTTCGACCGAAGACGTCTTGGTTCCCATACCGATCTGGACGCCTGTTGGGATTGATGTGCCTGCGCCGTTCTGCGCGCCCGCCGGAACGGTTGTCTGGTACATCAGGTCCTCGAAATTTCCGCGGCTGGACTTAAAGCCTGTCGTGTTCGCGTTCGCCAGGTTGTTGGCTATCACGTCCATGTTGGTCTGCTGGGCAGCCATTCCTGTGGCCGCCGTCCAAAGGCTTCTCATATTCCTCTCCTCCGGGCCCTTATCGGCCCACGTTCAACCTGAATGAACCCAAGGGAGCTACCCGGACGTCTTTGCAATAAGCTGAGAGTCCAGGCTTCCACTGTTTTGCATTGTCTTCTGATAAGATTCGTAGTCCCTCATTGTTTGAACCATTCTCGCCATTTCCTCGACTAGATTGAAATTTGGACCTTCGAGCGCCCCCTGGCGCACGGTGCAGTTTGTAGCTTTTTCCGGTTGGACCCCTGCTGTTTGAGGTTCGAAATAGCCGTTCTCCGCCTTCTGCATACTAGTGCCCGGCGGGAATTGTACAATATCCAGGCTGCCTACCCGGTCGTTTCCGTCAAAAATTTGGCCATCTTCATCGATACGAAAAGTGGCCGGGTTCGTTATGGTGATCGCTGCATTTCGCCCGAGGACCGGCCAGCCGTCCTGGGTAACCAGTTGCTTTGCGCTGTTCAGCGTCAGGTTTCCGGCCCTCGTATAGAGAATCCCCTGGCCTGTTTGGACACTCAGAAAGCCGTCTCCGGAAAGAGCTAGATCGAAATTATTGCCGGTTTCGTGGATTGGCCCCTGTGACATGCTGGTGTAGGAAACCTCGCCCAGGACGTCGCTGAAATGAACGCTGTCCTTTTTAAATCCGGGACTGTTGGAATTCGCGATGTTGTTTGATATAATATCTAGTCGCTTTTGCTCTTCCAGGGACCCGAGTGTCGTAAAATAGGATTCCAGCTTCATAGAATCTCTCCTTCCGGTCCTTTGTCATGCAACGAAGATGCCAGCGAAGCAATTGTCCCAGATTCAAGCGAGTAGCCATCTTTGAACCGCTCGATTCCCGAGCGCCCTGGAAAATTTTTCCGGCAAAGGCAGGCTTGCATGCTTATCTATTGACTGATTGGTAATGCCTGTGGGAAAGTTGACTGAATTGATGGACTGTTTCGGCAGGGTGGTCCTCATCGGAAGCTGATTCCCACCGTTGGTCAGGGTGGATGCGGGTAGATGCCGTCCCGTTCCAAATTTGAGGAGAATGACTAATTTATTTGCATGGGCTTGAGTTGGTGCTTTAGGGGATAGGGTTTCTCGATTCGGCCTGGCATCATCCTTTCCAGAGGAGAAAAAGACAACATGAACATTTACATTGGGAATCTGTCTGCAAAGACCACCGAGGAAGAATTGCGTGAAACTTTCGAGAGCTTTGGTGATGTCGATTCAGCAAAGATCATTAAGGACAATCTTACCGGGAGGTCCCGCGGCTTCGGCTTCGTCGAGATGCCGAATCAGGATCAGGCGCAGGCCGCAATAACGGGATTGAACGGCAAGGAATTAGGCGGTTCGCCTCTTACGGTGAATGAAGCCAAGCCGCGTGAGAGTCGTGGAGGCAGATCGTTTGGAGGTGGAAGCCGTCCGGGTGGAGGCCGGCCGCCTGGCGGCGGCGGCGGTTTCGGTGGCAGCAGGGACCGGCGCGGTGGCGGTGGCGGTGGCGGATCGCGCAGCGGCGGCGGCGGCGGCAACCGACGCTCATACTAGTAGTGCATCGTCAATTAAGTTGTAAAGGGTACGCGCAATCCGTCATTCCGGCGCAAGCTGGAACCCGGTGTCTTTTCGGCTGGTTAAGATTACTATGCCCTGCGCCTGCCCCGTAACCGATCCGGGGTTCGCAGGGGTGGGGATCACTCGCCAACAGATTGAAACTTTGTTGACAGTGCACTGGTTTAGAGGTTCAAGAATTGAAACAATTTAGGGATTAAGACTCCAATTCCTTAATTCCTAAATTGAAATGAAAGACGCCTCCAACGTTGCCCATGCTCTCAGTTGGTACGCCGAAGGGGTGGATTTTGCCGATGCCCTCCATCTTGCCGGCAGCGCTGAACTGGCAGGTTTTGCCACCTTCGACGGGAAGTTTGCGGCAGCAGCGGAAAAGCTTGATGCCGTGCCCACGGTATTGCTCGCAGACTAAAATTTTATTTATCGAGATCTTAAAGGTTCAATGCCTCCCGCGCACGCCCATCGCGCATGATAGACCATCCCGCGGTTGGTCTTCGCGCTACGCGGCGTATATCGCACAGGGTTGTTTTTAAGTCTATCATACGAGGACTCGGGCGCACGGGCAAGGGCGGCGCCGGCCGCACTTCAGATTCCAGTAAGCCCACGAACGCGCATCGAAGATGCCGGGCGGGGCATTGTCCAATACTTCACGGAACTCATCTCTTCCGACTATGCCTCTAAGCGCCTTCAAATCCTCGACTGTGCCGTAGGTCATGACGTGCGCAAGAAAATGCACCGGATCGGCAAGCGTATCCTGCTTCGAAAAGGCCTGATGGGTTGCACTTCACTCCACCCATCGGGGCTTTTCATGGTTTGGGGTGTCCCTCGGGTCATTAGAAACTGCGGTGAATGGGTACCCCGTCAAACCTCACCTGGTTTTGGCGGCGGCTTCCTCGCAGAGTTTCCCGTACACGATGCTCAGTTCCCGGTCGCATTCGGCTGATGGCGCTCCGGTCTTTCTGGCCAGTTCAAAGGCATTTTCCGCATCCTTTAATTTTCCCTCTTCCATGAGCAATTTGCCGAGAAGCAAGTTTATATCACCCCTGGCCGGGTCCAGGCTTGCCGCCTTTTGAAGCAGATCAACCGCGCGGCCCCTCTCACCCTGGGAAACCAAGATGTTGGCCGACCTCTGGTAGGCTTCCAGATCGGATGGATTATAGATCAAGGCTTTATCATAGCTCCGGAGGGCCGTTCGGCGATCGCCTTTTGCCTCGGCAATCAATCCGAGGCCAAACCAGGCGTTCGCGCAACGGGAATCCTTTTTTATGGAATGCTCGAAGACTGCCGCCGCCTCATCCCCGCGTTGCGCCCTCAGCAGAAAATAGCCGAACTGGCTCGCCGCCGCGCAACCATCACGGTCCGCCTCGATGGCGCGCCGGTGCGACTTTTCAGCTTCATCGGCCTGCCCCCGTTTTTCCTGGATGGATGCAAGATTGGACCATGCAGGAGCAAACCCTGGATTATGCTCTACAATCGTCCTGTAAAGCCTTTCTGCTTCCTCGAGTTTTTCCTGGTCCTGGTAAATCACGGCCAGGTTGAATTTCGGCCGAGGGTCGGATGGATTGAGGATAACGGCCTGCTTGTAAGATTCGATGGATTCGCTCAGGTGCCCCATGCAGTAATCTTCGACGGCCCGGTTGTAAGGGTCCGCCCTTCCGGAGGCGCACGCCGAAAGAAGAATGAGACAAGCCAAAATGAACGCGCTATTCCTTCCCATACGGCCCTATTCTGCCTTTTTCCCTCCACTGTGCCGCATTGGAGGCAGGGTCAAGCGCCCCGTCAGCCTTCCATACGACTTTCCAGGGATGGAGCCTGATGTCCTCGCTTAAGGCTTCCAGGTGTCGAGCGGTTTCATTCAAATGCGAAATAATAGAGGCTATATTGTCCTCGTTTGAATCGAGGATCGAGCGCAACCCCTTTACAGCCTCTTCGGCTTGCGAGAATCCCCGGCCCGCCTGTCCCAGTGTCCTGGTGAGTTCGGCCTCGATCGAACCCAGCCTTTTCTGCACGTCTCTATTGGTGTCGCGCACCTCCCCTATTAATGACACAAGCTCCTTGCCGCCCTGTCCCGATACCTGTCTGATATTTTTCATTATCGGTCCCAAATCGGCCGTATGCTCTTTCACCTGAACGAGCAGGGCGTTTGCGTTCTGGATCGTTTCTTTTATCGTGTACTCGTTGCGAACCTCAAAAACAAGTGCTTTGGCCTCCCCAACCAGATCGACCAGGCCCGAGGCTACCTTACCGCCGGTTTCAATTATTTCGGAAAGTGAAGCCGGGCTTTTGCCTTCAAGCACATCGCCGGACGTCAACTCGGGAGATTCAGGCGATCCCGGGCTGATCTCCACGTATTTTGCGCCCATCATTCCGAGGCTTCTGATTTCGGCACGGGAATCCTTCCTCACTCGAGCATCCGGGGAAATCCTCACCGTGATCGCAATGCGGTCGGCAATTCCAGGGGCTAAGCGTATGTCTTTTACCCCGCCCACTTCAAATCCGGCGTACCAGACGGGAGATCCGGCGGTTATTCCATCCGCATACTGGAAGAGAATAACGAGCGTTTTCTTTTTATCCCACAGGGAGCGGACATCGCTCACGACAAAGATCCCGATCACGAAAAGAATGAACGAGATCAAAACCAGCAACCCGACTTTTATCTCCGACCGAAAAACCTGCATTTGATAATCATTCCTCAATTTAGGGATTTAGGAATTGAAAATCCTTCAATCCCTCAATCCCTAAATCCCTTAATCTGTCAAATCCCTTAATCCTTCAATCCCTAAATCCCTTTATCCCTTAATTCAACAACATTGTTACATGTCAAACAAATCCTCTAAGTAATCCTTACTGGACTGGCGAAGCGGAATAGGGCCGTCAGGGCTTCCATGGATGAACTGCTGAACCAGCGGATCTGAGGACTGCTGTATTTCTTTCGGCGTGCCTTCGGCGACGACCCTTCCCCGAAACAGAACTACCATTTTGTCGGCTATTTTGAAGGCGCTGCTGATGTCGTGAGTGACCACCACCGATGTGATCCCCATACGTTTGCTCACATCAAGGATAAGCTGGCTGATAACCCCGGTTACCACCGGGTCGAGCCCCGAGGTAGGTTCGTCGTAAAAGACAATTTCCGGGTCGAGCGCAAGGGCGCGCGCCAGGGCGACCCTTTTTTGCATTCCGCCGCTGAGCTGGGCAGGCTTGAGGTGTTCGAAATCACGAAGTCCGACGAGTTCCAGTTTCATTTTGACCACGACGCCTATGATTTTTTCGTCCAGTTCCGTGTGCTCCCGGAGCGGAAGCGCAATATTGTCGTGAACGCTCAGGGAGTTCAACAGCGCGCCCATCTGGAACAGCATTCCAAATCGCCTGCGATACCCGTCCATCAGGTTTTCGTCAAACGAGGTGATATCCTGTCCACCGACCAGGATTTGACCGCTGTCAGGACGTATAACCCCGATGAGATGCCGAAGCAGAGTTGTCTTGCCGCAGCCGCTCCCGCCCATTATGGCAAATACGCTGCCCCGCTCCACGGTAAGATTTATCCCTTCCAATACTGCTCTTCCCTCGAAGCTCTTGATAAGGTTTTTCACTTCTATCAGTGCTTCGCTCATGCAGGATAAAACCCCTTTCGGTAAACGGTAAACCGGAAGCGAGAAGCGGGAAGGTTTTGCTCCCTGCTCCCTGGCGCCGTCAAAGAAACAGATAAAAGATTGCCGTAAAAAGGCAGTCGGCAAGGATTATGCTGATAAGCGAGGTGACCACGGAGATCATGGTTGACTTCCCGACCCCTTCAGCGCCTCCCCTTACCACGAACGCCATATAGCAGCCGACCATGGCTATAATCACGGCAAAAACCACGCTTTTCACCAGCCCGCTCATGATGTCCTTCATCAGCAGGGCGTCAACCGTATTATGAATATAGAGCGCGGACCTGATGCCGATTGCAAGAGTTCCCACAAAGTAGCCGCCGATTATTCCGATGGAGTCGGCAAGCACGGTCAGGCACGGGAGCATGACAATCATGGCGATGAAGCGGGGAACTACAAGGTAGGCAATGGGAGATATGGCCATGACCTCCAGGGCCATGACCTCCTCGGTGACCAGCATCGTGCCCAGTTCCGCAGTAAATGCCGCGCTGACTCGGCCGGCCAGAACTATCGCCGTGAGAAGCGGGGCCATCTCGCGGGTAAGCGCGACGGCAGCCAGGCTCGCCGCATAATTGAGCGCCCCGAATTTTTCCAGTTGATATGCGGTCTGGAGCACCATGATGATCCCGATTACAAATGAGACGAGCGCCACTATAGGGATCGACTTGACTCCTACCTCATCCATCTGGACTATGGCGGCCCTGAATCTAAGGGGCTTTCCCTGAAAGGGTTTTACCAGCGCCCATTTCATAGTTTCGTTGAAGAAACAGGAAATGCTGGTAATGTGTCTCAGGAAAATGATTATCCTGCCGTCTGAACGTGCGGCCGCTAAACTCACCTGCCTTGTTCTCCCTCGATCAGATGGCTTGCGTCCGGCGCCATTTCAAAAATATTTTTAAGGTAAGCGAGATCAAAAATCGATTCGACCCTTCGACACGCGCCGGCCAGGGAAAACCGGACCTTGCCCTTGCGCGAAAGCTGGAGCGCTTCCACGAAAGTGGCTATCCCCGAACTGTCTATGTATGGAACATCAGTGAGGTCCACTACTATGTGTGACGCTTTTTTCCGGAAAATGGGCAACAGAACGTTCCTGACCTGCGGCGAGGAACTCATGTCGAGGTCTCCTCCGAGGGAGACGACGAATACGCCTGGTTTTCTTTCGTCGATCTGTATTTTCAATTTTGCGCCTTCTCCTGTCCTGGCATAAATTTTATCATTTTCAGCACCATGCCCCCGCCGGGCGGCGTATCGTATTCTATCCTGTCCACCGCCGATTTGATGAAGTGGATTCCAAGTCCTCCGGGACGAACTTCTTCTAAATCACGTCCCTGGAATGTCGACGGGTCGGCGCCGCTTCCGAAATCCCGAATCATGATTTCAAAACAGTCTATGCCGAGCGTGAAAGTAATGACAATTCTTTTATCGTTGCTGTTCTTATAGGCGTGCCGGATCACATTCGTACACGCTTCGTCCACCGCAAGGACAAGTTTGTCCGTCTCTTCGTCCTCAAAGCCGATTCTTGAGGAGATTTTACCCACAAGTGTCCTCACGATGAACATGGCAGGCGGATCAGCCGGAACGTCGAGAATAACGGGGCCTTTAAAACTCGTAAACGCCAACTATTTCTCCTCTAATCCAGCCAGCACCAGTGTGATGTCATCAGCCTGGGGGCACTCCCCGACAAACTGAGACAGTGCAAAAGATATGCGCGATTTAGCGGACTCGACCTCCGAGTCTCCCGCGCTAAGACAGTTTTCGATTCTCTCCCATCCGAACTGTTCCCCCTCGTCGTTTTTGGCCTCTATGAGCCCATCAGTGGACAAAAGGATGCAGTCGCCGGGATTGAGTGACATCCTTGCAGAAGGGTAGTGCTGATCGGGCAGTATCCCTATCGGAGGAGCGCCGCTTCCGCGCAGTGTAGCATATCTACCCTCGGAACCGTTCCATATTATGGGCGGAAGGTGTCCTGCATTCACATAAACGGCCTCGCCGCCATTTTTCTTGAGCACCATATAGAGAAGAGTTACGAACATCCCCCGGCAGCTCTGAGCGCATACAATCTCGTTTGCCCGGCGCATAAGCCTCTCCGGGTTCTGTTCGCGAATGGCCAGGACGCGAAAATTGGTGGTAAACCTGGCCATAAAAAGGGCGGAGGCCACCCCTTTGCCCGAAACATCGCCGATGAGAATTCCGACAGAATCGTCATCCAGTGGTATGAAATCATAGAAATCGCCTCCAATCTCCCGGGCAGGCTGGTAATGTGTGCTGAACCTGAATCCCTGGAGCTTCGGCATTTCCTGGGGCAAGAAACTCAACTGAATGCTGGTCGCAAACGCCAGGTCCTGTTCGATCTGCTGGCTGCGAAGAATTTCATGGTGCAAACGAGCATTTTCCACCGCAATGGCGGCGTGGGCGCACAGAAGACTGAGGGTTTCCTTGTCTTCCTCGTTGAAATTTGAGCCGTCAAGCTTGTTTATAACCTGCGATACGCCTATCACCCTTTCCTTGATCTTGAGCGGCACGCACAGGATTGTTTGCGTGCGGTATCCGGTCATGCGGTCGAATTCCCGGTTGAATCTGGTGTCCTCGTAGGCATTTTCGATCAAAAGCGGCTCACCGCTATCGTGGACATTGCCGGCTATCCCCTGGCCCCTTCTTATTCGCATGCCTCCCTTCAGCTTGTCGGCAACCGGCCCCTGCGCCACTTCAAAAACCAGTTCGTCACTCTTTTCGTCAACCAGCATGAGACTGCAGGCATCGGCTTTCAGAATCGAGCGCGAGGTCGTCATTATGTTTTCGAGTACCTCATCCAGTTGCAGGCTTGAATTGATAAGGCCCGAGACCCTGAAACATTCCTTTAGGTTTTCCAGGCGCTCGCGCATCTTCTCGAGAGCCGCAGAACCATCAGGACCGGCCATGTCGCCGGAGCACTCAGGGATGTGAGTCTTATTTCTTTCAGTCTTCATGATGCAGCGGCCCTTCGGAAGGCAAAAGCAAAAGTGAAAAGGCAAAACCTTCTGAGGTCAACTTTTTGCCTTTTCCGCCCCGCCTTCCAGTTTGCGGAGCTATTATGACTGTTTAGGCAAAATCTGTCAAATACGGCCAGATAGAGTGAGCAGTGAGCAGAAAGGACGCTGAGACGGACACGGCGACGGATAGTAATCCGGACATGGAAAGACACGGAGAGAAAAACCCCTAATGATACGAAATGAGTCGATTTGATACGGTTTTCGGATTTTTTGTAAGCGGTCGGGGAACCCCACCTTGTAAGCTAAATCGAGGTCTGCCATGATCTTCCGAAAACACAACAGGAGGTCGGGCATGACGAGCAATCTGAGTAGATGCCGCAAACAGTTCTGGGAAGAGCACATCACTCAATGCAACGCAACGGAGCTGAGCCAGGTAGAGTACTTATGAAGTCTTCGGGTATCTGAGCAGTCGTGGGTCAGCAAAGATACGATGAAGAAATCGCGGCCTCTCGCTCTGAACGGTTGGCCTCATTTTGTGTGCTTGCAGCACATAAAGTGAGAGAATGTTCCATTGTATCTTGGGCGGTTCCCCTTTATTATGAATAGCAGGAACAATGATTCGTAATTCCGTGGAACTTTCATTATAGGTGATGTCCGGAACGTGACATGGACCCGGGAAGTAAGCGTTCACCGCAGAGACGGGGCATAGTCCGGTCACAAGGAGAGAAAATCAAAACTCAACAAGATCAACGGGTCTCAGGACTTAGAAATAGCCAAAAATTGAGGGATTCAGGATTAATTCCTAAATCCTTCGAAATAGCCGAATTCTGCAAGCGTTGGAAGATAGGCGAACTCGCATTATTTGGGTCTATTTTACACGAAGGATTCATGCCGGACAGTGACGTTGATTTCCTTGTTTCCTTTACCTCCGATGCGGACTGGGGTTTGCTCGATCATATGCGAATGCAGCAGGAGCTTGAGAGCATACTGCATCGCAAGGTTGACCTCGTTAGCAAACGCGCCATAGAACGAAGCCGGAACCAAGTGCGCAGGAAGGAGATACTGGGAATGGCCGAGGTCCTTTTCTCCGAACAAGGGACGGTCTATGCGGCGAGATGAGGCCACGCTGGTCGATATAGCTAATGCTGCACGACTGGCATTGGACTTTTCAGCAGGTCTGACAAGTGATGAGTTCTTGAGAGATCTCAAGACCCAATCGGCTGTACTTCATCAACTGACGATCCTCGGTGAAGCCGTGAAGCGCTTGTCCGGGGATTTTCGCGCCCGTTACCCGGAGATCCCGTGGCCCCTCATTGCCGGTATGCGCGACCATCTCATCCATGCCTACGACGCCGTTGATCTGGATGAAGTATGGCGGACCTTAAAGAAGGACATACCTGATTTGCTGGACGGAATTGTCCCAATACTTCCATCGGATGAGACATGACCACTTCCGGTAGCGTGGCAAGGACAATAGCAGAAGACGTTATCTGGAACCTGGGCGATCTTTACTCGGGCCCAGGTGATCCGCAAATCGAAGCCGATACAGAGTGGCTCCGGGAGCAGGTTTTGTCTTTTTCTTCCTACAGGGGGAAGGTGGCCGGGCTGGGGCCGGACGATTTGCTTCAGGCCATTGAAAGACTGGAAGAAATAAACGAGCGGGCGCAGAAGCTGCTGGCATACGCATATCTGAATTTTTCGACTCAGACATCAAACCCGGCAGCAAGCGCCTTTTTTCAATCGCGGAAAGAACTTTACAGCGAAATCCGCCGCGATACGCTGTTTTTCGATCTCGAATGGACCCAACTGGAAGACCGCCGGGCCGAGGAACTCGCATCCGGTCCCCTATTGTCGAAATACGGGCATTACCTCATCTCCCTCAGGCGCTATAAGCCGTACCTTTTAAGCGAACCTGAGGAACGCATTCTGGCCGAGAAGGAACCCGCCGGGGCATCGGCCTGGGGGGCCCTTTTCGACAAGATGCTCAGCCAGTTGAGGTTTGGGGAGAAAAAGAGGACGGAATCGGAACTATTAAGCGACATCTACAGCCCCGACCGCGAAGTTCGGAAGCGCGCCGCAACCGAGTTGAGCGACGGACTCCAGTCGATCCTTCTCCCGCTGACACACATTTTCAATACGGTCCTGCTCGATAAGTCGATAGACGATCGGCTGCGCCAATACCCCCACTGGCTAAGTTCGCGGAACCTGAGCAATGAGGCGGACGACGCCACGGTCGGCGCTCTGGTGAACGCGGTTTGTTCCAGGTACGATCTGGTCGAACGCTATTACCGCCTCAAGCGAAAGCTTCTCGGGTATGACGAGCTTTTCGACTACGACCGCTATGCCCCTGTTCAAGTCCCGGCTGAGGACAAGACCACATGGGATGAAGCAAAAGAGATCGTGCTCGCTTCCTATGGGGATTTTTCTCCGGAAATGGAGAAGCTCGCCCTCCGGTTCTTTAATGAGGGGTGGATCCACGCCCCGGTTCTACCTGGGAAACGCAGTGGAGCTTTTTCGCACCCTGTGGCCCCTTCCGCGCATCCTTACGTTTTTCTCAATTTTACCGGCAGTCGCCGAGACGTAATGACTCTCGCTCACGAACTCGGTCACGGCATCCACCAGTATCTGGCGCGAAGCCAGGGGCTTTTCAACTCGGATACACCTCTTACGATCGCCGAAAGCGCATCGGTTTTCGGAGAAATGCTCGTCTTCCGCAGCGTGCTGAAAAAGATGGCTTCTCCAGTTGAACGCCTGGGACTGCTTTGCTCAAAAATAGAAGATACCTGCTCGACCGTTTTTCGGCAGGTGGCGATGAACCGGTTCGAGGAAGCCGTACACAATGGCAGACGGACGCGCGGCGAGCTGGACCCGGACTTCATTTCATCTGCGTGGATCGAAACTCAAACCGCAATGTTCGGTGACTCGGTGCGGCTGCTCGACCACTATAGAATCTGGTGGTCCTATATTCCTCACTTCGTCCACTTCCCGGGATATGTGTACGCCTACGCGTTCGGTGAACTGCTGGTGATGGCCCTCTACGAACAGTACCTGCGTGATGGTCCGGATTTTGTCCCCAAGTACCTGGCGTTCCTGGGATCAGGCGGCAAAGCCAAGCCCGAAGAGCTGCTTCGGCCGTTTGGCGTAGATTTGGCCGATGCCGGATTCTGGGACCGGGGCATGAGAATCCTAGAGGAGCTTGTAAACGAGGCCGAAAGGGAAGCACTCCGATGAAGCCAAAGACAAAATTCAGGAAAACCAAGATCGTTTGCACTCTCGGCCCTGCGACCAGCTCTCCTGAGATGATTGCCAAGCTCATCGATGAAGGCATGGACGTGGCCCGCCTCAACTTTTCTCACGGAAACCGCGATCAGCACAGGCAGACCATCCACACCATCCGCTCGCTTTCCAGGCAGACAGGAAAGGAAATCGGCATTCTCCAGGACCTCGGTGGGCCAAAAATCAGGCTCGGTCAAGTCAGTGGCGGCAAAAGGACCCTGAAGCACGGGGAGCGTGTAACGCTCGTACCGGGAGAATACGCCCAAGGGGGTGCTATCCCCGTGAACTATCCCGATCTGTTCGAGGACATCCAGGTGGGGAATCAGATTCTTCTGGCTGACGGCACGGTTCAATTGACGGTGGTGGAGAAAAAAGACAGGAGCGCCTTCTGCGAGGTGCTGGTCGGGGGAGCGATCTATTCCCGTAAGGGAGTTAATCTGCCTTTGAGCCACTTGAGTGTGCCCGCATTTACTGAAAAAGACCGTGAGGACCTCGTGGTGGGTCTGGACGAAAAGGTCGATTTCGTTGCCCTCTCTTTCATTCGCAGCCTGGAAGACCTTCGAGATGTTCGGCAGATTATATGCCAGGCGGCATACCGTCCTATGCTTATCGCCAAAATCGAAAAACCGCAGGCGGTTGAGAATTTTGAAGAGATTTTGTCTGCAGTTGACGGGGTAATGGTCGCCAGAGGAGATTTAGGGGTCGAGATGCCTCTGGAGGAAGTGCCAATGATTCAGAAAAGGATAATCAGGATAACGAGGCAGGCGGGAAAGCCGGTCATCACAGCGACCCAGATGCTGGGCTCGATGCTTGAAAGCCCCAGGCCTACACGGGCCGAGGCCACCGATGTGGCAAACGCCATTCTGGATGGGACCGACGCCTTGATGCTCTCCGATGAGACCGCTATGGGGGCTTATCCGGTGGAAGCCGTTTCGACCCTGGACCGGATAGCCACGTCTACCGAGCCTTACTTGAACGAGGGGGCCTACCTGGAGGAGGAAATTTCGGAGATGCTTCACACCATTCCGGCAGCAATCAGCCGCGCCGCATGTCAGTTGGCGCTCGATCTGAAAGCCGCAGCGATCTTTGCAACGTCATCCTCAGGCAACACGGCCCGGCTGGTCGCACGGTTCCGCCCCTCGGCGTCCGTAATGGCCCTGACCGACCGCATCGTGACTCTGCGCCAGTTATCTCTTTCGTGGGGCGTAATCCCTCACCTTGTAGACTCATTCATCGACACGGACCAGATGTTCGCATTGGCGCGCTCCTCGGCTATGGAAAAAGAAGTGGTCAAACCGGGAGACTGCATTGTTATCACGGCCGGCGTTCCGGTAGGAGTAGCCGGAACGACAAACCTGCTGAAAGTGGTGGAAATCAAAAGTTTATCCGGAAATTAAAAAAGAGGAAGATTTTTTTGACGCGTCAAATTTCGAGGAAGGGGACGGCATGAGACAGGGGTGGCCCCTTTTGGTGATTTTCTGCTCATTTACTCTGGCTGCATGCGCCGGCACAAACCTGAGCGAACGGAGCGTTCCCGCAGCCTGCAAGCTTGATTATCTGGACAGGCAAAAAGTCGAGCTGCAATCAGGCCTGGGGCTTTTCGCCGGAACGGAAATCGAGAGGCGCGAAAACAGTATCTGCATAACAATAGGGTGCGACGCGCTTTTTGAATCCAATTCCGACCGGGTTATACCGGCCACCTGCAAGGAGATCGACACTGTGGCCGAGGTGGTGAAAAAATACCCGGAAACGAAAATAAAAGTGGACGCTCATACGGACTGCATTCGCTCTGAGGAGGAAAACCTCGCCTTATCCGAGTTGCAGGCGTGGACCATAAAGAAGGCACTGGTCGACAAAGGTGTGGCGCCCTCCCGGGTTACGGCCCGGGGTTGGGGGGAGTCAAAGCCCGTTGTCTCCAACGCTACCGACGCGGGCAGGAAAGTGAACCGGCGTGTAACGATAATGTTGACGGCGCCGAATCAGCCCTGATAGCCGGTTTCCGTAATTACGTCGGGTGAATGAGCGCAAGCGCAGCCCATCAGAACTTTTCACAGATTACCGGGGTTTTCCGCTTCCTCAAGATCTAACTTGCCTTGGGCCAGGGAGGTCGATTCTCACTTCATACTCTTTGCTGCCGCCAATCTTCTTGACGATAAAGCCATGGCTGCGGGCAAGCGCCAGCATGCCTTTGTTTTCTGGTAAGACTGTGCCCCAAATGGACTGAACACCTCGCTCCCTGGCGATATGGATTGAGTGCTCGAGCAAAGCAGCCCCGACGCCCTCTTTCTGCCAGGCATCACCAACAGCAATGGCAAATTCCGCACTGGTGACATCCGGGTCGCTCATGAGCCGGACCACTCCCAGGATCCTTTCCCCATCTGAGGTCTGTTTGATTGCCACCACGACGATATCCCGGTCGTAGTCGATCTGGGTAAACCTTGTGAGCATGCTGAGGGGAAGTTCCCGGAGCGGGATAAAGAAACGATAGTATACGCTGGTTGGAGACAACGAATTAAAGAGATCCACCAAAAGCGGAGCATCCTCCGGCTTGATGGGGCGGAGGAAAATCTCCATTCCTCCCCTGGTAACGGTTTCCATTTCGTATTGGCTTGGATATGAGCTGATTACAAGATGCTGCGGAGCGGCAACGTCGGCCGGTTCAACCGCCACTCTGGCGCTCATAGCGGCGGCGGCATGTGCATGCAGGATCAACGGATTGATTTCAAGCTCAACCACCTCTGGTAAGTCGGTGACGAGTTGCGAGAGACGGATAAGGATCTCCTCGATCAGCAGTAGGAGTGCCGGCAGCTCATCCTGGTTTCCCTTGAGGAGCTGGTATGCCCGGCTCGCCTCAATGAGCTGCCGGGCGAGCACTCGGTTCAAGGGGGGAAAAGCCAGAGCGAAGTCTCTGAAGATTTCCCCCACCATGCCCCCGGCGCCGCACAGAAGAACCGGGCCAAAACCAGGGTCTCTTCTGACGCCGAGCATCAGCTCATAACCCGGAGTTCCCGTCACGCCCCCCCCGACAGGAATCCCATAAGCGATCAGCAAAGCTTTGGAATCCTCATCATTGAGCAATCTCCCCCCGCCGTCAATGGCCCTTTGAATAATCGTCCGCGCAGCGTTCGCATCGAATTCCATGCCCCGTGGAAGTTTTTCCGGAATCTCTTGGAGCATCTTCAGATTGTGGTCATAGGAGCCCATGTGCAGGAAGGCTTTGATCGCGCGTTCAGGGGTTTCGAAAGTTGGAAGGCCCGACCGGTTCAGAATCTCCCGACCTCGCTCCGCCTCCGCTGCCCCCAGCCACACGGTGAAAACCGAAATCCTCCTGCCGCGCAAAATCTCGAGCAGCGATTCGGCAACGGCGGTGGAAACGGCGGCGGCATTGGGAACCAGAATAATCAAGAGGGCCTTGATCTCAGGTGCTGCAAGGCAGATTTCAACCACTCTCGCGTATCTTTGCGGCGATGCGTCCGCGCCTACGTCTACCGGATTCCCTCCGGTCCAGGAAGGGGGAAGGATGGCGCTGAGGCTCCTGATGACCTCAGAGTTGAGAGATGGCAGTTCGACTCCATGATCGGCAAGGGCATCTGCGGCCATCATGCCCGGCCCCCGTCCATTGGTGACGATCACAAGCGTGGAGGCGGAATGACGCGGCTGCCTGGCCAACAGTTCAGCACAATCGAAAAGCTCTGCGAAGGTGTTGACGCGTTCAATACCGGCACGTTTGAAAGCGGCGCCATAGATATCATCCTCACCTATGATTGCAGGTTTTTGCGATGCTTCGAAGCGACCGCCGCCGCCAGCTCTTCCGGATTTCAAGGCAACGATGGGTTTGATGCGCGAAACGGCGCGGGCCGCGCTCATGAATTTGCGGAAATTGGTCAACTTATCGAGGTAGAAGGCGATGCTGCTGACGCGGTCATCATTACCGAGGAAATTGATGAGATCGGCGAAATCCACATCCAGCATCCCACCAGTACTGATAAAGTAACTGAAACCGATCTGTTCCTTTATCGACAGGTCAAGAATGGCATGGTAAATGGCCCTGCTCTGAGAAATAAAGGCGAGGTTGCCGGGCAATGGTATATTCATGGCATGGAGTGCAGAAAATTTCGCACCCGTGTATGAAATCCCTGAAGAACCCGGACCGATGATCCGGACGGAACCTCGATACGCTGCCTCTTTGATTTGATTGCCAAGGCCGGCACTTTCCTCGGCGGTCAGTCCACAACCGTCTGCAAAGATTACCGCGCCTGCAATGCCGACTTCGGAACAAGCTCGAATTGCCGCAGGTACGGAATGAAGAGGTGATGCGATCAAAGCCAGGTCAACAGGCTCGCCGGCGTCCGCGAGCCGGGGGCATGCAGGAAGGCTGCAGAATTCATCGCGAGGGGGAGCCACCGGGAATATTTTTCCAGCAAAGCCCCCATTTCTGAGATTGCTGATCAGAGTGTTGACAATGGCGCCGCTCCGTGAGCACCCTCCAATAACGGCGACGGCGGCTGGCTTGAACATTTTTTCAAGATTATGGATGCTCATTTTCGCTGAACCACTGTAAGAATTCTCACCTTTTAAATTCCGGCATTATTCTGAGTTTCAAAGATGTGACTGAGAATTTCAACCAAGATTCGACTTTTATATTCATGTTTCGCCTCATTGATGGAAGTTGCTTGCGTCTGCTGCATGGCAAGTGGTAATATGATTTCAAGTCTTCATTTAGCCTGCATCTTGCAAAAAGCGCAACCACAATTCACAATCAAAGAGGTGTACTATGCTGAATCAGCTCCAAAATTTGGGAGACATTCTACCTCATGCTGCGAAAGACTACGCCGACAAGACCGCTCTAATCTTTCAAGAAGAAACCTTTACTTTCCGTCAACTTGACGACCTGACCAACCGACTGGCCCAATCCTTGCGCAAGATGGGCATCAATCCGGGAGACCGCGTTTCCATCTACTCCAACAATTCGTGGCAATGGATTGTCTCTTATTATGCCATCGCCAAGCTTGGAGGAGTGATCAATCCCATCAATGTGATGCTGAAGCCGGAGGAGGTCTGCTACGTCGTTCAAGATTGCGGGGCGAAGGCAATCATTCTTTCATCGGACAAGGCTGGACCAACTCGCGAAGCTACTTATGGCGTTGCAGGGCTGGAGTATATTATCAGTTATGAGGACGCAGGGGGCGGCATCCTCTCCTTCCAGGATGTCCTGAACAATGGTTCTGCAGAGCCGATGCGTTCAAACGCCGGCCCGGAAGATGTTTCCACTATCGGTTACACATCCGGGACAACAGGACATCCCAAGGGGGCATCCCTGAGTCATCGAGCGGTGCTCGTGAATGCTTGCATGACCGCTAACATGCATATGAAGACCAGTCAGGACCGCGTCGTTACCGCTCTGCCTTGCGCTCATGTGTATGGAAACGTCGTGATGCATGGAGAGCTTGCCCTGGGGGGAACCCTTATCCTCCTGCCTCGTTTCAACGAACTCGATGCGCTCGAAGCCATCCAAAAATACCAGGCGACCATGTTTGAGGGTGTGCCGACCATGTATCTGTACCTCCTCAGTTATCCGGACCTCGACAAATTCGACCTCAGTTCACTCACGCGCTGCACGGTCGGCGGCCAGACTATGTCTGTGGACAAGATGGTCGAAGTGGAAAGGCGTTTCGGCTGTCCTCTCCTGGAATTGTGGGGAATGACTGAACTGGCCGGGCTGGGAACCACCCATCCCTATTATGGCAAGAACAAACTGGGCTCCATCGGCGTCCCTCTCCCTTACACCGAAGCCAAGATCGTTGATAGCGACGATGCCACGAAGACGCTGAAAGCGGGTGAGATAGGCGAATTGATGTTCCGGGGGCCGATTGTCATGGAGGCATACTGGGGCAATGAAGAGGCAACCCGGGAGGCGATCGAGGAAGATGGCTGGCTGCACACGGGAGATGTGTGCTCCATGGACGAAGAAGGCTATATTTTCGTCGTGGACCGCAAGAAAGACATGATCATTACCGCAGGCTACAATATCTATCCTGCGGAAATAGAGCGCGTGGTCCTGAAGCTGGAGAAGGTCGCAATGTGCGCCGTAGGCAAAGAACCTGACGAGCTCAGGGGCGAGCTGGCCAAGGCCTTCGTTGTCCTGAAACCGGGGGAAACGGCAACCGAAGAGGAAATTCTGTCTTTGTGCCGCGACCACCTGGCCAACTATAAGGTTCCGAGAGGTGTCTATTTTGTGGATGATCTGCCGAAAACAAGCACGGGCAAGATTATGCGCAGAAAATTAGCCGATCTTTTGAAGCCTGCGTTACATGCAAGATTGTCTTAGGCCAACAGAGAGCCTGCAGTTGCCGGTCAGGATCAATGCTGTTAACTTTAGATTCGAGTGCCTTTTTGGACACGAAGAGTACGAAGGATACACGAAGCGCACGAAGGAAAACCATTGCCGAGAAGCTTGTTAGAGAAATGTTTCGTGTGCTTTGTCTTCTTCGTGTCCGAGCAATACTTTCTAGGTTGGAAGGCCACAAAGGCGCCTATCCAGAGTGGTTTTCTTTGTGGACCTTCGTGTCTCCTTCGTGCTCTGGTTTGTTGAAGTCAACAGTTTTGTAATGAGACGAGCGCAGCCGGGACAGGGCGCATTCGGCTGGAGCCCCCACGCAGCTCAAAGCCGGATGCGCCCTCCATGAGCACCAGG
>Ga0187864_10000815_pt1 | contig 33058 bp, 34 predicted proteins | sample June2016WEW_11_4_FD_132985 | JGI IMG/M metagenome (GOLD analysis project Ga0187864, IMG submission 132985) | Peatland microbial communities from SPRUCE experiment site at the Marcell Experimental Forest, Minnesota, USA - June2016WEW_11_40 | ecosystem: Environmental > Terrestrial > Soil >...
CAGCAGATCTGCCAGAAACTGTTGCAAGCGCCTTACGCACTTCTCGACCTGGGCGTCGGTCATGCTCGCAACGGTAGCACCCGACGAAAGAACTGTCAATAACTTAACGTAGTAATACTAGGCACTATAAAACCCCCGCTTGACCACGGCGTATAGTGCGTTATATATAAATAGGGACTTATATACTTAACTCCCAAAATATAAGTCTCTAAATACAGGCAGGACGAACGTTTTTCTTGCATCTCTGCGCGTCCACGGCGCATCCATAAGTTATAGATGGAGAGGCGTTTAGGCAAAAAGGAAAAGCCATGACACAGAAAGCGATGAAGAAGCTTGCGGCACTGTGCCGGGCGACCGAGCGATATTCGTCTACTGTTCAGCAGAAGCTCTCCCCTGGTGGGAGTAGTAAAGAGTCGGCGTTTGTTCAGTCCGCCGCGAAATATTATCCCGCGTTGAAGAAGCTTGCGGAAAAGTAGGGTCGTATACGGGCTCAAGGCCGACTACATCGAATTCATCCACGACAATGGTATTTCGATAGTATGGCCAGGAGTCGAGCCCGTGTATGAGCACGACTGTTTGGACCGAAATCTACTTGCTTCCGCAGCAGTGCAGCCCTTCCAAAGCGGTTTTGGTCGAGAGTTTTACCCAACCCTATCCGACAAGGCAGCTTGTTTGTTCTTCTCGATTGCTGGTGGACATATATTCGGAAATGGGAACAAGAGAACGGCGGTCATAATCCCTAGACCAATTTCTCATCGCAAATAAAATCTACCTGCTACTTTCGAATAACGAGGTAAGGGAACTCGCCGAAGCGACCGCCTCTTACCATGAACGGCACGAAACGCAAGAGTTTGCCATGACTCGTATTCGAGAAGCCATCGCCGAAAATGCGGCAGAGTTCCGTCTGTTTCGCCTTCAGAATCCACGATTTTACAAGCAAATGCATCTTGTCAAGAGCTCTATCATCAAGAACAACTGCGTGACGGCTTTCACCTTCTAAAATTCAAAACTAACCTGCATGCCGCCCTCAGCTTTGTATTCCGGCGAGCTCGGTTGTGCGTTTCAGTTGACCGCAAGCAGCGTAGATATCGCGGCCCCGAGGACGCCGGATAAATGCCGGAATTCCGGCGCCAACCAGCACCCTTTGAAAAGCGAGTACCCGTTCCTCGGCGGGCGTGGAAAACGCGATCCCGGGTCCGGCATTGAGCGCGATCAGGTTGACCTTGGCGCGCACTCCACGCAGCAGTCCCGCCAACTCTTGCGCATTTCCAGCCGAATCGTTCTCGCCGCCCAGCAGCACGTACTCGAACGTGATGCGCTCGCGCGGCCGAAGTGGAAAACTTCTCGCTGCTTCGAGCAGGCTGGCAATGTTCCATTTGCGGTTGATCGGCATCACGCGGGAGCGGTCCTCGTCGTTGCTGCCGTTTAGCGAAATCGCCAGCTTGGGACGCACCGGCTCCCGGGCAAAGTCGGCAATGCGCGGCAGGATTCCGGAGGTGGAAACCGTCATCCGCGACTCCGCGATTCCGGCGCCCTCCACCAGCAGGCGCACGGCCTTCATGAAGTTGTCGTAATTAAGAAAGGGTTCACCCTGTCCCATGAAGACCAGGTTGATGCGGTCGCGCTCCGGCTCGACCCCGTGGCTGGCGAGCACCAGCAAAACCTGTCCCACAATTTCACCCGCCGTCAGGTTGCGTTGCAGTCCCAATAGAGCCGTCATGCAGAAGCGGCAGTTGACGGCGCATCCGGCTTGGCTTGAAATGCAAATCGTCGCCCGGGTACGTGCTTCGGCAGCCTCGCTGCCGTCGCCTTGCTCGCCGCCGTCGCCCTCGGGCATCCACACGGTTTCCACGGATACGCGATCTGCGACACGGCCGCCGCGAGGTCCTGCCGCGCCTGGCGCCTGAGTCACCGGCGAAGCGTCGCTCTGCCCGTCGCCGAAGCGAATCAGGTAACGCACCGTGCCGTCCACCGAAATGAATTGCCGCTCGACGGTCGGGGTGCCGATCTCAAACCCCTGCGTCAGCAAGCTTGAGCGAAACCCGCCCGGCAAGGTCGAAATCTCAGCTATACTGGTCTTTCGCTGCCGGTAGATGGCTTCAAAGAGCTGAGCGCCTCGGTAGAGTGGCTGCTCCTGAGACTCTGCCAGAGCCGTAAGCTCTTGTAAACTAAGGCCTAATAGTTCGAATTTGGAAGTCTTGCTCATGCATCTAAATCAGTAGTCCGTAAGCTGCCGTCGCCCGGGGCCCGGTAAGGGTCGCGATTTCAAGAGCCCCGAAACCACCTTTCAGCCGACTGAATTGTTATCTTAGATGGGAGAGGCTTCAGGGAGCGGCATTCATTTCGCTTTTTTTGATCTGGAAATCTCAACGCCCGCTGGGTGGCGACAGGGGTCCCCCGACAAAAGCTTGCCCCGCCAGCCTCGGCGTATAAGGGAGCCAAGATGCAAAAACAGTTCGTCGACGAACTTCGGAGCCTGCGGCGCACGGAACTGCCGAATGGGTTGACGATTATCTCCGAAGAGATGGCGCATATTCGCTCCGTCTCCATCGGTATCTGGATCCGAACCGGCTCCCGCCACGAGACGCAAGATCTCAATGGCATCTCCCATTTCGTCGAGCACATGGTCTTCAAGGGCACCAAGAGCCGCAATGCGGAAGCCATCGCCCGGCAAGTCGATTCCATCGGCGGAAACCTCGACGCCTTTACCGCCAAGGAATGCGTCTGTTTCAACGTAAAGGTGCTCGATGAGCACCTGCCGATCGCCATGGATGTGCTCAGCGACCTGGTGCTGAATCCCGTTTTCAATGAATCTGACATAACCAAAGAGCGTGGCGTCATTCTCGAGGAAATCAAGATGGACGAGGACAATCCCGACTTGCTCGTCCATGAGATATTCACCCAGAATTTTTGGAAAGGTCACCCTCTGGGCCGGCCCATTCTCGGCACCAAGGAAACGGTGCGCCGCTTTCACCAGGCCATGCTCTTCGACTACTACGGAGCCCGCTTCGTTCCCGGCAACATGGTGATTTCAGCCGCCGGTAGCATTAACCACGACAATTTCGTGGACCTGGTGACGGGCACATTCCAGCATCTTCAGCCCCAGCCGGACCCGTTGCACCAGATCGCCCCGAATCCGCAGGCGCGCATCATGCTTCGCAACAAGAAGTCCCTTGAACAGGTGCAGATCTGCATCGGCGTCCCTTCGTATTCGATTTCGCACGAGAAGCGCTATGCCTCGTTCGTCCTCAATACCCTGCTTGGCGGTGGCATGAGTTCGCGCCTTTTCCAGAATATCCGTGAGCGCCAGGGCTTGGTGTACTCCATCTTCAGCGAATTGAATCCCTATCGCGATAGCGGATGCCTGGCCGTTTACGCCGGCACCTCCCGCACCTCCGCTTCCAAGGTGGTCAACTCCATCGTCAACGAATTTCGCGACCTGAAGCGGAACCTGGTTTCCGAAGACGAACTGCAGCGCGCCAAGAATCAGCTCAAGGGCAGCCTTATGCTGAGCATGGAGTCCTCGACCGCACGCATGTCAAACCTGGCGCGCCAGGAAATGTATTACAACCGTTTCTTCGGCATGAGCGAGATTATCGAGCGCGTCCAGGCCGTCAGCGCCGAAGATGTCCTGGAGAATGCCAACGAATTTTTCTGCTCCGACCAGATCGCCGTCACTATCCTCGGCAATCTCACCGGACTGAAAATTACGCGCGATCAACTAGTTTGCTGATCAGGCCGTGATGGCACTTATAGGACAAATCCCTTTGCGTATTATCGGACGTAGGTTGCTTTACGGGATTGCGCAAAAAGCGGTTTTTCGCGCCAAAAAACAGACTTTTGCGAGAACGCAAATAAGCAAACGCTAATTACTAAAGTTCTAGGCTTGATATGGTCCATATTCCAACAAACCGCACCCCGCAAAGGTACACCTTCGTAAGGTCAAATCTGTGTGTCGAAGGTGCATTGGCCGTCGTGCTCCGAAGTTTTGGACGATGACGATAATGACATAATGTGTCCTCAGCGCTTGACAAGTTTTGTCATCTTTCGGATGATCAGGAACGGATACGGTTATTTGTTGGAAGTGTTTCCTTTGTGGATTCAACGGCTTGCGAAAACTCAATCCTGGTACTCAGAGGACGATGTTTTCGGCACTATAACTGCACAGTACTTCACGACGAGAATTCGAAGGCTTTTGGTTTCAAGGAGAGTTTGATGCGTAAGCAAAAAGGTTTCTCGCTGATTGAGCTGCTCATCGTTGTGGCGATCATTTTGATCATCGCCGCTATCGCCGTTCCGAACCTGCTCCGCTCTCGTATTGCGGCTAATGAAGCATCCGCTGTGGGCTCGATGCGCACGATCAACACCGCTCAGATCACGTACGCATCGACTTATCCGTCGATCGGCTATGCAACCTCTAGTTTGGGTACCCTTGCCGGCTCCAGTTGCGCCGCTCCGACCTCGACCGCCGCCTGCCTGATCGACGCCACTCTCGGGGCAGCGACCGCTGCAGCCACCAGCAAGAGCGGCTATTACTTCACCCTCGCTGCCAGTTCAGCGTTGGGCTATACGCTCAATGGAGACCCTGCAAAGGCGGGTTCCACGGGAATTAAGCATTTCTACACCGATGGCACCGCCGTGATTCACTACAACCTCACTGCTGCAGCAACGGCTTCGGATGCTGCTATTCAGTAACAGCTTTAGCAAAGTACCTGGGAGGTGCAGCCGAAGGGGTCAGCAACGCTGGCCCCTTTGCTTTTTGCGACGCGCACCGCAGTTGGTTGTCCGAGCGCGTCTGCCTGACGCGGCCGGCGGCGACACGTTATTGCACAGTGCTCATGCCGTCGTAAGTGCTCGTTTCAATGACATTTTATGGCAATCGACATTGACACTTAATGGCATTTTGGCCCATCTCTCGCCGTAATCAATCTTGGTGTATTTGGCGCAAGATTAGAAAAACACAATACTTATATAACATCTAAGGAACAGCTTCTCCGGTTGGACCCCTTCGTGCATAAGCAGTTGGTGTGGACCTAACCATAAGGGTCTTGACTTCAAGAGGAGAGAGGGTTGCAAATGCGGAAACAAAAAGGTTTTTCACTTATCGAGTTGTTGATCGTGGTAGCGATCATCCTGATCATCGCGGCCATCGCCATCCCTAACCTGCTTCGCTCGCGCATTGCCGCCAACGAAGCCTCGGCTGTGGGCTCCATGCGCACCATCAACACGGCTGAAACCACCTACAACTCGACTTATCCGACCATCGGCTACACAGGCACGCTCGTAAACCTGGCGACAAACGGCGGTAGCTGCGCCACGCCGACTTCGACCAGTGCCTGCCTGATCGATGACACGCTGTCACAAGCGACAACTACGACAACTCCGAAGAGCGGATATTACTTTACTTTAACCATTAGCAGCGCTCTGGGCTATACGCTGCTTGGAACTCCCGCCAAGGCGGGCTCCACGGGAGTTAAGAATTTCTATACGGATGGAACCGCGGTGATTAAATACACCACTGACGGCACAGCGGCTACCGTCACCAGTCCTTCGATTCAGTAATAGACTTTGGCAAAGTACCTGGGGAGGGTACAGCCGGGGGTCAGCAATGCTGGCCCCTTTACTTTTGTTGACTGTTGACAGAATTTGCCAATTTATATTGACAGATTCCGGTATTCTCAAGTTACTATCTTTTGCAATAAGCTTATTGATTGCTGATAAGCTAGGTACTATTAGGAACTTACAGAAATAAGGCCAGTTACTTTAGTTTGGCAACGTCCGTGCTAAATGAATTGATGGAAACTCGGCGGCAGTGCCGCGGACGGGGAATTTCGTATGTATAGACAACGTGGGTTCTCCCTCATCGAGTTGTTGATCGTGGTGGCGATTATCCTGATCGTCTCTGCCATCGCGGTTCCAAACATATTTCGCGCCAAGATCAATGCCAACGAGTCGTCGGCCGTCTCTTCGCTACGGTCCATCGTCACCGCCGAAATTACCTACTCGTCGACGTATCCCGAGGTCGGTTTCTCGACCAATTTGGCAACGCTCGGCGGAACCAATTGCACCGCCTCCCCATCTTCAACTTTAGCCTGCATCCTCGACAATACGCTGGCACAGGCAACAACGCCGGCCAACTCCAGGTCGGGATACTACTTCACGTACACACCGGACTCTACTCTCGGATATACCCTTTATGGCGATCCCGCCTATTGGAACCGCAGCGGCACCAAGCACTACTACACCGATGGAAGCGGCGTAATCCACTACAACGCGGCGAACCAGACCGCAGCGGTGACGGATCCCACAATTCAGTAGTTGGCCAAGCGCCGCCAACCTGGCCGGTACATCATTAATCACGATCCAACCGCTCAGTCTGCCTTGTATAATGAGGCCGAATCTGAAATAGCGTTTCAACCTCATGACGGCCATCGAAACCTTCAGGCTTGCGAAGTCTTACAAGGTTGGCTTCTGGCGGAAGCGCGAGCAAGAGGCGCTGTCTCCGCTGACCCTTGCGGTGCAGGAGGGCGAGGTTTTCGGCTACCTTGGCCCCAACGGCGCCGGCAAAACAACCACGCTTAAGTTATTGATGGGGCTCATCTATCCCACATCAGGTACGGCGACGATCCTGGGGCGTCCCCTGGACGATCCCAAGATGAAGGCGCAGATCGGTTTCCTTCCCGAGCAGCCCTACTTTTACGACCACCTGACCGTGCGCGAGTTGCTTGCCTATCTTGCCAGCCTTTCCGGCATCCCCGCCGGAGACAGGGAGCGACGGATCGAGACGGTTCTGCACCGGGTTGGCATTCACGACCACGCTGACCTGCAGCTCCGCAAGTTTTCCAAGGGCATGCTCCAGCGCGTCGGAATCGCTCAAGCCATCGTCCATGACCCGAAATTGATCTTCCTGGACGAGCCGATGTCCGGTTTAGACCCGATTGGCCGCCGTGAAGTTCGTGACCTGATCCAGGCACTCAAGGACGAAGGCAAGACTATCTTCTTTTCAACTCACATCCTTTCCGACGCCGAGACTCTGTGCGACCGGGTGGCTGTTCTGAACCATGGCCAGTTACGCGGCATAGGGGTGGTAGCCGACTTGGTGCGCGAGGTCAGCGGCAGGATCGAGGTCGTCTGGGAAGGCACTGCGGCAACGGACGCGATCGTCCAGCTCGGGGCCGAAACACACAGCAGCGGAGCGATCTTCCGGGCGGTGCTGCCGGAGCCGTTGCTTGAGCGTGCCGTCGATGTCATTCGCCGTAGCGGCTCCCGTCTCATATCGCTTTCACCGGTGCGCGCAACCCTGGAGGATTTCTTTCTGGAAAAGCTCGAGCGCGAGGTTGAAACGGGATCAAGAGTGGCTTCCGGGGAGGGCGCATCGTGATTGGCAGAATCCGCGTGATCGCCTTCAACACGTTCCGCGAGGCAGTTCGCGACCGCGTGCTCTACAACCTGGTCGTCTTTGCGATTTTGATGGTCGGCGGTGCGCTTTTGCTGGGACGCATCTCGCTCCGCATCGAACGCCTGGTGCTGGTGAACCTCGGGCTGACGGCAATTGCGCTGTTCGGCATCGTAATCGCCATCTTTCTGGGAATAGGCCTGGTCAGCAAAGAGATCGAGCGCCGCACTCTCTACACGGTTCTGGCCGCGCGGCCGGTGCGACGCTGGGAATTCATTGTCGGCAAGCAATTGGGCCTGATTGCCACGCTGGTCGTAAACGCCGGATTCATGAGCGCCGGCTTTTTCGCGGCGCTGCTCTATTTGCAACATCGCTTTGAGGCGGCTGACCGGTTTCTGCTGGTGGCGCTTTACTTCATCGTTTTGCAGTTCGTCGTCATAACGTCGCTGGCCCTGATGTTTTCCACCTTCTCGTCGCCTCTGCTCTCCACCATTTTCACCTTCGCGTTGTTCGTGATTGGCACGTTTGCCGAGGATCTTCGCGGCTTCGGAGCAATGGCCGGGGGCTCGACCCGCGCGCTGACCAGCGCACTGGCGTATGTGCTGCCCAATTTCGCCGTTTTCAACGTTGTCTCCGAAGTCGCGCATTCCATACCGGTACCCGGCCGCTTGATTCTGTTCAACAGCCTTTATGCCCTGCTTTATGCAACGGCCGTCACCAGCGCGGCGGTGCTGATCTTTGACCGCCGGAATCTGAAATGAGCAGCCGTACAAAAGCGAGCGTGGGCGTCGGGCTGCTGCTGCTCTCGTGCCTGAGCCTGAGCGTGCTTGCGCTGCGGATAAGCGATGACGTGCGGGAGCGCACTATCTTAAAAGAAGCGCTTTATATTCCGTCGCCCAAAGCAGTCAAGGCATTGAGTTTAGGGTATACAGGACTAATGGCGGATCTGTATTGGACGCGGGTGGTGCAGTATTTTGGCGGCAAGCACCACCAGGGGGCCGAACAATACAAACTGCTGGCGCCGCTGCTTGACATTACGACGACGCTTGATCCGCACCTGCTGGTCGCTTACGAATTTGGCTCCATCTTCCTCGCCCAGAGGCCGCCCGAAGGAGCCGGCGATCCCGAAGCGGCGGCGGCGCTGGTTAAGAAAGGAATCAGGGAGAATCCCGAGGCTTGGCGCCTTTGGTATCACCTGGGGTTCATCTATTTCGAAGAACTGCACGACAGCAAGGCGGCTTCGGCGGCCTTCCTGGAAGGTTCCAAGGTTCCCGGAGCCCTGCCGTGGATGCAGGTAATGGCTGCCGCCCTCGCGCAACATGCCGGGGAGGCGGAAACCGCGCGCTATCTCTGGACGCAGATCTACAACAGTTCCGAGAACCCGGATATTCGCGCAAACGCCGCTAAGCGCTTGCTTGCCTTACGGGTCGACGAGGAAGTGGAACGCCTGCAATCGGTGGCGGATCGCTACCGACGTGAGACTGCAACCCTGCCGGAAAGCTTCCTCCAGCTCGTGCAAGCCGGGTATCTGCCTGGTGTGCCGGTCGATCCCTTGGGCAATCCGTATCTGCTGGTAGATGGCCGAGTGCAGGTTTCCCGCCCGAACTCTCTGCCCTTCATTACCAAGGGATTGCCCCCGGGCCAGAAGCCGTCCATTGTAGCGCCGCCCAAGGGCGGGATTCCATGAGTCGAATGTTGAGAATCTGCTTGCGGGCGCTGCTTCCCTTTCTCTGTTTAGGCGCGTTGCACGCCCAGACGACTGACTTGCGCCGCGTTGCCGACGGGGTCGATAAGCACTACAACCACTTGGCCTCGCTCGAAGCCGGCTTCAGCGAATCTTATCGCGGAGGCGGGCTGGCGCGCAGCGAGTCGGGGACAATGTGGTTGAAAAAGCCTGGCAGAATGCGCTGGGAATACGACGATCCGGTGAAAAAGCTCTTCGTTACGGACGGCAAGACTGCCTGGTTCTACGTTCCAGGCGAGCGGCAGGCACGCCGCGCCGCCGTCAAGAGGCTCGACGACCTGCGATCGCCGTTGCGCTACCTGCTCGGACACACGAAGCTGGAAAAGGAGTTCTCTGCCCTGTCGCTTGCCAGCGGCGAGCACCTCGACCGGCCAGGAGATTTCGCTCTGTCAGGCGTACCGAAGGGGATGGAAGACCGAATTTCGAAGGTAATAATCGAGATCACTCCAGACAGCCGCATCTCTCGAATCTCCATCTACTCTCTTGACGGCTCTGTTACCGACTTTCGCTTCGAGGGCGAGCGCGACAACGTGCCGATCAGCAACGAGCGCTTTCAGTTCCAGCCACCGACGGGCGTGGAGGTGCTGGGAGCGACGGAACTTGGGCCCTGAAACGGGGTTTGGGCTACAATCCAGTTCTTCTCCAAGTGTTAAACTGGATTGAATGTCGATCTTGTTGAGCAACTTCAGCAGCTTGGGCCCGCTCTGGTAGCCTATTGAAACGGCAATGGCCGAATATCTTGTCAAAATCGCCGATGAACGCGGCCACGTAACCGAGCAGAACGAGAAGGGATTCTCGGAGGACGAGGTCCGCACCCGCTACGTCAAGCAGGGGTACCTCGTTTACTCGGTCAAGCCCAGGGGATTGCTGGGGAAACAAGGCTGGCGGCCATCGTCTCGACGCAAGGTGAAACTCAGCCAGTTCGTCATTTTCAACCAGCAGTTTCTTACCCTGTTTCGCGCCGGATTGCCGATCGTACAGGGCCTGGAATTACTGGCTAAACGCGAGAAGAACAAGTTCTTTCGCTCCGTGCTGGAAGACGTTCGTGACCGGGTTAAGGGGGGCGAACCTCTCTCGGATGCCTTTGAGGCACAAGGCGTATTCCCCAAAATTTACTCAACCACGCTGCTGGCGGGCGAAAAGAGCGGAAACCTGGATGAAGTGCTTTCCCGCTACCTGGGCTTTTTGCGTATGACGTTGACGTTCCGCAAGAAGCTGCTGACGTCGCTGATTTACCCGGCGGTACTGGTGGTCGGTGTTACCATTTTGATTACCTTTCTGGTGACCTTCGTCGTTCCGCGCTTTGGCGCGTTGTATGCCGATTTGGGGCAGAATCTGCCGGCAATCACCATGTTTACGCTTTCGATGGCCACCGGTATAAAAAAGTATCTGCCGATCATCGTGCTGGCACTGGCCGGAAGTGGAATCCTGCTGCATCGCTGGTCGCTCACCGACCGTGGCGGCCAGCAGATCGACAAGATCAAGCTCAGGATGCCGGTCTTCGGCGGCATCTGGATCAAGTACCAGGTAGCCATGCTGGCGCGCATGCTTTCAACCCTGCTGAGCGGAGGGTTACCGTTGGTGTCGGGGCTGGATACGGCATCACAGTCAATGCAGAGCCGGCTGATAAAAAACGCGATCAGCCAGGCCACGCAGAACGTTCGCGAAGGCCGCACTTTGTCGCACAGCCTGGAAGTGACAAATCTCTTCCCGCCGCTTTCGGTCGAGATGATCGAGGTGGGCGAGTCCACCGGCGCTTTGTCGGCGATGTTGAATTCCGTGGCCGATTTTTTTGAAGAGGACGTTCAGAACGCGCTGACGGCGGCGATGGCGCTGATCGAACCGGCCATCATGATCTTCATGGGAGTCGTGGTCGCATTCATCTTAATTTCATTGTACCTGCCTATATTCAGCATGGGCGTAGGCGTTAACCGATAGAGGTTTTGTGGAGTTTCCATGTCTCAGCTTTTCGTTCAGACTCCGATAGCGGCCGAGGGCGACGAAGAAAGCCGGGCGCGTGACCTGGCCCATCGCTATCGATGCGAGTTTGTCGACCTGAGGAACCATCATATCCGCCATGAACTGTTTCGCAAGATTCCGGTGGATCTGATGTTCCGCGACAATTTCATTCCGCTGGAGGAGTTGCCCGACGGCCGCTTGGCCATCGCCATCGCCGATCCCGGCCAGTTGCCGATTATCGACGAGATCAGCATGTTGCTGGGCCGCCGCATTGTTCCGCGGGTGTCCACGCTCTCGCAGATCAGCGACATTCTCAAAAAGACCGAACAGTCGCAGCGCGTGCTGGACGAAGCCGGCGAGACCTTCACGCTCGACGTGATCCGTGAAGACGAAAACGGACAGGACGAAACCATCTCGTTCGAGCGGCTCACCCAGGAAAGCGGCATCAGTCCCATTATTCGCTTGGTGGATACGACGATCTTGACGGCCTTGCAGCGGCGCGCCAGCGACATCCACATCGAAACCAGAGACGATTCCGTCATCATCAAGTACCGCATCGACGGCGTGCTCCAGGAAGCGATGAAGCCCATCGCAAAAGAGCACCATCAGACCATCATCTCGCGCGTCAAGGTGATGAGCGAGTTGGATATCTCGGAGCGGCGCGTTCCGCAGGACGGCCGCTTCCGCGTGCGCTACAACGCTCGCGCCATCGACTTTCGCGTCTCCATCATGCCGAGCATCCACGGCGAGGATGCGGTGCTGCGCGTCCTCGACAAGGAATCGATGAGCGAAAAATTCAAGAAGCTTTCGCTCGATGTCGTTGGCTTCAGCGACGAGGATCTGAGAAAATTCCGCCGTTACATCGCCGAGCCCTACGGCATGGTGCTGGTGACCGGTCCAACGGGCAGCGGCAAGACCACAACCCTGTACGCGGCGCTCAACGAAATCAAGACCGACGAAGACAAGATCATCACCATCGAAGATCCTGTCGAATACCAGATTCGCGGGATCACGCAGATTCCGGTCAACGAAAAAAAGGGCCTGACATTTGCCCGCGGCCTGCGCTCCATCCTCCGTCACGACCCCGACAAGATCATGGTGGGCGAGATCCGCGACACCGAAACCGCGCAGATTGCCATCAACTCCGCGCTCACCGGCCACCTGGTTTTCACCACGGTCCACGCCAACAACGTGGTCGACGTGATCGGGCGGTTCCTCAACATGGGAGTCGAGGCTTACAACTTCGTTTCGTCGTTGAACTGCATTCTGGCGCAGCGGCTGGTTCGCGTGATCTGCGATCACTGCAAGCGCCGCGTTCACTATCCCCCGGAAGTGCTTGAAAGCAGTGGCCTTCCTCTGGATGCCAATGAGAGTATCGTGTTCTACGAAGGAGAAGGTTGCATCGAGTGCTCCGGCACCGGATTCCGGGGACGGACCGCGATTCATGAATTGCTGGAGTTAACCGACCGCATTCGCGAGATGATTCTCGAGAAGAGACCGAGCTCGGAGATCCGCAAGGTGGCGCGCGAAGACGGCATGCATTTTCTCCGGGAATCGGCTCTTGCTAAAGTCAAAGCCGGCACTACCACGCTGAAGGAGATCAACAAGGTCACCTTCATCGAAACAACCCGGTAAGGAATTCTCCCAGGCAAGCCGTTACAATAGATGGGGGTCAACTGCGAAACCGATGCCAAGCCCCTGGCTGATGCAGCGGAATCGTCCAGTTACAATGGTTTTGGGGGCCAACGGGCAAAGCCAATGGCGGAACGAAAAAGAACGGCCGTGGGACCGATGTTCGCCTGCGAGATAACCCCGACCGCAGTGATCGGAGCTCGAGCCGCGGCCATCGGCGGCGCGTTGGAACAGGTGAGCGCGCGTTCGCTTCCCGCCGGTGCTCTCGTCCCCTCTCTGGTGACGGAGAACATCCTGCAACGCGAGGTGGTGAAAGAAGCCGTCGGCAAGGTGTTGGAGGCGATTGGCGCGCAGGCGCACGATGTCATCACAATCGTGCCCGACGCCGCTTGCCGCATCGCCCTGCTCGACTTCGACACGCTTCCCGAGCGCAAGGAAGAGGCACACGCTGTCGTGCGCTTCCGGCTCAAGAAGGCATTGCCCTTCGATGCCGAAAAGGCCGTCATCAGCTACCACGCCGCGCGGGATACAAACGGCATCAAGGTCATCGCGGCGATCATGCTCGATTCGGTGCTGAACGATTACGAGACGCTGTTCCGGGAGCTGGGCTGCAATCCTGGAGTTGTGCTGCCGTCCACGATTTCAGCACTGGCGCTGATCGACGCCTCGGAGCCTACGCTGGCGCTCAAGGTCGACCCGCTGAGCAGCAGCCTTGCGATCGTCGAGGGAGACCAGTTGCTGCTGTATCGCACGCTCGAGCACGGCGGCAAGAGCACCCTGACGGCGGAGCAGTTGGCTGACGATATCTATCCTTCCGTGGTGTACTTTGCGGACAATTTCAAGTTGAGCGTTCAGCGCCTGGTGATTGCCGGGCTGCCCGACTTTTCTCGCATTGCCTCGGCCTTGGAACAACATACGGGATTGCCGGTGCAAGAGATGGTTCCGCTCGGCGTCTCCGGGGAAACGCAGAACAAGTCTGAACTTTCCGGTGTGGCCGGAGCACTTCTCGGCTGAGGGCATTCGATGAGACTCAACATCAATCTCGCGACTCGGCCTTACAGGGATGTTCGGCAGTTCCTGCAAACCTGGGGGTCGGGGACGATTCTGCTTGCCCTGCTGACCCTGGGGCTGTGCTGGTACACCTTTCATGCATGGCGCCAGACCCGCAGCGCCCGGGAGCAGGTTTCGCAAATCCAGAGCGAGATTGACAAACTGGACCGCCAACGCCAGGCTGGCATCGCCCTGCTGAACCAGCCGCAGAACCGCGAGATCGCCAACCAGGCGGCGTTTCTCAACGGCTTGATCGCCCGTCGCAGCTTCTCCTGGACCCAGTTGTTTATGGAGCTGGAGCGCATCATGCCGGCCAGGTTGCACGTGACTTCGATTGCTCCGTCGCTGAACCACCGCAACCAGATCGAGATTCATATGCTGGTCGGCGGTGACGCGCACGACCAAGCGGTGGAGCTGGTGCGCCGGCTGGAAAACTCACCTTCATTCCGGCAGCCGGAATTGCGGTTGGAAACGTTAGCAGCGAATTCGCCCGGAGCACCGAATTCATCCGGCGGCGACCGCGTGCAGTTTGATATTTCCATGGTGTACGTGCCGCAAGCCACAGCGGAGCAGGCCGCTGCGGACAAAGGTCCTCAACAGCCCGCAGCGGACGGCGACCAAGCCCTCAAGCAATCTAGCGGCGAGAACAAGGGCCGGGCAGCTCAGGCACGTCCGGCGGGCTCAGCCAAGGCGAACGCGGCGGCGGGCGGCAATGGAGTGGTTCGATGATTCGTAATGTGGCGCAAGCTCAACGAAAGCTTCTGGTGGTCATCGTCTGCCTGGCTATCGTCGACGTTGCCGCACTCGCCCTCCTGCTGTCGCCGGCCATACATTCCGGCAAGAGCACGCAGGCAGAGTTGCAGGTGTTGCGGGCGGAGTTGGCGCAGAAGCGCATTCAGACCATTCCGGCGCTCGACATGGACAAGAAACTGGAGGAGGCGCGGACCCAGATCGCCGACTTCTATGCCCACGACTTCGCCAACCGTTATTCGGTGATCTCCGAAGCCTTGGCCAAGGCAGCTAATGAAAGCCACGTCCAGTTGGCGAACATAACCTATGTCACCGAAAAGCCCAATCCTACCGATGTAAAGCCTTTGGCGAACCCAAAGCTTACCGAAATAAACCTGACGCTGGATATGACGGGCAATTATGACTCGGAAATCCGGTTTATCAACGCCCTGGAAAGGAGCAAAATGCTCCTGGTGATTGGAAGCGTGAACTTGGCTGAATCGCAGGGCGGATCTATCCGTCTCAGCCTTAAAATGCAGACTTATCTGAAGGCGGCGGAGTTGTGAAGATTGGAACGGAAAACCCGAAGAAGGTCGCGGTTGCGGTTGTTCTCGTGCTGATCAGCGTTTTCTTCTTGATTCGCGGGTTCAACTATTCGCCGTTGGAGAGCACGGTGGGTAGTACGCCAGCCTTGCAGCCTATACTCGGCGGCAAAACTCCAGCCCAGCTTCTGCCGGAAAACAATCTTGACCCGCGCTTGCGACTTGACCTGCTGAAGAACTCCGCGGACGTCGAATACAAGGGAAACGGCCGGAACATTTTTCGCGCCGGGGCCGAACCGGTGAAGGAAATACCCAAAGTCGTTACTCCTCCGATGCCGATGTCGGCCGCAAATACACCGCCGCCTCCGCCGACCATTAATCTCAAGTTTTTCGGCTTTGCCAACCGGCAAGGCGCGGAGAACAAGGTATTTCTTTCACAAGGGGACGACGTGTTCGTGGCCAGTCAAGGCGATATTGTAAATCGCCGCTACAAGATTTTGCGCATCACGCCCACCTCGGTCGAGGTTGAGGACGTTATCAGCAACGTACGGCAGACGCTGCCCCTGACGCAGAGTTAATCACAGCCATGCGGTATAGCAGTTTAATACGCCGACGAGGCTCAACCACCCCAGGGGGCGGGGCTCGCCACCCAGCGGGCGGGGGCCGACGCTCCGAGGCGGGCTACATTCTGATCATCTTCCTGGTCGTACTGACCCTGATGATGATCGCCCTGACCGCGGCGGCTCCCCGATTGGCGCAACAGATTCAACGCGACCGCGAGATCGAAATGGTTCATCGCGGCGAACAATATGCCCGCGCCATCAAGCGCTACTACAAAAAGTTCGGCCGCTACCCTGTCCGCATTGAAGACCTCGAGAGCACAAACACCCTGCGCTTTCTCCGCAAGCGATACAAGGACCCCATTACGGGTGGTCCGTGGCGGCTGGTACGCTATGGCGAAATCCAGTTGCTCTCGGGCGGAGGAGTCGGCGCCCCGGCGCAACTTCCCGGGCAGGCAAACACCCCGCAAGCTGGATCACAATCCGGACTCTTCAACTTGAACTTTGGTGGCGCCCCCGGGCAGCCAAACCCGGCTACGGCAACGACGGGTGCCAATACCACCTCAACCCCAGGTGGCACGACTGCAACCAACTCTACAACTGCCGGCACAGGCACCACCGCAACCACCGACACTACCTCAGGCACGACGGGAACGGCTACATACGGCACCACGGGAACCACGGGCAGTACTGGGCCGAAGACGGATGTAGGCCTGTTCGGCCAGCCAGCCACGGGCTCCCCCGGCCAGACTACAAGTTCGCCTAGCTCTCCGTTTTCTTCTCCCGCCGGCAGCGCACAGCCGGGCGGGGGCGGCGGTCCAATTATCGGGGTGGCAAGCCTCAGCAAGAAAAATGGGATTCACGAGTTCAACAAGAAATCAGCGTACAACGAGTGGTTGTTCGTCTACGATCCCGCCCAGGACCGCGGCCAACTGCTGCACGGACCGTATAACCCGCAGGCGTTCTTCGGCCAGGCTAGCAACAACCCCTCGGGAACCTCGCCCGCTGGCCGCAGCGGACCCGGCACGCCAACCACGACCGGGACTCCGGGTACAGGTGTGACGGGAACACCTTCGCCTACTTCGCCTGCCACGGGAATGCCCACGGGACAACCATCCGGCAGCATCGTTCCGGCTACGCAGTAAGGCTAGCGCGCAACTGGAGCGGTCTCCCCGACATACTTCATGGAGAGTGTCATCCTGAGCGCAGCGAAGGATCTGCTTTTTCTGGCGCCTGAAAACAAAAGCGGATTCTTCGCTCCCTTTGGTCGCTCAGAATGACACCCCAACGGGCCGACGGATCACCCAGGGAAACGCCGCGACCCTGCCCCAAAAGCACAAACCCCTGTTTCCACAGGGGTTTGCAAAGACTTTAAGTTTTGAGCGAGTGGCGTTTTACGCGTTGAAGGACGATCCGCAGCCGCAAGTACTCTTCACGTTCGGATTGTCGAACTTAAATCCCGCGCCTTCGAGGGTTTCAATGTAGTCGACGGTAGCGCCCTGCATGTACATGAGGGAGGTGGCGTCGATATAAACCTTCAGCCCGTCGTACTCGAACACTTTGTCCATGGCGCCGGGGGCGTTTTCAAACTGCATGGTGTAAGAGAATCCGGAGCAGCCTCCACCGACGACTCCCACGCGAAGCCCGGCCGGGATCGGATTCTGCTGTGCCATGATCTCTTTGACCTTGGAAATGGCAGTCGGAGTGAGATTCACGGGGTTGGTTTTCTTGACTTCAGGGACGCTGGTTGTGGTGGACATGCTGCTCTCCTCGAAATTCATTATAACAAAGCGCTTCCTGGGGTCGAAACGCTTTTGACCCCGCCGCCGGCCCATCGGCTGGCGATGCAAAACATTCCGTTCATTGGATGCGGCCATGCCGTCCCGGGTCGCAAAGCTAATGTTGCCAGTGGAGGCCAGCCCGCCGGGCGAACGGGGCTATTTTCCCAAAAGCAGGTCTGCTCAAAACAACCTTACCGAATCGGAAACTCCCGTCGCCAAATCCAACTTTCGCACGGGAAGAAATTTTTCCCGCCCGCAGCCCCCCCAACGGAGATATAATCTGGCTCCGCTTTGCGCCCCCACACCGAGCCAGAGTGGAAGTGCGTGCAGCAACCCATACGCTGAACGGTGCCGGGCCGGAAACTGCGAGGTGGCATGTGAAATCCATCGATTTGCTGCTGATGGTTTGGGGAGTCGTCACTGCGGCCCTTGTCATCGTGGTCATTTATCGCGGCACTCTTTCGCTGCACGAGGATGATCAGCTCTTCCTGGGTGAATCCGAGTCTCACCTCGCAAAGGAGCAGCAGGAACTGGTGGCGCGGCTCACCAAGCTGACGCCTATCGTGCGCCTGCTGGGAGTCGCTTCAGGTGCTCTGATTCTGGTGATCGCCGGAATCTGGATCTGGCACGGACTGAACGCGATGTAACTCCCGTTCACTCAACTATTTGGCCGATCAGTGCTGGGGCGGCTTCTGCCATTCGTCAAAGACCAGGGGATTCGCGCGTTTGACGTTGCCCACCCGCATGCACCGGTCTCCTTGCAAGAATCCAAGCAGCGGAGTTGCAATGATGTCGGCACGCCAGCCCTGCAAAAGCGCCGGCTTGGCTGCCCCATCCTGCTGCAAATACCAGCGCACAAGCTCTTGCAAGTCCGCCGTCGTGGCCAGCAAAGCGGGATCGACTTCATGTTCGGCCGCCAGGCCATTGGCCGCCACCGAGAGCAACTTGGCCAGCACGGCTACCTGCGGTGGATCGTCGTGCCGTTCGTCGGTGGGCAGGTCCTGCTCCGGAATCGCCAGCGCCTCCTTCACCGCCTTGACGATCTCCTGTTCGGCGCCGCGCAACAGCCTGCGGTCAAGACCTCGGATGGCGAACAGGTCCTCGACGCTAACCGGCGAGCGCCGTGCGACCTCTACCAGCATGCTGTCACTCAGCACTCGTATGGCCGGTGTGTTCATCTGCCGGGCGACGCGGTCGCGCCACCGCCAAACCTCGTGTAGAACCGCCAAATGTCTGCGGCCAAGCCGAGCGCTTCCGGAGATTCGCCATTTCTCCTGCTCTTCCATAACGTCCTGCGTCAGACGCTGGCATTCGTCCTGTATCCACTCCAGGCGATTCATCTTTTCCGCGCGCTGCACCATGCGCTTGCGCATTTCGATCAGATAGCGAACGTCATCGCCCGCGTACTTCAGTTGCACGGGCGTGAGCGGACGCCGGCGCCAGTCGGTGAAGCTCTCGCCGCCGTGAATCTTTTGTCCCAGGGTGCGCAACACCAGATTGGTGTGGCTGAGCGGGTAGCTGTAGCCCACGAGTCCAGCCGCAATCTGCAGATCGAAAACACGGCTTGGGGCACGCCCCGCGCCCTTGGCGCAGAAGCGGATTTCCTGCCGCGCCGCGACCGTCACCAGTTCACGATCGTCCGCCAGCAGCACGCTCCAGAATTGATCCAAACTCGAAACCGCCAGCGGGTCCAGAATCCAAATGTCTTTTTCGGTGGAAAGCTGAACCAGGCAAAGCGCCGGCTCGTAGCGGCCTTCGGAAATAAACTCCGTGTCGAGCCCGACGATGTCGTGGCCGGCAATTTCGGAGACCAGCGTCTGCAACTTGGCGCTGGAATCGACGTAGTGAACGGGCAAGGTCTCCATCGGTGAAACCATTCTAAAGGTTAAAACAGCTCCAGTGGAATTACTTCGGCGGAACTTGCCGTCAACTTCGTTGCCATGCGCGAAAGTTATATCCATGAAGGCGAGCAGCTCCTGCATTCACGTACTCTGAAACCGCTCCAGGCGTTCGCAGCCGAGCTGCCGAAGCTGCCCGGCTCGACCATGCCATTCCCTGAAATCCGCTCCTGTAGCGAAACTCCGGGCATTTTGTTGTGGAATGTTCATCGATTTCGAGGTAAGCTATCGGACGGTGGGCGATGGCTAAACAATCGTGCGTTTTCGTTGTCGACGACGATCGCCTTGTGGCCGACACAATCTCCGCGGTTCTGCGCAGCGCCGGGCTCCGAGTCAGAACGTTTTACGATGGTCTTCCCGCAATCAACCACGCAATCGAATCGAAGCCGGACGTAATCGTGACCGACTACCGCATGCCGACCAACGGCCTGCGGCTGGCATCCTGGCTGAGAGAATACTGCCCGGCCTGCAAGGTGGTACTGATCTCCGGCGACGCTCCGAGCTGCAACCTGGATCAGGCGGATCGCGGCTATCGCTTCACCCTGCTGGAAAAGCCGGTCGATCCCGCGACGCTGATCGAAGCCGTCGGGAAGGCCGCTGCGCGGTAGAGCAATTCCACAGTCGGCGTATCCCAAAAATTCCCAAGAGAATGTCATGGCGACCGGAGCGCCGAGCGCCGGTGGCCGGAGCAGCCAAGCTGCGTACCCGACATTAACATTCGCCAAGCGAGAAGCTGTTCGGGCGCGGAGCGGAGCCACCCTTTGTTTTCGGCAGCAGGAACAAAAGGTGGCTCGACTTCGCTCGCCATGACAGTTTGATAGGTTGGTATATACCTATTCGGGAGCTGTACTATACCCGCGGCAGACCTACGTGACCGGACCCGGATTAAACAATGCAGGCGCGTTGTGCAGACCCCACTGATCCGCCCAGGTTTGCTTGCGGCCGCTGGCCACATCGAGGATCAAGCGGAAGATTTCCCAGCCGACGTCTTCGATGGTCATGCCGCCGGTCGCAATGCGTCCGGCATCAACGTCAATCAGATCCGGCCAGCGCTCGGCCAGAGCGGTGCGCGACGACACCTTGATCACGGGCACGATGGCTAGGCCATAGGGTGTTCCTTCGCCGGTCGTGAAAACGTGCATGTTCATGCCGGCGGCGGTTTGCAGGGTCCCGCAAATGAAATCGCTGGCCGGAGTGGCCGCGAACACCAGGCCCTTGCTTCTCACGCGCTCGCCGGGACCGGTAACCGCCGTCAGCGCCGTACTGCCTGCCTTGGCCACCGACCCCAGCGCCTTCTCGACAATGTTTGCCAGTCCGCCTTTTTTGTTTCCGGGCGTGGGATTGGCGCTGCGGTCGGCCTCGCCGAGGCGCAAGTATTCGTCGTACCACGCCATTTCCCGGGTGAACGCGCGCGCCACGTCGACATTCACCGCGCGGCGCGTAACCAGGTGTGCCGCGTCACGAACTTCAGTCACCTCGGAGAACATCACCGTGGCTCCGGCGCGCACCAGCAGGTCCGCCGCATAACCAACCGCGGGATTGGCCGTCACTCCGGAGAATGCATCGCTGCCTCCGCACTGCAGGCCTACGCTCAGCTCGGAAGCCGCGCAGGCGGTGCGCGCGCGCCGGTTGAGCCTCTCCAGGCGGGCCTCGGCCATGCGCATGATCGCGGCAATCATGTCCCCGAAGCAGCGATATTGTTCGTCTTGCAGACGCACCACCCAGGGTTCGTTCGGCAGAATCGGGAAGGCGTCGCCCGCGAGCACGGAAGGTTGCAGCTTCTCGCATCCCAGGCTCACCGACATCACTTCTCCGCCGAGATTCGGATTGAGAGCCATGTTCCGCAGCGTGCGGATGGGAACCTGCGCGCCCGGCGCGTTGATGGCCACTCCGCAACCGTAAGGCGTGGTGATGGCGACCACGTCGTCCACTCCGCGATACCGCGGCAGGATCTCCGTCTTGATGCGGCGCACGGCGTATTCCAGGGTCGGCGCGGCGCACTGCACGGTCGACATAATGCCGAGGACGTTCTTGGTGCCCACGCTTCCATCCGGGTTGCGGTAACCCTGGAAGGCGAAGCCCTCCAGAGCGGGTAGCGGCGGCGGCGTGGCGGTGGCCAGCGGCAGTTGATCGAGATCAGGCGCCGACGGAAGCGTCACGCAGTCTTCACGAACCCAAGCACCCTTCGGGATTGCGCGGCTGGCGTGACCAATCACTTCACCGTAACGAACCAGCGGATCGCCCTGAGCGAGATCGCCCAAAGCGATCTTGTTGGCCTGGGGAATCGATTCCAGAGCAGTCAGCCCACAGGCAAATTCCGTGCCCTTGGAAGTTCCCTCTGGATTGGCGATGATGGCAACGTTATCGGCAGCATGCAGGCGTACATAAAAGGGCTTCATGGAAGTGTGAACTCCTTAGGTTTAAGACTCTAACAGGCTGCTGAAAAATTGTTCTCCGAGGTGTCATCCTGAGCGCAGCCGGGGTCCCCGGCAACGGCCGTTTTTGCCGTTGCTGGGGTGGAGGAGCGAAGGATCTGCTGTTTGCGCGTGCTGCGAATAAAGCAGATCCTTCGGTCGCGCAAAACCGGCGCGACCTCAGGATGACACTGCTACGAGTTTTTCAGCAGCCTGCTAGAACGATTTCAGAATTGTATCCCGGAGCTTTAGCCCCCCGCATCGGGCAAAAAGACAGAGAAGCATGTGCCTGAGCGTCCGGGCCGATTGGTGCTCCAGACTCGCAACGAGCCGCCAGCCCGGCTGACGATGCCGCTGCTTACCCAGAGTCCCAAACCCGTGCCGTTTTCGCCTTTGGTGGTGAAAAACGGTTCGAAAAGCCGCGAACGATGTTGCGGGTCAATGCCGCTGCCCGTGTCGGCGATGGTCAGGCGGCAGCCGCGTCCCGTGCCTGAACGCCAGTCGAGAGAATCGTAGACATGGATGGTGATTTTCCCGCCCGCGGGAGTGGCGTCAAGCGCGTTAATCAGCAGGTTCGAGATGACCTGGCGAATCTCGCTGCTATACCCCAGGACACCGCGCTCGTCGTCCAAGCGCGTCTGGATGCTTACGCCGCTTTTGACGATTTTGTTTTCGTACGCCGACAACAGCTCCCTGATCAGATCGCCAATACTGAATTGGGTGGGCTTGGCTGAATCCCGCTGCAACTTCAACGTCTGATTCGTGATGCGGTTGATAATGCCGAGCTGCCCCACCAGCAGATCGAGGCGTTCGCGCGCCGTTGTGTCCGAGATCGAGTCTTTGAGCAGATACGCCAGTTGCATCGCCGCGTCCAGAGGGTTATTGATCTCGTGCGCGATCATCGAGGCCAGCCGGCCGCTGGCGGCCAGCTTCTCGCTGCGCATCAGCGCCTTCTCGGATTGCTTTTTGGCGGTGATGTCTTCGACCGTCACCACCGCCATCGCCACCCTGCCGCTGCCGTCGCGCACCGGTTTGGCGTTGATGCTGGTGATGACCTCTTTCCCCGTGTCCTTGCGGCGAATAATCACCTCGCGTTGCACCACCGCTTTTCCGCGTAACGCGATTGAGACCGGCTGCTGCTCGCGGGGAATCTTGTTGCCATTTAACTCACACGTTCCCAGCAGCAAAATCGCTTGCGTGGCAGCGTCAGGCGAGGAATCGGGCGCGAAGCCGTACATGCGGAAGAATGCCGGATTGGCGAGCGGGCACGTTCCGTCGGGGTATATGACGAACATGCCCTCAGACATGCTGTCAATGGTGGCCCGCAATTGCGCCAAACTTCTCTCCGCAAGTTTCATGGCGGCGAGCACCTGCTCCTCTGAACGTTTGCGTTCGCTGATGTCGCGGATCACGCTGATCAGAGTAGGGCTATTGCCGATGCGCGCGCCTTCCGAACTCACCTCCACCGGAAACGTACTGCCATCCTTGTGGCGGTGAACGGTTTCGAATGCGATGCCGTGGAGGTCGGCCTCCGCCATTTGGTCATACGCCAACCCGTGAGTGTCGGCGGCGCGCAGGTCATAGATCGTCCGTGACTGCAATTCCCCGCGGCTGTAACCGTAAACCGCGGTTGCGGCGTCATTTGCCTCCAGGATGCGTCCGTCGTCGCGGTGTACGAACAAGATGACGTCCCGGCTACGGCGGGCCAGCAACTCATAGCGGCGTAACACATCGTCCGCCAGCTTGCGCTGCGTGATATCGACACAGGCCCCCGTCACGTAAAGAGGTCTGCCGCGGTTATCCGTGACGGCACGGCCCCTGTCATGCAGCCAGTGAACGCTGCCGTCCGGCCAGACGACGCGGAACTCGACCTCAAAGTCGGCCCCTCCGAGCTGAGCCTCCGAGAGAGCGGATTGCGCCGCATCAACATCTTCGGGATGAACGAACTTGAGGAATTCTCCGGCTTGCGCAGGCGCGTGGCCTGGCGCCAGTCCAAACAGGCGCTCCATGCCTTCGTCCCAATCTACCTCACTGGTCCGCAGGTTCCAGTAAAACGTACCGGTTCCGGAAGCCAGCAACGCCTCGCGCAGCCGCTCTTCGGCCCCTCCGCCGCGCGATACGGCATATCCGGCAGCGCTGCGCTGGTTGACGATCTGTTTGGGTTCTGGGATTTTGTCCTGCTTCATCTGGAGGCCGACGCCAAAACTGCCGGCAAACCTCCCAGCTCAGACTTGCTTTTCCGGGTTCAGTTCAACGCCGCCCTAGGGTATCAAACCTGAGAAAGCGCTTCAGGCTCCCTGGTGAAAACCAGCCAGGGGATTGGACTTTAAAGGGAGTCTACGGCGTTTTGCTGATCTCGGCTGTGATGAAGATCACAATAATAGCGTGTAAAATCAGGCTCCCTTTTTTTGTTTATCTTTTTTCCCGATTCGGACCTGTTTCCAAGCACTTTTTTCGTTGCCTGTGATTTTCCATCGATCCCCGCGCCATTGCCGTTTATCCCGCTGGCACTCAACCGCTTACATCAAGTGCACACTATTTTCCCCGGACTGCGGTGCTGGTGGCAACTGTCCACGGCGAGCGCAAGCGCCCGAGTTCAGCTATTCTAGGCAGAGCTGGAACTCAGGGGTGCGGGATTTTTCAGCCGCCCTTATGTTTTTTTTCTTCAACTAGACAGCATGCGCGCTTTATTGATAATTTATCAATAACCATGGAAGGCGCACGTTTCAACAAGGCAAAGCTCCAAGCCTGTCTGGAGCAGGACCGTTTCCGGTTTCACTCCGATGTTTGGAAAGGAATCCGCGAGCTGCAGATCGATCTAAACGACGCTCTGTATGTTCTCCGGCACGGCACGATTTGTGAAGAGCCAGTGTTCGACGGAAGGTTTGGGCAATGGCGATTCACGGTGCAAGGAACAACCGTCGATGAAAGAGAATTGAGGATCGGCTTTGCCTTCATGGAAATTGACGGCGTGCTCGTCCTCACCATTCTGACCGAATAGCTCTCAGAGCCTTGAAGGGCAGGTGCAGCATGCGAAACGTTTGCGAATGTGGGGAAACATCCATCGTTGTTCGTGGAGATTACCTCTTTCTGGAAAGTGGCTTGGACAATGTTGTCCTGCGCAAAGTGAAGCTGCTTAAATGCAACCAGTGCGGCAGCATGACACCCTTGTTGTCTAAGATCAATCAACTGACACAAATCATCGCCTCTGCGCTCGTACTCAAGCCTTCTGAATTGACGGGTAAGGAAATCCGCTTCTTGCGCAAATACATTGGCTTGACCGGCGAGCAATTTGGCCGGAAGCTTGGGCTCACCAAAGAGCACGTCTCGCGAATCGAAAACGAGAAGCTGCCGGTCGGCGCTCAAACCGAACGGCTGATTCGCTATGTCTCGATTTCGGCGGATCCCGACCTGCAAGGGGAGATGTCGCAGTTACTCGAGTTGCTCGATACGATCAAGAACGAACCCCAGAAGGAGCGCATCGAGATCAACCCTGTAACTGGTTCTTTCGAATACGCTGCCGCTTAGGTCGAAAACCGTGAAAACATGATCACCGGCCGTGATCAGCGGCTGTTGGCCGGTCCCCGCCATCCTTCTCCCTGCCGTGATGTGGTCATGTGGGACTACAATGTGTGCTGCGCACTGGTTGCAAGGCTCATCATATTTGGAAAGGAAATCTCTAATGGAAGCCAGATCGACCGTTTTGAGAGCACTGTTTGTTCTCGTAAGCGTCCTGTTGTTTGCAGCTATCGCGGGTGCGGCCGAAGTTAAGGTGATGTTCTCGGGCGGCTTTTCCGCCGCGCTTCACGAACTTGGTCCGGAGTTTGAGCGGACGACAGGAAACAAGGTCGTGCTCATCTCCGGGCCTTCGATGGGGACTACGCCGGAAGCGATTCCGAACCGCATTCAACGCGGTGAGCCGGTGGATGTCGTGATCATGGTCGGCTATGCGCTCGAAGACCTGATCAAGCAGGGGAAGGTTATCTCCGACAGTCGCGTTGACTTGGCGCAATCCGGCGTTGGCGTGGCGGTTCGCGCAGGCACACCCAAGCCGGATATCAGCTCCGCCGATGCCCTGAAGAACACGCTCCTGCGAGCAAAATCAATCGCGTACTCCGATAGCGCAAGCGGCGTCTATGTCTCCACGGAACTGTTTCAGCGCCTCGGAATCGCCGACCAGGTAAAGGGCAAGAGCAGGATGATTCCGGCCGAGCCGGTTGGCAAGGTCGTTGCGCGCGGCGAAGCCGAGATCGGCTTCCAGCAGATCAGCGAGCTTCGTCCTGTATCGGGCATAGAAGTGGTTGGGCCACTGCCGCCCGGGCTTCAGAAGATGACCGTGTTTTCGGCTGGGGTCGCAACCAGTACCAAGGAATCAGAGGCAGCAAGAGCATTCATCAGATTTCTCGCGTCGCCGGCCGCTGCCCCCGTCGTTACCAAGACCGGCATGGAGCCCATGACACTTGCGAAACAGAAGTGATTGGCGGCTTCGGCCGGTTCCATGGCCGCGGCCAGTGCGTTATTCGTTCGAGCAAGCCGCCCCGCCCGGTTGTCAAGATTGAGCCTGCCTCTCGAGGACATTAGTGTGCGGTGGGCTCAAGTGTGCCAAAATGTTTGATGAGCGCTGATCGATGCCTACAAGCGATGATCTCAAGATTCACGGTCTAGGCTTTGGACGTAGCCTGCAGATCGTTCTAAAGAGCACCGCCCTTTTCCCTGTCGAGCACCCGGCGGTACTAAAGAATCTAGAACAGGCTTTCACCAAGCTAGAAGTTCTGTTGAGGGGGGGGCAACCGTTCACCTTCGGGTTTTCTGAAGGCCGCGTCTTGCTCAACAACCTGCTTACGTCTGATGGGACCCTTGCCCCACTCGAGGCAGCGTTTCGAAAGCGTGGGATAGCCGCGATCTCCTTCCAACCCGGGTTCACGTTTGCGAACTTTCGAGATCTGCTGAAGATCATCGCCGTTCCCCCCAAGACCGTTGTCGAGGCAGGCGGCTTTGAGGAGTACCTGCGGAGCGCACCTGTTTCTGGCGCGAGAATAATTCCCTCACGAAAGAGGGAAAATGAGGATGACGGCTCCGATCGGATGCTAAATGTCGACGGCGAATCTTTCTTGACCAGTGGTGGATTGGCAGGACAAACGGCGGCCGGTTCCGGAATGATCAGCGTGGAGGTTTTGTTGAAAGCCGCGGGCATCGAGGACTTAGGCAACGCGGGTCCCAATGACATCCTTGAGATAGTCCAGGGTGTGATTAAAACTTCCGCCACGAGTACTGATGTTCAGCCAGACAGAGCGGTTCAGACTCTTGCACTGCTCATTGAAAAAGTAGGCCCTGAGCGCTTCCTCGCGATACCTGGTGTGGAAACGAAAGTATCCGACGCCTCCACCAGGACTCTATCGAAGGTCCCTCAAGAGCTCGCGTCTGAGTTGTGGGAGAGCTTTACTGCCGAGTGGCTGGCTTCTCGCCTGAAGTCCGCATCCTCGGACGCCGAACTTGCAACCACGCAAGATGAAGCAACACGTGTAGTAACACGAGCCAGGCCCGCAACCGAAATGGGTGAGGGGGTTCTCGCGCGATTGGTTCGTCTCTTTCAAGAACAGGGACTTCCGCCGCGATTACTCGCGCCAGTTCGAGAGGAGGTGACGTTCTCGGCGTTACCGCTTTCGGAACAGAAAGCAAGCTTGATTGCGCTGCAGCAGTTTTCCCCTCGAGACCTGCAGCGGATCCTGCGGACGATTAAGAGCCTGGTGTCCGAAAACAAATCGGCGGATGCTCTGGAGCTTGTAGAGCATTGTTGCATGGCTTTCACAAGCAACTGCGATCAGTCTGAGTTGATTGGCTCGATTCCAGATTTAATTCGGGCTACACCTGCAAATCTGCACAGCGGACTGGTGCAAGCAATAGCGAAGGTGCTTGGTGCTGCTCTGCAGAGGACGGCTTCTTCTCCTGAAAGTCATCGGTCAATCGGCAACTGTCTCGCTACGCTGGCATCGCAGGCATGTCAGTCTGAGGATTTTGAAACGGTGCAACTGATCGCAGCCGAAATCGACGCGGTGATCCGCACCGGCCCAGGCGCCCACACTGACTGCTGCTGTCAGACGCGTCAAACGCTGCTTTCTTTGGACGCAATCGACAAGATCATCGAGTTATGTTTAGGCAATCGGGAGGATTCGGACATTTCCCGGAACGCTATCATGCTGTTTCGTCAGTTTCCGGCTGCGATGGAACGAGTCGTCGAACGTCTCGAAGGGGAGTCCGATCCGGCGGCCCGCATTCGTATTTTGAGGTTGGCTGGCAAATTCCGCCACAGCGGTGTGTACATCGCAGTCAGGCGTCTTCAAGACGAACGCTGGTTTTTTGTGCGCAACTCCTGTCAACTGCTTGGCGAGATGGGCGATCCTGATTTGGTCGCGCATCTCGCGCCAGTATTGAAACATCCGGACGAGCGCGTGCAGCAAGCCGCTTTTCAAATCCTGCAGAAGAGTCATCTGCCTGGGCGTATCCGCGCTTACGCACAGGCCCTTCCTGCCCTTGCTCTCGCAATCCTGGATACCGCTCTTGACGAGATCATGTTCTCCCTGGATCCAGCCTGCATCGAAGGCTTGCGCAGTCTGATCATGGTGAATCGTCCTGATAGAGTTCGGTTCATTACCAGGGCACTTCAGGTTGCCCTCATCATCGACCCGTCTGGATGCGCGGACCTTATAGCCCACGTACTGACTGCTCCCGAGATGCCGGAAGCCGCTCGCGCTCTGGCAGCTCGAGCTGGCGAAAAGCGCACAAAGAAATAGACCGGATTCGCGGAAGGAATCGGAAGACAAAAGTGTACCCCGGCACTCCGATCCCGCTCTAATGAGCCATGCAGCAGTTCGCCAGCCAGCGGCCTGCATGTGCCAAAGCCACCAAGTACCCTTGGATGAGGGCGATCACAGGGACGGCCCCGTTGAGCTGCCGTGAATGCTTGAAGGGAATTTGGCTGCCCCCCAGGGATTCGAACCCCGATATGCTGATCCAGAGTTCTAGCGAGCTTGCTGATTCTAAAGAAGATCAACAACTTAGCTCGGAAGAACGCGGCAAAGTACGGCAGAATCCGCAACCCCCGCGCAACCGCCGATGCCTGGAATAGCCGACATCGTAGTTGGCGGACAGCAGCTTTTTCAGGGCTGGATTCCACGGTCGAAGCCCGATGCTGGTGCCCAGGCGGCTCGTCCGCAAATGATTCTTCTGTTGGATGGTGATTGGTGGGCTGACGCTTACCGCCTCGCCTCGGCAAATTCCTTTCTAGCGGCTGACACCACCCGATCCAGTTCTTCTTTCATGCTATTGGCACAGTATTCAAGTTCGCCAATATCCATGCACTTTCTGGTAATGAGGATCTTATCCTCGTGTCCTTTGTATGCTCCACGAGAACAGGTTTTGACATAGATATGAGCAATTCCGTCATCCTGCAGGAAGAGAAGATCAAACGTTCGGTTAGCCATATAATCTCCAGATCAATCGTGCATCGATGGATGTGTCTTCAGCCATTCCCGGCAACGTTCTTGGACTTCCAGACGTTTTTCTGGCGTCAGCCCCTCCCCGACTCCATCGCGTGCCGACCTAGCCTTCTCACCCAAGGTTGACGCTCCAAGGTTCATCCAGAAATACGCCTCTACCTCATCCTTTGGAACACCCTCACCGTTGGAATACGCCACGCCAAGGTTGTAATGAGCGAGTGCGTTTCCCTGTTCAGCGGCTTTGCGATACCACCGTGCAGCCTCGGCCTCATCCCTGGGAACACCTCGGCCAGTGTCATACATCAGGCCAAGGCTGTACTGACCCTCTGCGTTTCCCTGTTCGGCAGCCTTGCGGTGCCAGCGAAAAGCCTCGGCCTCGTTTTTGGGTACTCCCAGGCCATAGGCGTAAGCGACGCCAAGGTTGTGCTGAGCCCGTTGGTCTCCCTGTTCAGCGGCCTTGCGGTACCAACGAATTGCTTCCGCCTCATCCTTGGGAACACCCTCACCATTGAAATACATCAAGCCAAGGTTGTACTGAGCCCGTGCGTTTCCCTGTTCGGCTGCCTTGCGATACCACCGTGCAGCCTCGGCTTCATCCTTTGGAACCCCCGCACCATTGGCATACGCCACGCCAAGATCGCACTGAGCACCCGCATTTCCTTGCTCAGCAGCCTTGCGATACCAACGCGCAGCCTCGGTTTCATCTTTTGAGATACCTTGACCAGTGGCATACATCAGGCCAAGGTTGAACTGAGCCTTTGCGTCTCCGCTCTCGGCTTGCTTGATGAGTGTGGCAGTGTAACCTGTGGGGGGCTGTTTTGTGTTTTGAGCCGCTATCAGATTGGTGGTCGAGAGAATAAACAGGATAGGCAGGAGCCACAGAAGAAAACGGCCATAGAAACGCATCACGCCACCTCATGGCATTTCAGGTCTGATGAAAAGACTGGCACCATTTTCCCACTCAACGGCGAATTAGGGAATCTTTCCTCGCGCCTGGTTGGGTCGAGCAACAATCATGTGGTTCCCGCTCAACGGAAAGCCCAAGTAAGTCCTTGTGATTGAGGGTCGCGGGGGCTGCCCCCGGAGGAGGGGTTTGTAGCTCACCTGCTGCTGGAGTCGCGTGCGGTTGGAACTCCGACGCACCGGCTGGCGGGTTCTCACGGTTTGGGAATGTCAACTCCGGCGGTCGGCCCACAAAGTCAAACAACGCCTTGCCATTTTTCTAGATGATTAACTGCCCTTCTTTGCCGTAATAGTAGAACAACGTTCAGCGCAGTCAATTCAACACAGAAGGCAACCACCGCGGTTGCCTTTTCCTTTGGAGGTAACAAATGCGTATTTCACCCACCCCAACGCGACGAAATGTCGTGTTGGACATCGAAACACTTTCCCTCGACCCGACTGATCCCAAAGGGCGCTCTCTGCCCTGGCCGGCCGGCAGTTGAAATATTTTGACGTTGGACGCCCAATATCAGCCACGCTGCCGATGAAACAATTGCGACGATCGCTCAACGCTTACCGCTTCAACAATTGGGATCAGGCGGTCCGTCTCTGTGAGCAGCTCCGCGCAATAAAAGTTGGTCCCGGTGGCCTCGCGACACTCCTGCAGGTGCCCGCCCGACTTTTTCCGCCGCCACCGCCGGCAAAGCACAAGAGTGCCGGGCGTCATCGGAGCGCGCAGGATCTTGAGCAACGGCGCCAATGGTTCAAGAAAAATGTCCTGGGAAATGATGAGGATGGAGAGACGGCGGCAGACGATCCCTTCGCCGATATGCGAGACGACGTCAAGGCCTGGTTCCTCCTCCACGGCTCAAAGTAACTGAGGTCGGCGGCATTGCTATCGGCGCTTGGGGGCTACGACTGAAGCCATTGCCGATCATCCAGCCCCGCGGCTACGTTGCATCAGTTGTTTGACACGGGGGCCTCCCCCGGGCGGTTGAACACAAGCATGCCGGACAGCCGGATCGGGTTTTGATAGTCCGTCGCGTCCAGCGGTGAGGCCGGCGAACGTATTGATAATGCGGTCAAACTGGGCGTCCGCTGTAGCTTGCACCGCGCCTACACGAACCCCAATACCAGGCAGCTAGGAAGCTTGTTTGCCCACCGCAAATCGTTGACGAAGAGTAACTGGCCTGGGAGTGAAGTCCAGATGCCTGGACTCCGGGGTTGGTGCAGTCCAGGTGCTGGACTCCGGCAAATAGCGATTAACCTTCTGCGGACAGCGCCGGCGAGGGCTCATTGTCGGACACCGCTTAGTCGGCATCGTGCCAGGATTTCGGACTCCGGAATTTGTCGACTACAAACTTCACCTTGCCTCACGACAGGAGAGGCGGCCACGAGACTTCCGACTCGATCACGGAATGCCGCGGCTCATCTGCGGGATGTCCATGCTCAAGGCGCCATACCTCAATCTGACCGAGCAAGGCGAACGCCGACTCCTTCCGATGTGGATCACCGATCACCATTTCAAACAGCCGCTTTCGAACCGCGTTGCATCCGAGCGGAGAGAGCGTGTAGGCGTTGCCGGAAGCTCCGTAGGGACGGTGCTCGAGAAAAGCATTCTCCATCGATCGCACAAGCTCGTAGGGAACACCCGAGCCGTCGTCGCGAAGGATGCAAAGTCCCTGCACGCGATCATCCTCGCCGGCGAACTGGCTGAAGACTTTTGCGAGAAGCATTCGCTTTGTCGGTGGCAGATCGCCATTCGCGAGTTCGACCAATTTGCCCTTGAGCGTCTTGTCTTTCGCGGCGCGTTCGGCCAGGAGTTGCGCCAGGAGGTCGCCGTGCCGGTGGTCGGGGATGAATTCTCGATTGAACAGTTTCGCATTCGGGTCCACAAACGACAGCAATATCTCGCTCGACCGCGTGCCCTCGATCATCCCTATCGCTTCGATCCAAGATTCGCCAATTGCGTCGACTCCTTTTCCATCCGGGCCTGCGATCTCCATTAGCAGCTCCAGCGCGTCATCGCAACGGCTTGCTCCGAGCGCTGCTACCACACCACCCAGTTCATACGTCCGATACGGAACAACTCCGTCACTTCCGCGAGAATGAGCGGCGTCCGCGTGAGCCCATCGAGCGTCCGGCTATTGTTGAGCTTTGCGGCAAGGTCGTTAGCCGATTTTCCCAGGGCGATGACAAGGTACTGGTCGCGTTGCGATCGCCGCAGGGTAAGTAGCTGCGCGCGAAAGGCTCCTGGCAGCGGAGGCCGGAGTCGGTGTGTGCGGGTTGCGACGATGATTCCGGCGGAAGGATAGTTCTGTTCCAGTTCGCGCAATGCTTGTACGGCGGACTCGGCCGTTCCTTCGGAGATTTCGTTCCAGCCATTCAGCAGAAAGAAAAAAGGCTCGGTGCCGCGCAACTCGAGTAGCGCCTTCGCGTCCAATCCTCGCCTTGCGAACGCAGGCGCTTGCGCGACGAACTGCAGAATTTCCATTCCCGTTCTGACCCAAAAGGGGAGGTCCACGAGAAAAGCCAACCCGCCCTCAGCGATCGTTCGCTGCGCTATCTGGACGAGCGTGGTCGAAACAACGCCCCAGAGGTGACGCACGCCGGGATCGCCCAGTGGTCGATCGCCGCCTTGACACAATCCGGCACTGGTACGGTTCGAATGTGTCCGCCCTTGCCGTTGAGGTCGGCAATAACCCAATGTTCCTCCCGGAGTTGTAGGTCCTCCATTCTCAATGCGGCCGCTTCTGCCCGGCGCAGACCACAACCGATGAGGACTGCCAGCATGGCGTAAACGCATTATAAAAGGGCGCCCCTTAGGAGTAGGTTGTGAGCGCAACCACAACAGCCTACGAAAGGAGCACCCTGGTGAATAGCGCAAAGTATATCGGCCTGGATGTCCATCAGGC
>Ga0187864_10000824_pt1 | contig 32923 bp, 32 predicted proteins | sample June2016WEW_11_4_FD_132985 | JGI IMG/M metagenome (GOLD analysis project Ga0187864, IMG submission 132985) | Peatland microbial communities from SPRUCE experiment site at the Marcell Experimental Forest, Minnesota, USA - June2016WEW_11_40 | ecosystem: Environmental > Terrestrial > Soil >...
AAAGCCCGACGTGAGGAACTTCAAGAGCGACGTGTACTGGATACGCGACGGCATCACCGTTATCCCCAAAGGCACCGTCATCCCCTCCGGGACCGAGCTGTAGCTGACGCGGGAGCGGCTGAGCCGGGAGGATACCGGATACTCAGCCGCCCCCGGTTTCACGTCCGTTACTCTTTGGACGGATGATACTTGAAGGAGATGCTAAGCCTCACCCGGAAGCCGGTCACCTTACCCTTCTCGACGGTCACATCCTGTTTGACCACCTCAGCTATCCTCAGGTCTTCCAACGTCTTTGAGGCGGTCGCGATGGCGACCTTGGTCGCATCTTCCCATGAGGTCGCGCTTACGCCAACGATTTCGATGATCTTGTACACGCTGCCTTCCATACGAGCCTCCTTAATTAGAGATTGAACTACCCTTACGGCGCTTCTCCCCATTGTAGTACGGCTGCAAAATATGTCAACAATAAAGCTGTTGGGCAATGCGATAGTGAAAATTATCTTTTGAAGATGGGCACGTATTGTACCCCCCTTGCAATCGCGAGTTCACCATCGCCACTCCTAATAAGCAACTTTTTCTGTGAGGAGCTGATACGCGAGTAGGAAGCAACATTTAAGACAAGCACGCAAGAACCGGACTCACTTTATTCCTCCCTCACCTTCGTCCCAGTGCGACGTCTCATCCTCATCAATCCAGTCCTCCTCCTGCCAGACCATGCCTTTTCTTCCCGGAACCGTCCGTATCTTCCCGGGATGGTAGAACCGACAGTTCTTCGGCCCATAGCAGAATGTCTCGAAGCGGTATTTCATCTTGCCCGGATTCCAATGGTCGATGATCATCTCTACGGGCATCCTGCAGCCCCACATGCAGGAGGCACCCCGGAGCAATCTCGGCGGCCTTTCGTATGCCGTTTTCACGTACCCGTAGCCGACGAGACCGAATCCGTGGTACAACAGGCTTGTGGGCGTGCCCCCCCCCAGTAGCCATCCTGTAGCTGAGGTGAAATTGTGAACGATGACGACAGCCGTGGCGACAACAGGTTGATCACTGCGTCTGAGCTTAAGATGATCAACGTTAAGGAGAAGATCAACGACATCAAATCCGAGCTGGAAAAGCAGATCGAGCCGTTAAGGAAGCGGATCACTGACAATGTGGGAATTCTCAGGGGGCTCGTCTTCCAGGCGATTCAGGATGATCGTTTCCCATCTTTTGTCCATGTCATATGGGACAAGCTTGTAGGGCAGGCTGGGACGGATTCTATGACAGCAGAGGCGTTTAAAAGAAAATTTCGTAGGGAACCCTTGTGGGACGGAGAGCTGGCTGGAAGCAAAGCATATGATGAAGTATTTTGGACGGACCTGACCAGCTATGACAGTAATCCCGACCGTACTATAGCATGGTGCAGCATCACGTCCTTATCAGGACGGCGCTGAGCGCATATACGTGATCTTTACAAACGGATGGCTGAAACAGCCCGAATGGATATCTCAACCAAGGTTGATTTTTTTGGACTCTGGATTGACGAGATCAATGACCCAACCATGGCAAGCCGGCTCCATGCCCTCGATTCACAGATCTCATCACTCAGGGGCCAAATTGAGCAGGGCCAGAAAAGGATTTTTTCAAAATACCACGTTACTGGCGCTCACCCCTACGAACCGGTAATGCTCCTCCTTTTTTATGGTGAAGGCGCCGCGGAGGAAAGATCAATCTTGTTGCCTTGTGCGATGCCAGCGGATGAAACAAAGAAGTGGGGTGTAACCTACGAAGAAAGTGTCCTGAGGCCATTGGGTTACCTTTCGGACGGGCTTTTGTACCTACAGATAGACCTGACTTACGACAAGAAAGAAATCGTCAAAAATGTCCAGGACGCCGTTAATAAGGCCCAGCAAGCTATGGGAAAAAGATCCGAAGGGATCAGAAAAGACGCAAAAAGGCAAGAGATGTGTGACATCATTGAGCGATACTTCCTCCAGTTCTACAAAGACAAAGTAGGGGCCGAAGAGGCACTCCAAAAGACCTGTGACGAGCTTGACAAGGTAGGAATTACATTGACGCTCGAGACTCTCAAGAGAAGATACATCCCGGATATAAAAAAGAAATTGGGTGTCAAAGACCTCAGGGAGCTGCTCCCAAAAAAGAAATTGACATAAGCTTCTCGGCTGCAAAGGCTGACAACTACAGATACAACCTGTCTCTTAATATCCTCATCCGGGCGGCTTAGACTACCCTAAGCCGGTGAAGGTGTTCTCGGCTCTTTGACAACTTGGCGATTTTTGACGGGCTTGACCCCCGGGACCGCACTTGAAGTGCCGTGAGAAGCCCCGGCTTGTGTGAGACTCCGTTGATCACCGCCAGCATAGGTCAGCCGGAGGGTGGTCGCGCATGTAGGTTATGCGGGTCAGACCTGCCACTTTACGATGCCGCATGACCGCGCGGACTGCGTGCGCGGGTACATCCGTAGGCGACCGAAAAATCGATCTTGGAGGTTCCATGCTTGAATTTTTAATCGAGGATTTTTTTATCGAGAAAATGGAGGGGTGGGGGGTACGGCCTTCTGAAGGGCTACCCTCAAGCCCCAAGATTCTCAAAACTCGTCACCAAGAGACAGGCGCGGAGGTACCGGAGATTTCAAAGAGTCCCCATGCCCTTCATCCTGTTCCTCAAGGCGATCGGGGTAACATTCGCTGCGAAGGAAGATGCTCTCAGGGGCATAGAACTTCGACGGCTAGAAACGATACTCATGTCGGGCGAATCCAACCACCCGCTGTGTAGCATACGGGATGAACAGTTCGGATCACTGCTTAAACACCTGCGCTTGCGGCATCTATTGGCGCAAAACCAGGAACTCCGCGCAATCAACCGCCTCGTCGCCGAATATAAGAACGTCTACGGGGAACCGAGCACGACACGATGACGTTGTTGCAAATCCGCAAAGAGCTGGCGTGCAAGCTCCAGCTCTCAACTTTTTAAGGAGGTTTTTACCATGAAAAAATCAGCAGCTAAAGAAAAGATGGCCACCGCGAGAAAGCCAGGCGTCGGATATCAGGAAAAATTTAATTCCGCTTACCCCTGTCTTACGATCCTGGGGGAAGGTGCCGCAAGAGAAGCACGTGCCGGAGATGACGGACACATCATCGAGTGCTACCACATTCTTGCGATGGTGAGGGGAAACCTCTGTTATCTGGGCGGCTGTCCTCTGGCGGCCTGTATGGAGAGGTTCTTCAAACCGATTATCGAAGCCCTTGAGAATGATATTGCTGACGTTGACTGGAATCTGAGGAAAGAGATCGACAGCGCCATGAGCCACCATGACAGCAACTGGGGAGAGTATTAGCAGCAAACCGGCCCACTTTCATCGAGTGGGCCGTACTAACTAAAAGGAGTTTCAGATGGAACAAGAAGATGTAAACGGCCATTCCCCGACTAGTGATGGGGATACCGTTGATTTAATCAGCACCGAAGAATTTTTTCACATAATCCTGGGGGATCCCCCGGTGGAAGGGGTCCTTAACATTTTTGACAAGAAGAGCAAAAAGACGCATTCATTCCCTACCGACAATATTCCACAAATTACGGCAAAGACTGACGAGCTTAAGCGCGAGGCGGATCTCTACTTCGAGGTGTGCCTGGGTGCAACCCCACCTATGCCCGGCAAGCGCGGCGACGCGGCGAGCAAGACGGTAATGCCCTGTCTGTGGTTCGATCTCGACGTCCAGAGTCCTGTGCATACCGAAACCGATCTGCCCGCAACATCCGACGAGGCACTCGAATTTGCGAAGCTTTTCCAGCCGACCTTTATTATCGACAGCGGACACGGCCTGCAATTTTACCACTGTCTCCGTTCGCCACTATATATGGGCAACGAGATAGAATGGCAGCAGGCTAAAAAATTGATCAGAAAATTTCAGGCATTCCTGATCGGGCAGGGCCGCGAGAGAGGATGGAAACTCGACAACACGAGCGACTTGGCTCGGCTGATGCGCATCCCCGGCAGCTATAACCTGAAGGTGCCCGACAATCCAAAGGAAGTTCGGGTGATTTATTACGACCCCGAGGCATTATATGATCCGGCCGATTTCGAGCAATTGCCGGACGACATGGACCACGACGAAACGAAGCCGGCGCATGAAACACCCCTTAACGCTTATCCACCAGCCATGATGGAGAACATCGTGGAGAACTGCGCGTGGATGAGGCACTGCCACGATGACGCGGCGGCTCTTCCAGAGCCTAGCTGGTTCGCCATGCTCTCGATACTGGGACGCTACGATAACGGACAGGCCTTGGTGCACGAATGGAGCCAGCCTTATCCAAAGTACGAGTCGAAGGAAACGGAGACGAAGCTACAGCATGCCCTCGGTGCCGGGCCGAGAACCTGCGAGAACATAAGAAAAGGTCTCGACGGAGAGGCATATTGCAAGGACTGTCCCTTCTGGGGCCATATCACAAGCCCTATCCAGTTGGGCAACGTCCAGGAACAACTGAAATTCCAGGTGAGAAGGATTGCACACGAGGCTGTGAAGGATCCATCGGGATTATATGAAGAGGAAAACCTTCGAGTGCTGGCGACGCTTGCGACGCAGCATGCGCCAGCCTACGTGAAGTTCAGGGAGTTTCTCAAGCAGAACAGCATCCCCACGAAAAGACTCGACGCCGCGGTGCAACACTTCCAGACGGAGCACGGTGACGACCTGGGCTTCGCGAAATACTCCGTGCATAAAGGCGCCATCATTTACACCAAGCAGACGCAATTCGGCGATATGAAAGCCCCTCTCTGCAACTTTAACGCAAAAATAGAAGAGGAGATCTGTAAGGATGACGGTCGGGAGACGACTCTCCATTATAAGATCACAGGGCAGCTGGACAATGGAACCCCCCTGCCGTCCATTGAAGTTCCCTCGGGGCAGTTTGCCGGCATGAACTGGGTTTCTCGATGGGGGACTCGGGCTATTGTCTGCGCGGGGCAATCGAGCAGGGATCACCTGAGGGCGGCCATTCAGACATTAAGCAGGGACGTGATCGTAAAACATGTGTATTGCCACACCGGTTGGCTGAAAATAGGGAACGAGTGGGTATATCTCACCCATGGCGGAGCCATCGGAAAGGAGGGCTTGATCACAGGCGTCGACGTGGATCTTGGGGAGGGCAGCCTTCTCGACTACACGTTACCCGTGGCGCCATCTGGTGATGTACTCCAGACAAGCATATCGGCGAGCATGAAGCTCCTGGATCTTGTCCCCGATAGCCTGGGTATACCGTTGCTCAGTGCGATATATGCCGCGCCGCTCAATGAAGCCATGTCCGTTGACTTTTCGGTATTTTACTTTGGAGAGACCGGAAAGGGTAAGACTGAGCTGGTGGTTATGGCCCAGGCACACTACGGGAAGGGGTTCCACGGCAAAAATCTGCCGGGAAACTGGGTGTCGACAGCCAACAGCCTGGAAAAGATGAGTTTTATCGCGAAAGATGCCCTGATGGTCGTCGATGATTTTCTCCCGAAAGGAACCTTCAATGACGTCATGCGCATGCACCAGCTTGCGGAAAGGGTACTGAGGGGGCAGGGCAATAAAGCAGGCAGAAATCGCCTGAATGCGGATGGAACCATACGCCAGACATACTATCCGAGAGGGCTGATTCTGAGCACGGGCGAGGACCTCCCGAAGGGCCAGAGCTTGCGCGGAAGGATGCTCATTTGTGAAGTCGTTGGGGGTGATGTCAAGTTCGAGGTCCTCACGGAAGTGCAGCGTTGTGCGGCGGAAGGAGTCCTGGCCTGTTCTCTCGCCGGCTACGTGCAGTGGATGGCGGGGCAGATGGACATCCTGAAAAGTACGCTCCCTAATCGGAAGATAAAGCTACGCGGGGAGGTCACACCACACCTTTCAGCGCATGCGAAGACGCCGGACATTGTGGCAAGTCTGATCATAGGCATGGAAATGTTTTGCGAATACGCAAAGGAACATCAGGCGCTTACCCAGGCGGATGCAGAACTCCTTCTCGACCGGACGAGACAGACACTTATCCATGCAGACAGCGTGCAGAAAGAACTACAGCAAAGCGAAGACCCTGTGAGAAGATTCCTCGAATTGCTCGCCTCCGCTTTCATTATGGGGGCGATTCATCTTGAGGGTATAAGTGGTGGAGCTCCCACGCTCAATCCTGATCGATGGGGATGGGAGGACACGTCTGTGAGCGTTCCCAATGCGCAAAATCCGATCTGGAAGTCAAAGGGGGCAAGAGTCGGCTGGATACGGGGGCAGGACATTTACCTTGATCCCGATGCGGCCTTCGCAACGGTTCAAAGAATTGCGAGTACCCAGGGATCGCCGATCACCGTAACACAGAGGACGCTCCAGGGGCAGCTGGGCAACAGAGGGATTCTGGCATCGAAAGGCCCGACAACCAATACGGTGGAGAAGTCGATAGGCGGGTCGAAGAAGAGAGTGTTGCACATGCTCGTGGACAAGCTGTCATTGGAGGATGCAGCCGGTGCGCAGCCAGGCCCCGTACCTTTCGCAGTACCCGCCACCGGTATGCAGTCTGCCCCCGTACCTTCCGCAGTACCCGTTCCAGTCGAACCGATCATTTCGGAGGTGCCGAAGCCGTTCTGCGATATGATGGCCGGACCTTCGCCTTCGCCGGATGAGGAAGAATTTACCCTGGAACAGCTTTTTAAGGAAACATAAGGCCGGAACCAACCATTCAGCCGTCAATAACGGGCATGGGCTGCCCATTTTTCTTACTTTTCTCACATTGGGACCCGGAGGGGGCTCTTTTTCTTGCCCCCCCCCTTATAATACCGGGAGATCCTTGAGTTGGCTTTATAAGGAGAACCCCTATGCGGCACGAAGCCGGAAACGGCGCATACGGACAGGGGGAGGAGCCTACGTGTGCATGACACCCCGGAGGACAGGGTGTCCACCTCACGGTGGAGTCCGGAGGGCACGAGGAGAACTGTCGGGCCGTCATCGAGGAGATGAACCGGTCAGCCGAAGGTCGAGCCTGCGGTATGGAGGCGAAGACGTTTCTCATCCACTACCGTACCAAGGTGTGTGTGGACGACACGCCTGGGGAGATCAGTCTGTGCCCCAGGAGGACTCATGCGGTCCTCAAAGTGGCACCGGGACAAGCGACCCTATAGGCTGCAAAGCGAAAAGGGGAACGATGCCGCACGAGTTGTCGGACAACCGGGAAACCGGCCGCCGGGTTTGAGCGGCGGACGGAGGTCAGCCTTTAACAGGGCGCCTCCTCTGCTGCAACCAACAGTACCCGACTATCAGGGAGGTGATGAATCTTTATGCAGAGGAAAGAGAGGGTCCTCGCAACATAGTCAAACGATCCCCAAGGATACTCGAGTCTCTACCCAACGTTGTCAGTATAAGGGGGGAGGGGGAGAGAAACCGGAGGGGTGTGCTTTGAAAGTGCGAAATGTAAGAAAACTGCGACCCCCCACATGTCTTACATTTCTTACTTTTAAAAATGGGGGGGTCCTTTTTTTGCCCCCCCCGGGGTAAAGGTCGATGGAAATCGCAGGGGCAGGGGGACCTCTCCTACCGAGAGTTCCATTATCTCGACAGGCAGCGCCGTGGAGACCGTCAGGCGCTCATATATTTGAGTCTCGGCCGATAGGGGCCGGCTCATTTCCGCATCATCGTCTTGAACTAAACAAACAAGGAGGAAAAAACATGGAAACACCTTACAGCATCCTGACACCAAGAAGATCCTTCATGGTGATCCAAAACGGCAAAAAACTTTATTTCGTCTGGTGGCTGTCCAAAAATGGTGCCGATCATCAGGCCATGACGAAGGCACTTATCAGCGAACCTGCCAACGCTCTTGTGGTGATTAGCTGGGGAACCGAGAAAGCCACAGAGTATTCATATTACGAGATTCGGCAGAAAATGAAAAAGCTGCCCCCCTGGACAACGACCAGATACGTGTACGCCTTCAACTTTACCACGGGCGGAGAGATTTGGGATCTTGTGAATAGAGTTCTCTTACGTGGGGAGGAGCGCAGCAAAATCAGATCCGCTGTCGATTCGGAGATCATAGCATCCCTGGGCAGGTCGTATCTGGCAAAACATAAGCTTTGGGGGTTGAAGTTTGAGTAGACCTAATAGCAGCGAGACATACAGGAGGGCAGGCTCAGACCTGCCCTTACTTATTATTGAAGAGGGGTTGATCATTAGTAACGTCATGGATGGGTCCGGGACATGGAAAAGGAATACCTGACCATCCAGGATGTAGCGAAGTATTTAAGCATCAAGGAAAGCACAATTTACACGAAGATTTCGGAGATACCGCATTACAGGATCGGAAGATTACTGAGATTCAAGAAGCAGAACATAGATGCCTGGATTGAAAGTAAAAGAGAAACGGCAAAGACACAGCAGACCAGAACAACGAGGCCCGCGAAGAGGAATATCCCGGACGTTGATCAGATTGTCAGGAAGGCAATTGACGCTGCGAATGGCAGAGGATATAATCTTTCCGGGAAATCAGACCATATCAAGGGCCTCGGAAAGGAGGAATGATATGGGATTGTACAGAAGAGGCCCGACATGGTGGATCAGTTTCAGTTACAGTGGGAAGCAGGTAAGACATTCGACGGAGACGGATGACAAGAAGTTGGCGGAGAAGATTTATCACAAGGTGATGACGGAGGTTGCGGAGGGTAAGTGGTTTGATAGACCTGTCGGCGAGAGGAAAACGTTCGGGGAGATGATGGAGAAATACATGGTGGAGCACTCCAGGATTAAGAAGCGGTCTGCATCGCGTGATGAGGTGTCTCTCCTACACCTTCTCCCTTTTTTTGGACCGTACTATCTGAAGGACGTATCTCCCTCGCTCATCAGCAGTTATAAAGCCGCGAGGCTCGCAAAGGGCGCATCGAGCGCGTCGTTGAACCGGGAGCTCGCCCTCATGAAACATGCCTTTACACTCACGATCACCGAGTGGCAGTGGGTGAATGAAAATCCTGTAAAGAAGGTGTCAATGGAAAAGGAGCCGCCCGCCCGGGATAGGTGGCTGACCGATGAGGAAGAGGAGGCCCTTCTGGGCGCCTCACCGGAATGGTTACGGGAAATTGTTGTCTTTGCCCTCGATACCGGATGCAGGAGGGCAGAAGCCTTATCCCTTGTATGGCAAAACGTCAACCTTGAAACCGGTGTCGCGACGGTTTTCGGCAAAAAGACGTCTGAGTGGCGGAGTGTCCCCCTGATACGTCGGGTGCGGGAAATGTTGAGCACAAAACACGCCAACCAAAAGGTTCGTCCCCTGAAGGAAGCCTTGGTTTTCCTCAACCCTACAGGACAGGCCGTGAACATCCACGAGTTACGGTCGGCGTTCGAAAAAGCTCTGGACAACGCCGGCATCAACAATTTCAGGTTTCATGACCTTCGGCACACCTTCGTTACCAGGCTCGCCCAGAACGGCGTCGATCTCTTCACCATTCAGAAACTGCTGGGGCACACTACTTTTGCTACCACGCAGCGTTATGCACATCATTATACGGAGAGCTTGCGTCGAGGCATCAACGTGCTCGATGCCTATGTGGAGGGCAGGAAGGTGCGTGAACCTGATAGCGAACGGCAGGAAGATACACCTAAACCATTTATCACAATTTTATCACAAAAGGGAGAAAACACACCGGATTTTCAGGAGAGAAAATCTTGAAAACCCTTGAAAACATTGGTGCCGAAGGCGGGAATCGAACCCGCACGGGGTGTGAGCCCCACCGGATTTTGAGTCCGGCGCGTCTGCCTGTTCCACCACTTCGGCCCGTCCTATTTTATGCGGTTTTAAATCGGGTGTCAACGTCTCACTGCGGTCGTCACGATGTAGTTCTCGAATCCCTCATTTCGGCGGGCAACGGAAGCCTTTGCGTTGGATAACCCTGCTTTTTGTAGTATAATCTACCACGGCTCTATGGAAGCTGAGGGAGCCGGACAAAAGGTTGCCGGGCGCACGAAGAGCGACACTGGAGCTTCGGTTGGCTGAGGAAAGGACTCATAGCATTAAGCCGGGTCAACGGGAACGGGATCGCACCGCGGCGGCGCCGAAACCGGAAATCAGGCTTAATCTATGGCTGGAGACGACCGAAGGCGTGCTGTTCGGGATGGGGCGTGCTCAGCTTCTGGACAAAATAGAGGAATGCGGCTCCCTCAGGAAGGCGGCAGGGGAGATGAGCATGTCGTACAGGGCGGCCTGGGGTAAGATAAAGACGACGGAGAAGGTACTTGGTTTCAAGCTGGTCGAGAAGGACCGGGGGAATAAAACGGGGTATCGATTGACCGAGGCCGCCAGGGCGTTGAAAACAAGCTACCGGGACTGGCATCGGGCGATGGAGAAGGAAGCCCTTCGAATGGCGCTGGAGCTGTTTCCGCAGATCATCACTCCCGCGGAGCCTCGACCCGCCGTAAAGGACTCACCATAATGGGCACTCGCTCACGCCCGATCTGCTCACCACCCATCGCAGTCGCGCGTCTCACGGCCGATGTCCCATATTTCCCTTGATTCGCGAAGCGGGTTATGTTATGTCATAAATGACATGATACACGGCAGGAAGAGGTGAACGAGCCTGCCGCAGGATCGGGCGTCATCGCGAGGGGCTCACGGGGGGGGCGAGGGATGACTGGACATGACGGGGAAAACAGCATAGAGGAGGCGTTATGGGCCAGATCAGACTATCCATTGACAATCGTGAGGTGCAGGTAGAAGAAGGGACGACTATTCTCCAGGCTGCCGGGAAAGCGGGCATCGAGATTCCATATCTCTGCCACGAGGAGGATTTGAGCCCCGTGGCGGCGTGCCGCCTGTGCGTCGTCGAGGTGGACGGCGCCCGCAATCTGGTTGCCTCGTGCGCCTATCCTGTTGCCCCGAACATGGTGGTGCGGACGGGTACGGACCGGGTCCTGGCAGCGCGAAAACTGGTGGTGGAGCTTCTACTCTCCGATCACCCCGCCGACTGCATGACCTGCGAGAAGAGCGGTGACTGCAAGCTTCAAAGCCTGGCTTACTCGATGGGGCTGAGCCGCTCGCGGTTCGAGGGAGAGCAGCACCACTACCCGGTTGATCTTTCCAACCCCTTCATCGTCCGCGATTATAACAAGTGCGTCCTGTGCCAGCGGTGCGTGCGGGCATGCGAAGAGATTCAGGGCAACTCGGCCATCGATTACGCCCATCGGGGGTTCGACACCAAGGTGACTGTCCCTTTCGACCGCGGCCTTGAAGGGAGTGACTGCGTCTTCTGCGGTCAATGCGTGGCGGTCTGCCCCACCGGCGCCCTGACCGAGAAGAAGGCTCAAGGGCTGGCGCGCGCCTGGGAAACCGGAAAGGTGAGAACCACCTGCCCTTACTGCGGGGTAGGATGCCAATTGTGGCTCCACGTCAAGGACGGCCGGATCACCAAAGTGACGGCCGTCAAGGACGCCCGGCCCAACAGGGGGCGGCTGTGCGTCAAGGGGCGCTTCGGCTACGATTTCATCTACTCTGAAGACAGGCTGAAGACGGCGCTTATCAGGACCGAACCAGGTCAATTCCGGGAAGCATCCTGGGACGAGGCCCTCGATCTGGTGGTGACACGGTTCAAGGAGATCAGTGCAAAGTATGGCCCCGACGCCATAGGCGGGGTAAGCTGCTCCCGGAGTATCAACGAAGACTCCTACCAGATGCAGAAGCTCTTCCGCGCATGTGTCGGCACCAATAACATCGATAATTGCGCCCGTACCTGACACGCCCCTACCGTCGCCGGGCTGGCGACATCATTCGGGTCGGGGGCAATGACCAATTCATTCGCCGAATTCGACAAGGCGCGGATGTTCTTCGTCATAGGCTCCAACATGACAGAAGCCCATCCGGTTGCCTCCACCTTCGTCAAAAACGCCGTAAGGAAGGGTGCGGAGCTCTACGTCGTCGATCCCCGCGCCACGGACCTTGCAAAGGCCGCCACGGAGCATCTGCAGATCAGGGTGGGGAGCGACATCGCCCTGCTCAACGGGCTCATGCACGTGCTCATTACCGAAGACCTTTACGACAAGGGGTACGTCGATTCATGCACCATGGGCTTCGAGGAGCTGAAACGGAAGGTCCTGGAGTACCCGCCGGAACGGGCGTCCGAAATATGCGGCCTGGACGCGGAGGCGATCCGCCGGGTCGCGAGGCGGCTGGCTGCCGTGAAGCCGGCAATGCTTATCTACACCCTCGGGATCACCGAGCACACGAGCGGGGTGAACAATGTGATGAACTGCGCCAACCTGCAGATGCTCCTGGGCAATGTGGGCTTCGAGTGCGGCGGCGTGAACCCCCTCAGGGGACAGAACAACGTCCAGGGGGCCTGCGACATGGGTGCCCTGCCGAACGTCTTTCCGGGCTATCAGCGTGTCGACGACGCGGGGGCGCAGGCCAAATTCAGGGCCGCATGGGGCGTGGAGAAGCTGCCCGAAAAGCCGGGAATGATGCTGCCTGACATGATGGAAGGTCTCCTTGACGGCAGGATCAAAGCCTTCTATGTCTTCGGCGAAAACCTTGCGAATACCGAGCCTGATATCAGGCATGTCGAGAAGTGCCTGTCGTCGGCCGAATTCCTGGTGTGCCAGGACAACTTCCCCACGGAAACAACCCGTTTCGCCCATGTGATCTTTCCCGCTGCCGCATGGAGTGAAAACGATGGCACCTTCACCAACAGCGAACGGCGGGTGAGCAAGGTGCGCGGGGTGAGCAAGGCCCCGGGAGTCGCGAAACCGAACTGGTGGATATTCAAGGAGATCGCTAAGCGCATGGGGCATGACTGGGCCTCCGACAGCGCCCGGGAATTGTGGGATAACGAAATATCCGTGCTTGCCCCGGCAATGGCCGGCATCAAGTATGCGCGTCTCGAAGGAGATGGTCTGCAGTGGCCCGTCCTGGGGGAGGAGCACCCCGGCACCACGTTCTTGCATAAGGACGGCCATTTCACCTGCGGCCTCGGGCGATTTGTCCCGGCTGACTGGACGCCGCCCGCTGAAGTCGCGGACACGGAGTATCCCTTTGTCCTGAGCACGGGACGGAGGCTCTACCATTATCACACCCGGACTCAGACCGGTCGCGCCGCCGGCTTGAACAAGCTCTTGAGTGAGGAGACGGCCGATGTGTCGCCCGAGGATGCGAGGGCGATGGAGATTGCAGACGGCGAGATGGTCCGGGTGAAATCACGGCGCGGCGAGGTGCGGGTCAAGGCCAGAATAACCGACCAGGTCCCCCGGGGAATGGTATGGATGGCCTTTCATTTCCGCGACGCCTGCGCGAATTGGCTGACCAACCCTGCCTTCGACCCCGTATGCAGGACCGCGGAGTACAAGGCCTGTGCGGTAAGGATCGAGAAGCTGTAGGCCGGGAGGCGCGCCGAAAAAAGGGGTGCCGCACCTTTTGACTATAAGCCCGTTGTGCGCCGCTGCCGGGGTTCTAAGCCGCCGGCATGAGCCGGAAAGAGAGCGATGATTATGCAGAAAATACTCGCGTACACCTTTGATGAATATGCGGCTCTCGTGCGGTCCTTTCACGGAAGCGCCGCGCCCGGGGTGATGATCGGCGGATTCATGATCGATCTTGTCTACCGGCATCTGCCGCCCGGAGGACTCTATGATGTCGTCTGTGAGACAGCCACGTGCCTGCCCGACGCCGTCCAGCTCCTTACCCCATGCTCCATCGGAAACCGGTGGCTCAAGATCATCGATACAGGCCGCTACGCCCTGACCTTCTATGAAAAAAGGACAGGCGCGGGGGCGCGGGTATATCTTGATTGCGGCAAGCTCGATCCGTGGTATGAGATCAAGGAGTGGTACCTGAAGCTCACTCCGAAAGAGGCCCAGAACGCCGGGTCGCTGCTCAATCAGATCAGGGAAGCGGGAACGGACATATGCTCCATCGAGGAAGTGCGGGTATCTCTCGGCTTCTTCGGCAAAAAGAAGAAAGATCCGATTGCCGTCTGCCCTGCCTGCAAAGAGGCCTATCGTTCCGCTGATGGGGCGGCAGTCTGTCCTGCCTGCCGTGACGGCCTTTTGCCCTATCCATCGGGACACCGTGCGGCCGGAAGGAGTCGGACGGCTTAGCCGCCGATGCCCTCCGGGCAGCGGGGTCCCTGATAGGGATTATCGCTGCTAATGTCCGATGACGCCGGGAAGCTGCCGGGAGATCAGAGTTCCTTTTTCTCCAGTATGCAGGCCTTGCCGGTCTCCCGGTCGTGTTGGTGCGCCTTCAGTTTCTGAAGCACCTCGTCGAGTTGCCTGGCCAGTTTCCTTATCCCGGAGGATTCGATCTTTGCCTCGAGGTCCGAAAATTGGCTCCGGATCCGGCTCACGGCTTCCTCAAGGGCATCAATCCTTGCATTGACATCCGGGACGACGGCGGCCGGGACGGGCTCGCTCACCCCTGCCAATCTTACCCGCCGTTTCCTCGGCTTCTTTTCCTGTCCCTGCTCCTGCTGGGTTGACCAGGAGAGGTTCCAGGCCAGATTGTATTTTTCGAGGATACCGGATTTTGCCTTCGGTACTAACTGCTGGAGCAACGCGTCGAATTGTTCCTGACTCCGTGCCTGCCGTATTGTCGCTGCCAATTTGTAGACCTCGGTATCCTGAGGAGTGCGATCCTCCCCCGTTCTCCGCTTGGTAAACGACAGGACCCTTGCAAGGGTCGTGGCGACCTTCAGCCGCGTCGCCTTATCTTTCGGGTCGGCAGTTGTTGCCTTGAGGATGTCGGTAATCTCTGACGGATACTGCTGAAGAATGGACTCCCTATCATATGCCATGCGAAACCTCCGATCTGAAGTGTGGTTTTGAACTGCACCAATTAGAAACAATAGCACACTTGAAACCTTTTTGCGAAATGATTTATTGAATTGCGGCATGAATTCCGAAAATTATTTTCCCTCGGCACTCTATCGCGTCCCCCGGGTGCGGGCGCGGACCTTCGTTATGCGCGACTTTTAGAGCCGGTTCCTGAAATAGTTGTTGTAATTCTGCGGCATTTCTCTGATAATGACGGAAAACCGCAAGGAGGGACTGGAACATGACGGAGATCCGGGAATGGTTTAAGAAGCAGCAGGCGGAAAGGACTATGAAGGCGTTGCAGAAGAACAATTTCGCTGCGCGGTTTGTCCTGAAAGCAAAAGATGCGGCAAAAGAGGTTTTCACAATGATTCCGGACGGTGCAACCGTAGGGGTCGGCGGCTCGGTGACCCTGACGGAGATCGGGTTTTTCGATGAAGCCGCCGGCCATCCGGTCACGCTCTTGAATCCGTCTCCCCTTCCTTCGATGGAGGACTTCCTGAGAATGCGCAGGGAGATGTTCCTTGCCGATGTGTATGTCAGCAGCAGCAATGCCGTCACTGAAGACGGCAAACTCTACAACATTGATGGTACCGGCAATCGGGTCGGCTCCATGACGTTCGGGCCCAAGAAGGTGATTCTGGTCTGTGGGATCAACAAAATCGTGAAGGACCTCGACGCGGCCGTGAGCAGGGTACAGAACCGGGCCGCTCCCATGAATGCAAGGAGGCTTGCACTAAAAACGCCGTGCGCGGAAACCGGTGTCTGCGCAGATTGCGCTTCTCCCCAAAGGATATGCAATGTCTATGTCGTGACGGCCAAGAAGCCCGTCTGGACCGACGTCACGGTGCTCCTTGTGGGGGAACCATTGGGGTTTTGACAGATATGATAAAATAGCCCCCTTTGGCTTGCAGCCGGATTTTAAAGGATATAAACTTTCTCAAGCACCTTTATCGGTCGTGAGGCAGACCCATTCGACGAGTGAGTGGCAGGCCTGGCGGAGCAGCAAAGGAGACCGGAGCGTGAAAATGGACAAGGCCGACCCGAAAGAGGCCGGGCGGCGCCGCCGGGCTGAAGCACGGCTGAGAGGGGAAGAGAGGAAAACAGGACCTTTGCCCGCGGACGAAAACGCCAGGCAGGTGGTCCACGAGATCCAGGTCCATCAGATCGAGCTGGAACTGCAGAACGAGGAGCTCAAACATGCCAGGGAAGAGCTCAAGAGACAGTTAGAAAAGTACTCCGACCTCTATAACTTTGCCCCGGTAGGTTATTTTACGCTCGACAGAGCCGGGACCGTCAGGGAGGCCAATCTCGGCGCCGCAAAGCTCCTCGGGATCGAGCGGTCCCGGTTCGTGGGGAAGCGCCTGAGGTCTTTCCTGTGCCGTGAATCGCGCCACGTCTTCGATGGGTGGCTCAGACAGATGTATGAGGAAACGGCCGCGGAGAAGTGCGAGGTGGCGCTCCTCACCGCGGGGCACCTGCCCAGGTACGTACAGATCGAAGGCGCCCTCGCAAAATCCGACGACACCCCGGTCCGGCAATGCCGCGTGGCAATGATCGATGTCACCGGACGCAGACGGGCCGAGGAGGCACTCAAGCAACACCGGGATGAACTTGAACTCCTCGTAGAAGAAAGGACCGCGATGCTCAGTGAAGCCTGCGATGAGCTTCGGGCAGAGGTCGAGGAGCACAAGGGGGCCGAAGCGGAACGTCTCCGGCTTGAAGATCTTCTCCTCCAGTCTCAGAAGATGGAGGCCATCGGTACCCTTGCCGGCGGCATCGCCCACGACTTCAACAATATGCTCGCAATTATCATGGGGAATACCGAGATGGCCATGGACGACGTCAGGGACGGCGTGCTCCCGGGGCGAAGCCTGGATCATATACTGAGCGCCGTAAAACGGGGCAGAGACCTCGTAAAGGAGATCCTCACGTTCAGCCGCAAAGCACAGCGGGAGAGGACACCCACAGATGTTATCTCCGTCCTGCATGAGACATTCAGTCTCCTCCGCTCGACCCTTCCCACCACTATCACGATGTCCCTCGATATACAGAGCGAATCGGGCATCATGCTCGGCGACCCCGTACAGGTGGAGCAGATCCTGATGAACCTCGCGACAAACGCGGCCCATGCAATGCGGAATGCCGGCGGCACACTCGCGATCCGTCTTATCGATGCTGCCTTTCAATCCGACGACATCCTCCCCGACCCCGATATGAAGCCCGGCCGGTACCTCAAGCTGATTGTCGAGGACACGGGGACCGGCATGACCGACGAAGTGCGTAGCCGCATATTCGAGCCTTTCTTTACAACGAAGGGAGTAGGCCAGGGCACGGGTATGGGTCTTTCCGTCGTCTATGGGATTGTGAAAAGCTACAACGGTGCTCTCGAGGTTGAGAGCACACCCGGCAAAGGGTCAACCTTTGCCATTTACCTGCCCAAAGCAGAAAGCCCGGCAGGAAATGGAGAAGATGCAGCAAAAGTTGTGTGGGGCAACCAGGAGCATGTACTTTTTATAGACGACGAGCACCCCCTCACCGAGGTCGCGGAAGCCATGCTGAAAAAGCTTGGGTACAGGGTGACCGCCATGACCGATAGCAGAGAAGCATGGAAGCTCTTTCTTGAAGACCCTCGCGCGTTCGACCTCGTTATCACCGACCAGACGATGCCGGACCTCACCGGTGTAACGCTGGCGCAAAAGATGATACGGATACGACCGGATGTTCCGGTCATAGTGTGCACAGGCTACAGCGAGACGGTGTCGCCGGAAGAGGCACGGAAGGCCGGTGTACGGGAGTTCCTCATGAAGCCGCTCGTCAGGGACGAGCTGGCCGCGGCAATACGGCGGGCGCTGGACGGGGTAGAAGGCGGACAATAGGTCTTACCATACCCACGGCTGCGTCGGTTCTTCCCCTCGCCACCTTCCCCTCCCCCCTCCTCACTCGCCCCTCCAGCGGCACGGTTATTGCAGTTTTATCTCCGGCATCCATTGGGAAATGCCATTGCTCATTGACCGCGCTCGCAAAGGAGTTACCGTGAATATGTATCTTTTGAAGGCCCAGTGGGAACTTTTCGGCCTCCGGGCGCCGGCTTTCTCGTGGCTGGTCTCTGCCGGACTCATTGTGTATTGCGCGTCGATTTTACTTCGGCAATTGCGGGAGTCAAAAATCCGACAGCACACCCTCTCCGTTGCCGACAGAAGGCTCGACGCGCTTCACCCGGGACGCTCCCCAGCGCAAAACCGTCGAAGCGGCATCTCCGGACGACTTTTCCAGGAAATAGACGAGGTCTTCAATGATCTGCCTCTCCTGGGGACTGCATGGCAGACCGTTTCCTCTTCCATGATACACAGGACCGACAGGAACGGAGAGGAACGTTTTTGGATCGCCGAGGACATCGGGGCTGTATTCGACGAATCGACGAGCCCGGGGAGCCAGGGCTACAGGAATGCATCCGCTATCATCACGGGAGTGGGCCTTCTTGCAACCTTTCTTGCGATCCTTGTTGCCCTTCTGGACGTGCGGTTGGCGAACAACAGGATCCAGGGGCTCGACCTGCTGATCCATGGGCTTTCAGGGAAATTCCTCTCTTCGGTGGTTGCCGTTGCCTGTGCCACCACCCTTGTCTTCTTTGAGAAGGGTCTTTTTCACCCGGTGAAGGTGCGTACCCTCGCCCTTGGCGCGACCCTGAGAAACCTGTTGCCCAGATTGACGCCCTCCCAGATATTGCTCGATAGCCATCAGGAGATCGTCGACCGGTTGGAGGCCTTAAGGGGCAAAGACGCGGCGTCTGCCTTCGAGCTGAGTCAGGGTCTGGCCCATGCCATCGAGCCCGCCCTCGACAGGATGGCAGTCACCTTCAATGAATCCCTCACCGGCGCCGCTTCCGGCCAGTTCGGGCAGATGTCGGAATCGCTGGGAAGCACCGCGTCCATGCTTCAGCAGATGAACAGCCAACTGGCCATGACCGGCAGCGTCCTGAATGATCTGGTGGAGCTGGCCACACGCACGGCCGGCCATGAGGCCGTGAGCCGGCAGACCCAGATCGAGCAGATGACGGGGGCTGTGGGCAACCTCATGGGAAGACTGCAGGACCATACGGGAGAGTCGATGGGCTCCATGGAAAAGGCCATGGCCGCCATTACCCTTGATATGTCCCATAAGATGACGGACCTTTCTACCCGGATGGCCGCCGTCATCGAGCAGACTTCCGAGAGATCGACGGGCAGCGCGAGAGAGGTGCTCGACCAGGCAGGCGCCCTTACGTCGAGAAGCACGGAGCAGTTGGCAGCGCTCCTCGAAAGACACAGCGCCGAGATGGGGAGGGTGGACGCGTTGAGGGACGCCCTCGACAACACTCTCAGGCAGTTTACGCACGCATTGGAACGGCACAACGAGACGACGGAGGGTCTTTCGAGCCTGACCGCGGAGGTAAACAGGAACATCTCATCCCTGGCCGGGATATCGCGGTCGGTTGCAGAGAGCCAGGAGACGGCAGCGCGCATGCTTGCCTCAAGCTCCGGGCAGATCGAACGCTTAACGGGGTTTGCCCGTGAGCAGGAGGAGGTATGGCAGCGGATCCAGGCATCGATGACCGGTTATGACACGATGTTTCAGACTGTGGAGGGCCATGCCAGGGAACTCCTCGCCCAGATCGCCCGGCACCTCGGCGGCTATTCGAGCGTCACGGAAAAACACTTCACCCTCCTCACGACGACCGCCGACAACTTCATTTCTCAGGCCACCGGACGCCTCTCGGGCTCCATTGACGAGTTGGGAGAACAGCTCGATGAGCTGCACGACGCCGTGAACAAGATGGCGTACGCTTCGCAGAATATGAGGTAGCCGATGCCACAGGGCAGAAGCGACGCGGTATTGTCCAATTCGTTTGTCGATCTCATGACCTCTCTGGCCGTGATCTTCATCCTGCTGCTCTGCGCATCCCTCAACAATGCACAGGAGGAGAGACAGACGACAAGGAATTCCGTCCTTGCAGAGATGCGAAGCGCCCTCAAGGAGTTCGTCTCCGGCGGGATAGAGGTGCGGACGGACCCTAAGGACCCTCTCGGTCTTCTCGTCCTTGTGCCTGAAGACCTCCTGGGCTTCAGGCTTGACCGCGCCGATATCTCCCCTGCGGGTAATGCCTTCTTACGGGCCTTCATACCCAAGCTCTCCGCTGTTGTCTGCTCCCCCCGGTTTGCACAGGAAGTAAACTCGATCATCGTCGAGGGACATACGGATTCGTCCGGGACGGCCCGGCATAACTGGGACTTGAGCCAGAAGAGGTCCATGTCCGTTGTCCGGGCCGGCCTGAACATCCTCGATGACGGCGGCATGCGGGCGGAGAAGGCCGCGTTCCTTCAGCTCTTGTCCGCGACGGGGAGGGGCAGCGCAGAGCTCGTCAAGGACGCCTCAGGGGAAGAGAATACCCGCACGAGCAGACGCGTCATATTCAAGCTCCGTTTTCGCTCCATCGAGCAGATACCGGTCCTGGAAACCTTCAAAGCAGCGAGAGGATGAATGGAGCACCCGCAAAAGAATGATGACGTGCCGCTGAAAGACCTGAGCTCTCTCATACGGGAGCTGGTGAACGATCTCGATGACGCAGCCCGGCGTATCACGAAAAAGCCGGCGGCGGTATGCCTTCGGAACCTGCAAAGCACGGTGTATGGCATAGACGCCCCTGTAGTGCACCGTGGCGCGCCCCTCGAACGGTACATGTTGGAGTGGCTGGAGTTCGTCAGCGGCAACAAGGAATCCCTCGATAAGAGGGCCATCAGGTTCCTCTGCTGGGTACCCGAGATCGCCATCGACGTCAGGTTCCTTGCGTGCGTTCAGAGTTCCGGAATCGAGCTTAACCGGCGGACGCTTGCCGGCCTCGTCCGATCGTGCCACTGCATGTGGGAGAGTATGCCGCCTGATACCGAGTCCGTCCGGATCATACAAGGTCTGCTGCACCGGTACAGAGGGACCGATCAGGTTTTGCGCAAATGGCAGTCAGCCACCGAAGCCCTCCTCGCGAGCGATGCCCCTCGGGTCATGGCCGACAAGCTCGTTGGCGGCGGAAGGAGTCTCGCCGCCTTCATCGACGAATGGCGCATCGAGCCTCAGTCGGCCTTCTTCCAAAGGATGGTCGAGATCGCGACCGCCACGTGCCGCAACCGGCTCGACCGGCTTACGGGCACTCCCCTTGTCCTATTTTTCAGAGACCTTCTGCCATGGCCCGGATGGAAGCCGTCCACGTTCAAAAAAGAGATCGGCGCCCTCATCCGGCACAACCCCATGAGCGACCGGTCACGGGAGGCGGTCCAGAGGTTCATTCTCCATTTCGAAGGGCTTGGCGACCCGCGTCTTTCCGCCAACCGGGTCAAGTGGAGCGAGGTGCCGGATCAAGCCAAAGACCGCCTGATCCGGTGGCTTCGCCGGGAGAACCCCTATGCCTTCTCGGAGCACGTGTATCAGCAGGGCAAGGGATGGGTATGGAAGCAGAAGGCTTCCCTGGGGGACCCGCTGTCGTTCGAGGACTCCTGAAAAACTTGACTTTCATTCCGGCGTTGGCATAGAGTCATGCAGTCAGTGAATGTGAAAGCAACGGGTAAAGGTGAGGCGATGTTGAGCATACGTACATGACATGAGACAGGTGCACCGGGTGGTGCACGTTGTTTCGCCTCCATACGCCTGGTAATGGAGCAGATTCTCCCCGCAGGAACGTAACCCCCCTTCGGGCTTCTCCTTATGCGTGCCGGCGTATGCCGGCTTTTTTGTCTGTTCGCCGCTTCCGGTCCGGCGGCAGGCAAAACGCGAAGGGAGGAGCACTTGGATATACAACTCACCCATCATGCCCGCTTCGGCGGGTGCGCGGGGAAAATAGGCCCCGGCGATCTCTCGAACATACTCTGCGGCATGGATATCCCCGAAGACTCCAACGTGATCGTCGGGCTCAAAGGATTCGAGGATGCGGGGGTATACCGGATCAACGACGATCTGGCCCTTGTTCAGACCGTCGATTTCTTCACCCCTGTGGTGAACGATCCCTACCGGTTCGGCCAAATTGCCGCAGCGAACGCCTTGAGCGACATTTATGCTATGGGCGCCCGGCCCATAACGGCCCTTAACATCGTCTGTTTCTCTCCCCGGAAGTTCGATATCGCTATATTGCGGGAGATTCTCCGCGGAGGCGCCGACAAGGTGAGGGAATCGGGCGCAAGCCTCCTCGGCGGACACAGCGTCGACGACGAGGAGGCTAAGTACGGGCTTTCGGTAACAGGCCTCGTCCATCCGGAAAGGATTGTGAGGAATGAGGGCGCACAACCGGGTGATCAACTCATCCTCACCAAGCCCCTCGGCACGGGCATTCTCATAACGGCGATGAAAGGCGACCTTGTTTCAAAGGAAACGGAAACGCATGTGATCGCGGTCATGGCCACGCTCAACCGCCGGGCATCGGAAGTCATGCTCTCGGTTGCTACCCACGCGGCGACCGACGTGACCGGATTCGGTCTTGCCGGTCATCTCAAGGAGATGATAAAGGAGAGCCTCGGGGCAGACGTCCATGCCGACACACTGCCCTATTTTCCCGAGGCGGAAGAGCTGTCGGCCAAGGGATTTCTCCCGGGCGGCTTTTACAAAAACAGAGATTTCTACGCCCCCTTTGTGGAGGCGGGAATCGGCGGGTTTCCCCTTGAACTCATCTTCGACCCGCAGTCGTCAGGCGGGCTGCTCATCGCCCTGGCCAAAGATGAGATGGATGGGTTCGCTCGTGAGGCATCCCGGCTGTCTCTGGATTACTGGGTGATAGGCGCCTTCGTGGAAGAGCCTAAGGGAAGGATACGCATAACGTGATGTCGCCGAGGCAGCCCGTGGGATAGTCGAGAAAACGGTGCTCCCCTGAAGTGATCGTCAGGTATTGCGCCTCTCCGGGCTCGTAGTAATACCACTCCGCGCCGTTTTGGCATGACTTGTGCGGCCACAAAAACTCATCCGACCCTACGCCTTCCATGACGATCAGGGCGACGTGTTTTTCTAAGAGATCCTCTTCGAGTGCGTGCCGGATGCCGGTGATGGGGGGCGCGGTGTGCCCCGGTGCATACAGGGGCACATTGAAATTAAGGGACGGTATCATTACCGGGGTCCTTATGACATCGCTTATGGTCTTGAACGCATAGCCCTCACGCGCAAGCATCAGGGGCGGGCGGCTCAGCAACGCCTTCATGTATGATTTTTTGGTAGTTTTCACAAAATGCCGCAAATAACACTTGACAATATACAAAGCTGTGTTATACTATAAACAAAGGGTGGGTAACCCAAAGGCAGCCAGTAGGCGAAGGGAATATCCGAGACCGAAGCCCTCTTTCAACTTCGGGACCTCTTCACCGAAAGCGGAAACAGACCCTCCAGCGCGCGGGAGCCTCTGTGAAGCCTGGTGGCCCCACCTCTTTTTTTGTCCCGCGAGGCGATCCGGACAACCTTCCTTCAGCACCGTTCTATACCCTAAAACAACAATTTCCCCTGATGGTACGCCCAACGGGTGCGGCTGATGACTTGTGACCCTTGGCTGGCGCCTCAAAGTGCAGTTTCATGGTTGCTTCTTCTCTTTTTTGCGGGGTCTCGATTTGGCGGCAACCTCCAGGGCCTTGGCCGCATCCCGCTCGGCCTCTGCTTCGAAGAAGGCACGCCTGAGCACTGCAAAGCGGCCGTATTCCTCTTCGGCCTTCGCGTCGGCGCTTTCTTTGCTCACGGTTCCGGCATTGGGAAGGATACGCCGTTCGTTGAAGACCAAAAACTCATTTAACTTCGTCTCCCAACCCTTCAGAAAAACCTGTCTGCGACGACGGGCCTGATCCTCGGCGTAATCGAGCCACATGACCACAATCCTGTTCAGCTCCGTGATTTCGTCCTCTGTGAGATAGTTCCTTGCGACGGTGACATCCGCCTTTCGGACTGAGCCTCCCTTCCAGGCGGTCAAACCCATGTTCGGCCTGGTATGGTCGGCCCGTACGGCAATAAGCTCCGCCGCCGTCTTGCCGGTTGCGGCAAAGTGCAGCCGGTTCTGGATGGATTGAAAGAACTTCATCGTATCTTTATCATTTGCCTCATAGTCGGCGGCAAGGGCAAAAATCTCCCTTACCCTCAGATACATCCGGCGCTCGCTGGCCCGTATATCCCGTATGCGCTCGACAAGCTCATCGAAATAGTCAGGCACAGCCGAGCCCTGCACGGGCGGATTTTTCAGTCGCTCATCGTCCATGGTGAAGCCCTTGACCAGGTATTCACGCAGCCGTTCCGTGGCCCAGCGTCTAAACTGGGTCCCCCGGGGTGAACGCACCCGGTAGCCTACGGCGAGGATACCATCAAGGTTATAGTATTCAATCAGCCGCGACACCTCTCGCTGCCCTTCCCGACGAACTATTCGGAATTTCCGAATAGTTGCCTCCGGGGCCAGCTCAGCCTCCTCGTAGATGTGCTTAAGATGCTCGCTCACCGTTGCCACCGAGACCTGAAAAAGGTCGCTTATGAGCGCCTGGGAGAGCCAGAGCGTCTCCTGCTCGAAACGGCACTCGACACGGCTCTTCCCATCCTCCGTCTGATACACAAGGAATTCACCTGCCGGCACCATCTGATTATTATCCATTTGTCACTTCGATCCTTGCTCCCGACTTATGACTGATGACTCTTGACTGGCGCCACCGGCGTCATCTTCCTTCAGTGTACACCCACCCCTGTGCCCATTCAAGCAGTAGCGCTGTTCGGCTCCGTCCTGCTCAGTTTTGCGTGAGGGTTGCCATTTCAAAGATGCAGCCGGCGTGCGGTGTCTCCCGGTGAAGGAAGAATTTTTCGGTTTTGAAGGGTCGAGAATACTTACAAATCGTCCCACTCAGCCTTTTACGCCAAGTGAAGAATGGCGCGTGAAATACCGCAAGATTACAAGAACTATATTGACCAACGCCGCAGGCAAATCCCTCTAATGGCTCGCTCAATAGTGTGGCGTCAGGAACCCATTCTTCCCAGAACATCTTCGAGGGTTCCCCTGAACGGACCAGGGGATTCCATCTTGATCGAAGCCAGGGCTGCCGCAAACTTCAGCGAGTCTTCCACTCCATGATCCAGCCTGCGTGCCAGGTACGATCCCATAACAGTGTCGCCGCGACCCATCCTGCCCAGGGTGATCCTGTGAGTAAATTTCACGAAAGTGCTTTTTCCCTTGCTCCGGGCCAGCACCCCCGCTGAAGAAGTTATTATAGTCTCGGAACTTCCCCACTCTTCCAGCATGTCAGCCTGGTCCTGCAGAACGTCGGCGCCCGTCAAGGTCTGCGCCTCCATAGCATCAAGCTTTACGAAATCGACCATGTCCAGGATTTCTTTTTTCTCCGGAACATCCTTAAGTTGGACGACCCCCGTCTCATCGTCCACCTGGAGCACGAAGTTCTGCATGTCCACCGACAAACGGAATCCGCGTGCCTTCAGTGCTCGCATCAAGTCCAGGTGAGACTCGCGGAAGCCTATGCAGCAAAGGTGGAGCAGACATGGTTCAAAAGGAGGTATGTCGCTCATAACAAAAGGTTCTCCGACCTTTATGCGAACGGCCTGCCTTTGATCGACATCTGCGGTCGGGAAAACGACACGGTACTGGTAGGTCTCTCCGGGCTGGACGAAGAGATCGATACCGGCAGTTTTCAATGGTTCCAGGAGATATTCCTCGCTCTCGGAGATTCTCGTCACCGCGGCAATCCTTTTTCCCGGACAGGAGGCTGCTATTGCAGCAAAGAGTACCGGACTGCCCGGTTCGACGAAAGGGGATCCCTCGAAAGGAACAATTATACCCGTACCCATCTGACCGATAAATACTATATCGTAGTGATTCATCTCCGGCCCTCCTTTCTATGTCCCTATACCGGCGAACTGCCGACACGCGTCCAATTGCTTTGCTCCTCGAGTACGCCCGGATAATAGTCTCAATGCAAGGGGCGTCCCCACCTACGGCCTTATCACAGCTTGAGGCCAACAAGTCTTTGCAAGAGCATGTCTTCAACACTCCGTCTTGAATCGAGCACTGACAATACGTGGACTTTTCTCTCCGAAATCCTGTAGATAATTCTCCATGGTCCGATGATCAACTCATGGTACTGAGTGATTCCTTGCTGTTGAAGCTCCGGAACAATACGGCCTCTCTCCGGAAAAGTGCGAAGGGTGGAAGCACGCTTCTTCACCTCCTTGAATACCTCATAGGCCCGGGAGGGGTTGTCGTGGGCTATGTACTCTATGATGGCTATCAGGTCTCTTTCTGCCGTTTCCGACCAGATAACGTCGTAGCGTTGTTTCATTTCATTCTGTTTTTCAGGAGTTTCTCCACATTCGCAAACACCTCTTCCTGAGATTTTGACTTCCCGTCCTCCACGTCTCGTTCACCTTGGGAAATGAGTTTCAAAATGCCAATGGCATTTCGCATGTTCTCATAGCTTTCAGGGTCCTGGAGCACTGCCTTGGGTACTCCGTTCTGGGTAATGACGACGGGTCGATGGGTTTCGTTTATTTGCTTCAGCAGGTCGGGAGCTTTCGACTTCAGGTAGGTAATCGGCCTGATGTCTTTCGAAATATTCATTTCTTCACCTCCGGTCTTTATATAGTACCACAATAAGACCTGTTGTCAAGTCTGGTAGTGTTACTACCACGTAAAAGTTTTATCGGTTGATGCCCGTGGTTACGTGCGTCTTTGCTTACCCTTCTCCCGCTTCACGCACCGTTTCAAGAAATCCGCAGGCGTTATCACCCTGACTCCCTCGCATAACTGAGAGGGGAAATGAGCGGCATTGCCGGTAACCAGATAGTCTGCGCCGCCCGAAACGGCGATTTCCGGAAACGGTTCGTCGTCATGGTCGGGCAGAGAGACGGGAAGAGGGGCAGACAACACTATCCGGCTATTTCGTTCAATATAGTCGAGGACGGCGGCAACCTTACCGTGGTCGAAACGAAACTTGGGGCGCTCCAATACCTCGTAGTATTCCGATAAGACCCGAGCATCAACGCACAAAGTCAGGCTACCGGACGACACCATGCGCACGATGTCACCGCACGGACCGAACGGCGACAGGAGACCTGCCACAAGGACATTCGTATCAAGGACGATCTTCATCGCGTGCGCTTTGCCCTTACCGCCCCTATTTCAGCGTCGATCTCCTCCATAGTGATGCCGTCCGCACCCCGCTCGACCGACCGGCGCTGAAGGCTCATCACCGCTTCAGCAGCACGGGCCTGACGGATGGCGGAGAGGGATTCTTCCAGGTTCGATTCGTTGACCGCGGATAAAATGGCAATGGGTCGACCGTTGCTGGTCACAACCACCTCTCGTTCCGTAGGCAGATCCTTCCACACCTCAGCCGATTTCCCTCGTAAGTCACGGACACTTATGAATTTCATAACCTACCTCCAATCGTGCTTATATTGTGTACACTATTGTCACCCAAAGTCAAGGGGCCCAACAGTCCTCGATGGATGTACCACCCCCGTCACGGGTGGTTCCTTCTTGCGCTAACCCTTAGAAGTTGTCTATCAGCTCGTGGGTGCCGACATAATGAAGCTCGTCAGTCTTGCCTTTCATTGCCGATGGTGTGTATAATACACACATGAGGAGTTCGGAGATAATCAAACGGCTCGAACGGGAAGGCTGGGTGATAGTCAATACACGCGGCAGTCATTGTCAGTATAAACATCCGGAGAAGAAAGGCCGTGTGACCTAATCTCATCGGAAGAGCGATCTGCCCGTCGGGACGGTCAGCAGCGTCTTCAAGCAAGCCGGATGGGAGTGGAGGGAGAAATGAACTACCCGGTGGTAATACACAAAGACGAAGGGTCAGACTATGGCGTAACGGTACCCGATCTGCCGGGATGCTTCTCGGCGGGAAAAACCCTGGAAGAGGCCCTCGACAACGCGAAAGAGGCAATTCTCTATCACGTTGAAGGCATCGTCAACGATGGGGAGGCGCTTCCGGAGCCAGCGCGCATAGAACAGCATAAAGAGAATCCGGAGTACGCCGGCGGGTTATGGGCAGTGGTATCCGTCGACCTCTCCGAGCTCTCAGGTAAGGCGAAACGGGTCAATATCACAGTGCCGGAACGCTTTCTTATGCAGTTCGATAGCTTTGCCCGTAAAAAGGGTGAGACCCGCTCGGGTCTCTTCGTCTCTGCAGCAATGGAGTATATCGCTCGGCGGAAAGCTGGATAATGATTCCTGAGAAGTAACTCCGTTTTGTGGAATTAAGGCTTAAGGGTTCCGCAAAACATCGTGGGTGCCGACCTTGCGCAAAACATAGACGTCCTCTGTGATTTGAAAAGTAAAATGATAGGACGTAGTGATCCTGCCTTCCCAGATGTCTCGGGGGTCTTTCATCTTTTTTAAGTTGAGAGACGGATGCTTTCCATTCGATAATAAAAGCCCCAATTGCTTATCCGTTAATTCCTGGATGTCTTGGGGCAATCTCCGGTAGTCCCGGACAAAGGTTTTGGTAAAGGCGAGCTTCATACCTTGCTGGTTTTGAGGGCCTTCAAAGCGCCCTTGATGTTATCAAAAGGACCGATGACAGCGCCCTCGGCAATATCGCGGTCGGCTTCTTTCTCACCGGCCTGCCATTCCTTGGTATGGAAGTAGGCTTCGTCCGGATGAATCACCTTCACTGGCTTCAAGACCAATTCGTTGTTGTGCTCCTCGATCTCCAGGTAGTCGCCCTCGGCAATCTTAAACTTCCGCCTGATTTCATTAGGAATGGTTATTTGGGAATGTTTTTTTACTCTGATTAAAGGCATAGTTTTTATCTCCTTGCACACATAGTAGCACTGTTAAATTATGAATTTATTAATGTCATAATATCAATATATGGAACAAAAGTCAAGACCTGACTGGCGCCTCCGGCCCGCTGCTTCGCAGAGTCATGAGTCATCAGTCAGGAGTCATCAGTAAAAGCCTATTAAACCCGACTAACCGCCCGGATTTCTCTACCCTGAAGCCCCTGGCTGTATTCACTTCGCTCTTCACTTGTGACTGATGACTCGTGACTCTTGACCGGCGCTCCCGGCGCTCGTCCCTGCGCCCTTCACTCGTGACTCCTGACTGATGACTGATGACTCTTTACTGGCGCCTCTGGCGCCCGTCCCTTCCCTCTTCACTCCTGACTCCTGACTGATGACTCTTGACTGGCGCCACCGGCTCCCGTCCCTTCGGTCTTCACTCGTGACTGATGACTCCTGACTCTTGACTCCCCTTGCCGCCCCGATTTCTCTTTCCTGACGCCTCAGCAGTAGCTGCCCGTGGTGCGTGTGAATCCCTCCGGGTACATTCCTCGCGGCTTGCCGCGAATTCGTCATACCGGCGGAAGCCGGTATCCAGAACATCCGACTGTACTTCAGTGTCAAGCACGGAATGACGGCCAGACAGCGGACAACACCCCGCTGCTCACGATCGCGGCTTGCCGCTAATTCGTCATACCGGCGAAAGCCGGTATCCAGAACATCCGACTGTACTTCAGTGTCAAGCACGGAATGACGGCCAGACAGCGGACAACACCCCGCTGCTTGCGGCAGGGTCGTTCATTGGTACCCGGACCACATGCCGCCTGGGTACCTCCATTTGTCCCTGCGCCCTTCACTCGTGACTCCTGACTAATGACTCTTGACTGGCGCCTCCGGCGCCCGTCCCTTCGCTCTTCACTCCTGACTGATGGCTCCTGACTCTTGACTCCCGTTGCCGCCCGGATTTTCCCTCCCTCTGAATCCTCTGTCCGTAATTGACTCAGGTCCGTGTAAATGATAGCCGGTACCGCCCGGATACCTCCATTGTTGTTTCGGTCTTCACTCGTGACTCCTGACTGATGACTCTTGACTGGCGCCTCCGGCGCCCGTCGCAATCCTTTATTCATCTTGGGTGGGGGAGAAGGGGACGTTCTTAAGCAAGTAAATAACCTGCTCCTTGCCCTTTCTCCAGTAGCTCATACCCCCCCAATTCCCGCAATCATTACCGATTGTAATATGGCCGAGGGTTCGATCTCCTTCGGCTACACCAATGTTCTCAAGGGTTTTAGCCCCTTCATCCGACCCCCCATTTCTCGGGGTGTCCGCCTGGGTGTCACACATCCCATCCAACCTCTTTATTGCTTCCTGTTCGAACTCGTCAGGGGATACCACGTAAATATTCATCGTGGTCTTTATCAGTTTGTGGCCCAGCCATTTCTGCAACGTCTTTGGTGGTACCCTGTTCAAGGCGCATTCCGTTGCGAATGTCCTTCTCAGGTCGTGAAAGCGGACGTTCTCCAGCCCCGCTCTCTTCACCGCCTGGTTGAACGCTTTTGTGATCTCGCCCAGGGGCCGCCCGTGGCTGTCGTGAAACAGGTATTTGCCTTTTGCCTTTTTTGCAAGCGCCAGAATTTCCGCCCTCGCATTCACGTTGATCGGCACAAAGCGCGTTTCCCCGCCCTTGCCCTCCAGCACCTGCAGCACATTCCTTTCAAGGTCGATCTCTTCCCAGCCGACCCGGAGCAGTTCGCTTTTTCGAAGCCCGGTAAGCAGATCGATTATGATGAGGGATTTCAGATACCAGGGTCTGCCCTTCGCGCCGGCGGCCTGTATCAGCTTGGCTCTCTCGTAGCCCTTGAGGAACCTCGTTCTTTCCTTTTCCTTGCCGAGCTTGATTCCTTTCACGGGATTCTTGCCAATATAGCCCCAGTCAACCGCCTTCGTGAACATCCCCTTAAGTATGGTGATCTCCCGGTTCACCATGCCCTGGCCGACCTGGGTCGACCTTTCCGCCTGGTACGACTCTATTTCCTGCCTTTGTATCTCGTGAAGGTAGAGATCGCCGAAAGCTCTTTTCAGCTTATTCGAGATCGACGAGTACTCAGGATACGACCGCGTGCGGGCAGCGTGCTTCTTGAGGTATTCTTCGGCGAGATCGGAGAAGTTCACCCTCGGGAAGAACCTGTCGGGGAACATCTTCCTTTCCGCGATCTCGTTCTTGAGCTTGGCTTCGAACTGGCTTGCGACTTTCTTTGACGTGTGGCCGGGAGCGTAAAGCTGTTTCTTGCCCTGCTCGTTGATAAGCCGGACATAGTAGAGAAAGACCTTCCTGGTTTTGTTCCATTTCTTAATGAGCATGGAACGGAGGAACCCCCTTTGTCATCAACTCTCGAACGTATGATTCCGGGAACCTGACGAGACGGCCCAACTTCACTATCCCGGGAAGGCGCCCCTGCATTTTCCACTCTCGGAGCCTCTGGACCGCGACACCCATCAACTTAGCGACTTCTTTGTAACAGTAAAGCCTTTCTAACAGGGCTACGCCCTAATCCTTCAGAATCTCCCGGTACGACCTGTTCTGATTCTCCCATGGCTTCTTACCCAGCTTGGCCCGCAACATGTTTACCAGAGGGAGCGTAGGTTCATCAAAGCTGATATCTCTCCAGAACTGCGCGAGTAATTCTATTACCTTCGATCTCGACAATTTTTCATCCTCCGACCCCTCGGCTATTTCCGTCAGCGTGTTCCAACACTCATTGCTTAGAGTCATGACTCTCTGTGGTCTCACTCGCTTCTTCGCTGTTCCCATTTCGCCCTCCTTTCAGAACCTTTCCTCTTACACATCAGGTGCAACTGCACTCTACATCAGTGCAACGGCACCACATTTACCGGTAATAAGGTATGGCGATCAGATAACGAGGGGTCAGCTTCGCCTACAAAGAGCGTGCTCTGCCGTCCGGTAAGAACTAAGAATTGCCACCTCAAAGCGAGAGGAATTTATTTTTTCAGAACCTCTGCTTTTTTTTCTTGACATTATGTACCACATGGTATAACATGAACTATGACAAAGCCAAACCTCCCGTGAGGGTGGGACGGAAAGCCAACGGGTCTCGGACATTCTCCTCGTGAAACCTTCAGACAGACGGCCGGGCTGCCAAGAACGCTACTTTTGTGTTGGAAAGAAAGGAGGTGAAAAACGGCAGCGGCAGCCTGTATTCTGGCAGTCAAATCTGAATGGTAAAGGAGGATACGTGAAAAGGATTGGTTTGTTTGCAGTTGGTTTTATTTTGGCAATAGGCTTGTTGGTCGGCGGGCCGGGCGTGGCGAGGGCGACACCGGTAAATGCTTTTGAGATAATCGACAATGGTGCCTCAATAACCAGCATTAGCGGCAATCTGTATACTGCTACCGAAAGAAGTAACGACTGGGCATTGTCAGGGTACGATGCCACGGGAAATCAGATCGGTGGCAATGTCACAATTACCTTGGGAACATTGGTATTCAACAATGCCACTGGCGCAGCCACATTTAGCGGAGATATCGGCGGCACCCCTTTCACTGTCACAGGGACGGTCAACAACTTTAAAACTACTTCCGTTGGCAAAGTTCAAAACTACGGCTGGCTTCTTCAGATCCCCGACGCTTCAGCGCTCAGTAATTCGCAGTTCAACGTCACCGGCGCTTATTCGGGGAGCGTATCCTTTCTGCAGACCGCAGCGCATCCAGTATCCGGCTTTAGCTCCGTCGGCCTTGACGTGACTAGTGCAGTGCCCCTACCCCCCTCCATGCTACTTTTTGCCCCTGGTCTTTTGGGCCTTATAGGCATCAGAAAAAGGTTCAAGGCGTAGAAGAGCGATGTTTTACCCAACACGTCGGGCAGGGTCAGTAAATGGCCCTGCCTTTTTCATTTCTTCCCTTTCTTGCGCCTTTACCGTTTACCACTTCAATGTAGCACGGAAAAACAAAGGGTAGACACACTCTGTTACAGGAAATACGCAAGGACCTAGAAGGGAGAAGGGGACGTTCTTAAGAAAGGAGGGGCGGTAGGGACGTTGTTTCATTCGTTACCTTCTAAGACACCGCCCGCGTCTCCGCCTGCTTACATCACTATTACCATTTCTATTGCAGCCGCGCCGCTCTTTGACAATTGAACCCCGACAGCCGCATCCGACGGCGGCGTTGCTCCGCTGTCGTGACCAGCCGCTACGCGGCGTCACCGGCTGCACCGGAGCGCCTTGCCCGTATCACCCTCACCCCGCCCCTCTCCCCTCAAGGGAGAGGGAGCGCGAGCGTCCGTCCACCTCACGCTCGTCTTCGGCCGGAGCATACAATGGCAGGGGATA
>Ga0187864_10000825_pt1 | contig 32824 bp, 20 predicted proteins | sample June2016WEW_11_4_FD_132985 | JGI IMG/M metagenome (GOLD analysis project Ga0187864, IMG submission 132985) | Peatland microbial communities from SPRUCE experiment site at the Marcell Experimental Forest, Minnesota, USA - June2016WEW_11_40 | ecosystem: Environmental > Terrestrial > Soil >...
AGGGGTCGTCTGCGGCGTCATCGCTCCTCAACGGGTCGAAATTTAACCCGCTTCGTCGCTCTTCCTTGCATCCGACCCCTTGGAACGCAACGCGGACGCTACGGGCGGATGCAAAACGCTCTAGATCGCTTTCGATCGATCTGGGGGGCGTTGGGAACAGGGTTGCCGTGAAGATCCTGCCGACTGAATGTCGGCAAGCCGCTAGGGCATATGTGAATCAGGCGGGGTGGGGGGGGCAGGAAATATTCCCGGTTTTGATGGGACTTGACCGGGGATATTCCTTGCCGTGTAATGAGACCGGTGTCTGGTTGCGGCGATCCCTTTCCAGGTTCCATTATTTCTATGGAGTCCGTAGCTATGCGAAGTCTCTCGGCTCCTTCCGTCCGATCTGTCCGCCGCTTGTTCCATCTGGTTGATCGCCTGCCAAGGGCACTGTGCTCTGCGCTGGTGTTTATGGGGGTGGCAAGCGCGATGGGGCCGGGGATTGCGGCGGCGGCGGAGGGGACCAAACTCAAGCCCGCTGCTGAGGAAAAGACGTATTCGGTGAGCTTTTTTGCTCCGGTGTTTGAGAGTCATGCCGGGCAAGCCGCCGCCAACGCCGCCTTGCAGGCGGCGTGGACGGAAATCATTGGGGACACGGAGGTCGATCTTGGGCAAAGCAAAGATTTGTACGTGGCCCCGAGCGGCGACGTTCCGATCTCACACCCCAGAATCTCCGATCTGAATGTGGCGGGTGCGGCTTTGTATTCCCAAGGGGCGATCCTGGCGATCGATCAGGCGATTGTGCGCAGCCTCAACGCGCAGGGTTATGGGGCGGTGCTGGCGGTGCCCAGCCCGAACGACATCGATCCGCTGGACAACAGCGATTTGCGGCCGCACAAGACCGGCACGCTGCATCTGTTCATCTCGATTCCCACGGCGGCCACGGTCAGGACGGTGGCGACGGGCAAGCGTTTGGGTTCGTCGGCAGAGCGGGTGAACAACCCGGCCTACGAGCGGATCGTTGCGAACTCGCCGGTGCAGCACAACGCTCCGGTTACGGACGAGACGACGCCGTTTTTCAATCAGCAGGTGATCAACGATTACGTGGATCGGCTGAATCGCCAGCCGGGCCGGCGAGTGGATGTGGCACTTTCCGCGGCGGATGCGCCGGATCAGTACACGCTGGATTACCTCGTCAATGAGGCGAAGCCGTGGTACGTCTATGCGCAGGCTTCCAACACCGGACCGATCAACACGCCGACGTGGCGGGAGCGAGTTGGCTTGGTGGACAACCAACTGACGGGGAACGACGACATTTTGAATGTGGACGTGGTGAGCGACCTGGACCACTCGACGAACGTGGTGGGCTCGTACGAATTCCCGCTGGTTCCCAACAGCCCGAGCTTCGGGACCGATCGGCTGCGGGGGAGGGTGTATGGAACGTGGGATCAATACGCGGCCGCGGATTTAGGATTTGCGGGGGACACGTTCAGCGGGAACGATTACTCGGCGGGGATCGAGGCGATTTTCAACGTCTATCAGCGACACAGCATGTTCGTGGACATCATCGGCGGGGCTCGATACCAGGATTCCGACGTGAAGAGTTCCTTTGAGCAGACCAAGGCCAGCGCCAGCTACATCATCCCGTACGCCGGGGCGCGAGTCGAGGATAACCGGTTGACGTACAACTACTCGGTGGCGATGAATGTGGAAGGGGGCATCACCTCAGCGGACACCACGACGCTGGAGGAAATGGGACGGGCCACGCCCGACAAGGATTTTATCCTCGCCCAGCCGAATGCGCAGGGATCGTTTTATCTGGAGCCGCTGGTGGATGGGGGAGATTTCGAGGCGGGGCACAGCACGTTGGCGCACGAAATCTACCTATCGTTCCGGGGTCAATGGGCGTTCAATTACCGGGTGATTCCGCAGTTCGAGCAGACGGCTGGGGGCTTTTATTCGGTGCGGGGGTATCCGGAGGCGGTGACGGCGGGGGACAACGTTCTGCTGGGCACGGCGGAATATCGATTCCATCTGCCGCGAGCGCTGGGCATCGCGCCGAATCCGACGAATTTCAAGGTGTTCGGGGATCCATTCCGGCTCCTGCCCCAACAGCCGTATCAGCGTCCGGATTGGGATTTGATTCTCCGCGGGTTCATCGATGGGGGACAGGTTTTACAGAGCAGCATCGTCGCCGGCGAGGTGAACGACACGCTGGTCGGGGCGGGCGTGGGGGCGGAGTTGCAGGTCTACCAGAACATCGACGTCCGCGGCGATTGGGCGCTGGCCCTGACCAATTTACCCAATCAGGTTAAGACTGGAAGCAGTCGCTTTACGGTGCTAGTAACCTTGCTTTACTGAGGTTTTTGTGAACACGATACAATCTCGAGCCAGCGCTGCGGCAAATTCCCGGTGGAACCAACGGCGACGGCTTCGCGGCAGAATCATCGTCGCGTGCGCGGTCGGGCCGATTGTGGCGGCGCTGGCGCCTTGGTCGTGGGCGGGGGTACAGCTCAGCAACGTCGCGGCCGGGAGCGCGTCGATTTCGCAACAAGGTTCCATCACGACGATCCGCACGGGCACGAATAACACGATCCTGTACTTTTCCAAATTTGATATCGCGGGGGGCTCGACGGTTAATTTTCTGCAGCCCTCGGCGGCGGGTCGGGTGCTGGATCATGTCACCTCGGCAACGCCGTCATTGATCAACGGCACGCTCGAATCCAACGGCACGGTTTATCTCATCAACCCGGCGGGGGTTATTTTCGGGGCGGGAGCGGTGGTGGATGTGAACCGCTTTTACGCGGCGGCGGCCAACTTCTCCAACCAGGATTTTCTGAGCGGCATCGATCACTTCACGGGCGTGTCGGGGATGGTCTCCAACAGCGGGCAAATCCGAGCCAATCAGGTCTCGCTGATCGGGTCGCAAGTGATGAACCAGGGGAACATCGTCGCACCGAACGGGTACGTGGCGATGCTGGCGGGCTCCGACGTGCTGGTCAGCGAAGAGGGCAGCCACATTACCGCCAGGGTTGCCGCGCCGGTTGCAGGGGCGGGTGCAACGGCTTCCGGGTCAAGCAGCGCGGCCGCGGCGGCGCGTGATCTGCGCAATTCGGCGATGGCGGCGGGAGACGTTTATTCGTTGGCGATCCGGCACACCGGCAGGATCGAGGCGAGCAATGTCCTGATCAACGGCGGGGGCGGGCAGGTGCAGGTCTCCGGGTCAATCGACGCGTCAACCCACAGCGCCGGCGCTGTGGGCGGCAACGTCGCCATCACCGGGGGAGAGGTCGATCTTGTCTCTGCGGAGATCAACGCCAGCGGTCCCGGGGGCGGCGGTTCGGTGGAGATCGGCGGCGGGGAACACGGCGGTGGCGATCTGCCGCACGCCCAGATCGTATCTGTCGATTCCAACTCGACGATCGATGCCGATGCCATGAGCAACGGGCCCGGTGGAACAATCGCACTCTGGTCCGACGGCACGACCAGCGACTCGGGCGCGCTCAGCGCTCGCGGCGGGGCACTGGGCGGCAACGGCGGGTATATCGAGACCTCCGGTGCGGTCCTGCAGGTCATCTCGGCGCCGAACGCCTCGGCGCCGCATGGGACAGGCGGCGTGTGGTATTTGGATCCCGCTACTGATGTGGACATTGTCAACGCCGCAAACGACGCCACTCAGCTTACGGCCACCAATCCGGCATCCAATACCGGGAGCACCGTAAACAACGGATCGATCGATACCGCGCTGGGAGCAGGCACCAACGTGATCATCAGCACGGACCAGACGGGCCTTTTGGGCAACATCGTTCAGTCTTCCAATGCTCCGATTGCCGTCACGTTGGCCAACGCCGGCGCCGTTACTTTGACGCTCCAGGCGAATTTGGGTCTGACGCTTCCTGGGGGAATATCCACCGGCTCCGGTTCAACCGTGCTCAATGTCGAACTCGACCAGGTCAACGGCACCCTCAGTGCCGTCAACATTAGCGCGCCCATCAACATCAACGGCACGCTGAAGATCGTGGGGGGCAATGTCACGGTGGCAAGCGGCGGGAATCTGACGGCGTCCAGCGTCACGCTCACGAGCGGGCCGGTCACGGGTCTGTCCACGACCTCGTATCCCAGCGCGTTGGGGGCGGTAATCATCGACGCACCGATCGTGACCAACGGGGGAACCGCCAGCATCACGACGGCAACGTCGGTGACGAGCAATGCGGGCGGAACCATCAACACCACCGGGGCCACAAACGGCGAGGTGGACATCAGCTCCAGCGGGGCGATTTCGATCGGCGACAGGATCACCACGGGAACGACAAGCGGGGGCGGAGGGGTCTACATCGATTTCGGCAATTCCGGCAGCCCCGCTCCCACGGCCGGCGGACCCATCACGATCGGCGCGGCCATCGGCACGGGCGGCGGCGTGTTTTCCGCGGGGGGAACCGCGTTCTCTTCCACGGGCGGCATCACCACGGCCGGCGGGAACGTCACTCTGCGCGCCACCGGCGCGGATTCAATCGGCGCAGCCGTCAGCACCGGGGCCGGCGCGTTCTCGGCGACCGGCGCGACCACATTCACCACCACGTCCAGCGGATCCATCGCCACGACCGGCAGCAACGTGACGATCTCCACCACCGGCGCGGTCTTGATCGGCGCGGCCGTCAGCACCGGCGGGGGAGGCTTCGCCGCGACAGGGACCAGTTTTGAAAACGATGCGGCGATCTCCGGCGGCACGGGCAGCGCCGCGATGACGGTCAACACCAGCTCAGGCATAGGCACGATTGACATCAACGGGGCAATCACCTGGGCGGGCACGGGAGGCGTGGACATAGAAGGGGGCGGCGGCGTCGGCAGCACAGCCGCGGGGACCATCACGTACGCTGGATCGTCGGGGACGACCGTGTCGCTGTTCACCACCGGAGCCGGCGCAGCCCTGACGGTCGGTGGGAACGTCAACACGAGCGGCGTCTTCACCGCCAGCGGAGGGAATTTCACGCTCGGCGCGGCGAACAGCCTGAGGGCCAGCAGTGCTTCGATCAACGTTGCGGCCACGACCACGATCGACGCCAAGGCGGTTACCCCCTCGACTGTTTCCATCGACGGGTCGATTGACGCAACCGTCAGCGGCGGACAGGTCCTGGTGGGGGGTCTGTCTCTTGTTTCGGCGGCAAGCACGGGAACGATCACCACCACCGACGGCAACGTGTTGATCACGGTCTCCACCGGGACTACCTTGGACGCGTTGGTCGCCACCAGCGGGGGCAAGTTCTCGGCAACGGGGGGGAGTTCATTCACCACCAACACCGGGGGAACGATCAACACCACCGGCGCCACCAACGGCGAGGTGGACATCAGCTCCTCGGGGGCGATTATCATCGGCGACACGATCACGACTGGAAGCACGAGCGGGGGTGGAGGGATCTACATCGATTTCGGCAACTCCGGCAGTCCGGTCGCCACGCACGGCGGACCGATCTCGATCGGCGCGGCCCTCGCCACCGGAGGCGGAGTGTTTTCGGCGGGTGGAACGACCTTTACTTCCAGCGCCGCGCCCACCGGCACCACCACGCCGGCCGGCACGCTCACCACGTCGGGCGGCAGTTTGACGCTCTCCCCCACCGGCGCGGTCTTGATCGGCGCCCTGGTCAACACCGGTGGCGGCGGCTTCGCGGTGACCGCGGGCGGAAACTTTGAAAACGACGTTGCGATCACCGACGGCGGCAGCAACCCATCGAACCACCCATTCGCCGTCAACACCAGTTCAGGCACCGGCACGATCAACATCAACGGGGCGATCACCTGGGCGGGGACGGGGGGCGTGGATATCGAGGGAGCGACCACCGTCACGACCAGCGCCAACGGCACGATCGCCTCCGAAGGCTCGGCGGCAGTGCCCGTTTCCCTTTACACGACGGGCGTTGGTTCCGGCAATGGCATAACGGTTGGCGCCGCAGTTAATACGAACGGGGCTTTCACCGCCAGCGGAGCGAATTTCACGCTGGGGGCGGCCCTGACGGCCAACAGCGCTTCGATCAACGTCGCCACCATCTCGGCACTCGACAGCAAGACCGTCACTCCGAGCACGGTTGCCATCAACGAACCGGTCGTGACCGCGGCCAGCGGCAACTTCCAGGGCGGGGGCACCACTTTCACCTCGAACGCCACGGGGACCATCACAAGCGGCGGCGGCAGCGTGTCGATCACGACATCCTTAACCACTACCTTGGGAGCAGAGGTCAACACGGGAGGCGGCGCATTCAGCGCGACGGCCCCCGAAGGTTTTACGAATAACGCTGCGATCACCGTCGGCACCGGCACGACGTCAACCAACGCATTCTCCGTGACCACCGCGGGCTCCGGCAGCATCAGCATCAACGGCCCGGTCACCTGGGCGGGTCACGGGGGCGTGACGATTACGGGCGACGGACAAGTTTCAACTACGTCGCTTGGAACCATTACCTCCGCCTCTACAGGGGCGGCGGCGACGCCCGTTTCGCTGTTTACCACCGTTGCCGCCCAGGGATCCTCCGGCCAAACGGGCGTCACCGTGGGCGCGGCGGTCAATACCAACGGGGCGTTTGTCGCCAGCGGAGGTAATTTCATCCTCTCCTCCGGCATCGCTCTCACCGCTGCTAGCGTTTCCCTCAACGTCGCCACCACTTCGCCGGGCGGGGCAACCAACCCGGGAACGGTCACGATCGGCGGACCGATCGTTGTCACTGGCGTCGCTGCCAATGGGGCTATCGACATCGGCGGCACGATATTGTTGACGGATAACGGGACGGGCACCCTCACCACCAACGGCGGCCCGGTGGCCATCACCAACACCGGCCTGATTGGGCTGGGCAATGCGGTGGTCACGGCCGGTGGGGCATTCTCCGTGACGGGCTCGAGCAACTTCACAGCATCCAGCGCGCCGATCACCACCTCGGGCGGCAGCGTCACGATTACGACCACCACGACCGACGGGGCGGTGATCAGCAGCGGTTCGCCGGTCAACACCGGGGGCGGAAGCTTCACGGTGTCCGCTCAGACCTTTGAGAACGATTCCACCATTTCTGACGGCGGGGTAGCCACGGCGAATGGAACCCTGAACATTGACACGACTTCCGGAACGGGCGTCATCACGATAAACGGGGCGATCACCTGGATCGGCGGAACGGGGCGCAGCGTTGTCATTCAAGGCGGCGGCGATGTGAACGTGGGCAGCATCGCGTCCAGCGGGGCGGCGGCGTTGCCGGTCTCATTTTTCACCACGGGCGCCGGCAACAGTGTGACGATCAACGGGACGGTCAATACAACGGGCGCGTTCGTCAGCAGCGGGGGCGCGTTCAACGTCGCCTCCGGCGGGACCCTCACCGCTCAGAACGTCACGCTTAACATTGCCACGGCAGCGGCCGACAGCAAGCCTGTCACGCCGGGGGCTGTCAACATCGCCGGAGGGGTGACCACCAACGCGGGCATCTTCACGGCCGGCGGGACATCCTTCACCTCCAGCGGAGGCGGTTCAGTCACGACCAACGGGGGCAACGTTGATCTTCTCACGAGCGGCACGGTGAACCTTGGAGCGGCTGTCAACACGGGCGGCGGCACCTTTAACGCCACCCTCGACAACGACTTCACCAGCACAAGCGGGGGAACAATCACCACGGTGGGCGGGGCGGTGACGATCACTTCCACTGGGGCTGTTTCCAGCGGCACCGGAGAGATCAGCATTGGAGATGAAATCAACACCGGCGGCGGCAGTTTCTCGGCAAGCGGAACCACGTTTACAAGTTCGGGCGAGATAACCGACGGCGGCATCAACGACGCACAGGGACTGTCGATCACGACCACCGGGGGTGACATAACCCTGAACACGGGCGGCGATATCAATTGGTCCGCCAGCCTCGCCCCTGTCGCTTTCGTCATGCCGTCCGGATCGAGTCTGAATCTCGGCGCCGCCATCACCGTCAACCCGTCCGAGCCGCTCAATTTCACGGGGTTTACGGTGTCTCTGGTGGGCACGGCGGCCACGGTTTCCGGCGGGAACATCACGTTCGGAACGATCGTAAACCCGGACAACACCACGTCTCCCGCTTTGACCGTGCAATCCGCCGGCGCGGTCAGCTTTGCGACGGTGGGGACCAGCGCCAGCCCCATCGGCTCGCTGACCGTCACCACCAACGGGTCCAGCGCCGAGCCGGTCACGACCTTGAACGGCAACATCTTCACGGTCGGAGACGTCGTTTTCGGAGGCAGCGTCGTTCTAGCCGCCAACGTCGCCATCACCGCTTCGGATATCAGCGCCTCGAGCACAGCCAATCACGATCTCGAATTCGACGGCACGATTGAGGGACCGCAGGGCCTGACCCTGGCGATGCCCCTTGGTAACGGCAACTTGGAGCAGATCCGTTTCAACAGCAATATCGGGGACCAAACGCCGCTGGCGTATTTGGCTGCAAATTCGGGCGCGGAAGGCTTTATCTTTTTCCGAGGGGGGCTTCCGGGATCCTCGCTGATCGATCTGCCGGGAATCGCCGACCCGCAGCCTGCCACGGTTGTGGATATCGCCTCGGGCGGCAGCTTTACGGTCAATAATATCGTTCCGAGCCCAAAGCGGGAATCGACCATCATCGCCAGCATTGGTTCTTACGGGCCGCTGACCATCAACATCGGCTCGGCGTCCAGCCCGAATGCCGCCAATCTTTTCGCCATGGGACAATACGAAAAGCTCACGACTTACGGGGACCTGACGATCAACACCAACGGCGGGACCGCCCAGGCGGGAGACCTGAGCGCCTTCGGCAATCTCACCATCAACGCCGCCAATATCGAATTCCTCCTTCGCACGCCGACGCTCGAGGGGCAGACCGCCCTCGATGAGGGAGTGGACCTGATCGCCAATGGGGAGATCAGTTTGCCGGCCAATGCGACGTATTCCGCGGTTTCGCCGTCGGGTCCGGGAGCGTTTGGCGTGCCTGGTTTCATCGCCCGTTCCTTCAACCCCAGTTCCAACATCGCCGCCACCGCCAGCTCGTTGAAAACAGTGATCTCGATCGTTCCGTCGATTTCGGCGACGGCGTTGTTCTATTCGTCGCCGAACCTGCTTCTCGATTTGACCCCGGCAACGTTGGGGGCGAGACTTCCGGCATTCATTCCGCCGATTCCGTTCGTGTTCGATCTGCCCATCGCCGGGGCGGTGCCGCGGCAACAACTTGTGGCGGGCACGGTGACGGCGGACTTCAAGAACGCCTTCATGGCGAGCTACCCCGGACCGATCGTTGAGCAGGACCTCAGAGACGACGGCGTTTTCACGCGTGAGCCGTCGGTCGAGGAGATTCTCGCAGCCACGGATTCGATCGTGGAATACAACGATACGCCGCGGAAACGGCGTCCAAGTGCGGAGGATTTCGCGGCGGTGGTCAGTCGAATGAATTCCAGCCGCGTGCAGAAGTTCCTGGATCAATATCAGGAGATGTTCTCCAATGGTCCGGGGAATTCGCCCAACATGCCCAGCCGGCGGGCGCAGATCGCCGGCGATTTACAGGAGGCGTGGGACGCGTACGTGAGCCAAAACGGCTACAAGCAGGCGACGGGCGCGGGGTTCCAGCAGTACGTCGCGGCAACGCCCTCGGCAGCGAAGGCGTCGAACGAGCTGGTTCAACTGAATTCGCTGCTCCAGCAGTTGGGGACGCTTGGGCTGAGCGACAAGGAGGCGCACATGGCGTTCCAGCACAACATTCTTGCCGGCCTGCCCGCCAACGGAATGCAGGACAACGATCTGATCGCCGCCGTCGAGAGCGCGGGCAATGGGAAGTGAGACCGTTCGTGAATGATCGTCGCGCGCCATAGACCGCGGCGGCGCGCCCCGCAAGCGGGGGCGCTAAACGAGCAAGCGCGCCGAATAATCACGATGCGTATGAGATGGTCAGGGCTGATTCAGAGCCTGGCGATCGTCAGGCCGCCGTCGATGTGCAGCACCTGGCCGGTGGCGTAAGAGATTTCGCCCCTGGCGAGCATGGCGGCGGCGCGTGCGACGTCCTGGGGCGTTCCCCAGCGGTTATCGACGGTCAAACCGGCGGCGATCAGACGGTCGTATTTTTCCTTCACCAAAGCGGTCATGTCGGTGGCCACGATGCCGGGGCGGATTTCATAAACGTCGATGCCGAATTCGGCCAATCGCGCCGCCCACAGGCGCGTGGTCATTGCGAGACCGGCCTTGGCGATGCAGTAATCGCCGCGATCGGTCGAGGCCACGGTGGCGCTTACCGATGAGATGTTGATGATGCATCCGCGCCAGCTCTGGCCGAGGTCGTGTCGCTGGCGGGCCATCCATCGGGCCACGGCCTGGGTGAGAAAATAGGGCGCCTTGAGGTTGACGGCGATCAAGCGGTCGAAACTTTCTTCGGTGGCATCGAGCAAATCGGCTCGCTCGTCGGGGGCAACGCCGGCGTTGTTGACCAGCACATCGAGGCGGCCGAAGTTCTGCTCAACCTCCAGCAGCATGGCGGCGCGAGCGGGGCGATCGGCGATGTCCGCGCGAAAATACATGACTTTGGAGCCGGCGGATTGGAGCTTGGCGACGGCCTCGACGACCTGCGCGGAATCGCGCCGGCCGTTGATTGCGATGTCGAACCCGCTGTCGGCCAGCGCCGCGGCGATGCTGAATCCGATCCCACGGCTGCCGCCGGTAACCAACGCAACTTTTTTCAAGCTTGTCATTGCTTTGAATTCCCAATCCAAATTTGCCAAAAGCCCTAATCAGCCGCATCAAAGAACGCGTAATACGGCCGTTTCGGGTCGGCCATGCGTTGCAGATAGATTGCCAGTTCCGCGGCGTGATAATCGCCCCAGAGGCTGGATTCCCCGCAGGGGACCTTGCACTCGGGGGGGATGAAATCCCAGGCGCTAGGACGATGGTAAACCGAATGCAACAACAGGCCCTGATGCTCGGCTGATTCGGACAGATAGCCGGCATTGAAGAGGGTCCTGGCCACGGTCAACCCCGCGGCCGTGTAGCGGGAGCCGCCGGCGGCGACATATTTTCCCAATCGGAGCAACCCCTGGGCCGCGATCGCGGCGGCGCTGGAGTCAACCGGCTCATGTTCGTTGAAGGGCTCGGCATTGCGCAAGCGCCATTCGCCCAGGCGATGTAAGTTGGGCGCGGCGGTGTCCCAATAAGGAATGCCGTCGGCCGCCGTGGCGTGATCGATGTAAAGATCCGCGGTGGCCCGGGCGGCTTTCTCGAGGGTCTCCATGATTTCATGCTGGCGCTGCGCGGGGCCGAGGGAGCGCAAAAATTCCAGTTGCTCGACGCAACCCAGGATCGCCCAGGCCAGGCCCCGCGTCCAGGTGCTCCGCGGGGAGTATCCCTGCTGGGAAGCGGGGTAGTGAAGCAGGGAGTCTCGGCCGGCGAAAATCACCTCCTGGGCCGTTCGGCCGCGAGCGGCCGGGGTGTCATATGCGTCACGGCCTGTGCCATAGTAAATGTTGTATTGGGCCGTCGTTTTCGCGTGGGCGATGAGGCGGTCGAGGAGCGAAACCTTGTCGCCGTTTTGGGCCATCAGCACCTGTCCCAACTGGTGGGCGAGAGCGAGGATTCGCAGGCTTCGGATGGCGTCGATGAACAGCGAATGCGGGCCGTTGAAGGAATAAATGTATCCCCCATCCGGCAATTGCGACCAACGAGCGGCCTGCACCGCGCCGCTGGCTTTGATGGCCATTTCGTAAAACGCCAGTTCCCATTTGTCGAAGGTGATCCGTTTTTCGCGCATGAGCCGGCGAAGATTGCCGTAGGTGGAAATATTGTTGAATCCATGATCGTGCACGCCAAGATTCGAAACGTGCGGGGCCATGAATTGGACCGTCTTGGTTCGTCCCAGTTCAAGGAGATCCAACTGGTCGGTGCCGTCGAAGGCGAGGATGGCCAGGCCGTATTGAAACCCCCGCGTCCATTCGGTCCAGGGGTGGGCGGTGTATTTCCCCTGGACCGTGAATACCGGCGCGCCGCGCGCGTCATCCCAATGGCGGTGAAGCAAGCGAGCCTTGTCGCCGGCCAGTTCCAATACGCGCGCCGCGGGTTTGGCCAGATCAGCGGCGATTAATTTCGCGTCAATCTTCAAGCGTGCTCCAGGTAGGCGGATTTTACCCGTTCCAGGAATTCCAGTTGATTCAATCGCCAAAATTCGGTGGAAAATATTTCGACTTCAATCATGCCGTCAAAGCCGGCGTTTTCCACCCAGGAGCGGATCTGGCGGAGGGGGATGCATCCCTCGCCCATCAGGGCGCGGTCCAAAAGCAGGTCGCGCGTCGGCGAGCGCCAATCGCAAACGTGATAGGAGAAAATGGATTTAGCGCGGCCGGCGCGGGCGATCTGGGCTTCCAACTGATCGTCCCACCAGAGGTGATAGACGTCGATGGTGACGCCCACAAGCGGGGAGTGAAGTTTCTCGATGATGTCGTTGGCCTGGGCCAGCGTGCAAATGGCGCTGCGGGTGTCGGCGTACATGGGGTGAAGGGGCTCGACGGCGAGCTTCACGCCGAGCTTGGCGGCATGGGGAAGCACCGCGGCGATTCCATCGGCGATATGGCGGCGGGCGTCCGGCAAGGGAATGCCGGGCACGGCCCCGCAGACCAGCACCAGCAGCGGAGCGCCGATGGCGCGTGCTTCATCAATCGCGAGGCGATTATCATCCAGCGCCTTTTGCCGATCCGATTTGGCGGGCGCGGGGAAAAAACCGCCGCGGCAAAGGCTGACCACTTTCAATCCGGAATCGGCGAGGATGCGTGCCGATTCCTTGACTCCCAGGGCGGCTAGCGCCTCACGCCAGACGGTGATTCCCGCGATACCGGCGTGGCGATAGGCGCTCACCGCGGCCGGCAGCGCCAGCGGCTTGGTCGTGACGGTGTGGATGCACAGGCGTGAAAGCGATGCCGTTGCCATGATGCATCAGACCTCGGTCGAAACGGTCTCAAATCAGCGGCGGAACGTCGATCCAGCGGCGCTGGTTCCAGGATTCGATCGCCAATTCCGCCAGTTGCACGCCCTTGGCCGCCTCGCGAAGCGTCCACTTGAACGGCTCGCCCAGCACAACGTGGCGCAGAAAGAGTTCCCATTGGACCTTGAAGGGGTTGTCGTAATCCTGGTTGGCGGGCACGCTGGTCCAATCGGCAAAGAAGTCGATCGGGCTATCGATGTCGGGATTCCAGACTGGGCTGGGAGTCCGGAGGGCCGGTTGCATTCGACACTCGCGCAGACCGGCAACGGCGGAGCCGGCTGTTCCATCCACCTGGAGCGTCAGCAGATCATCGCGCCGCACGCGGACACACCAGGAGGAATTGAAATGGCAGACGATGTTGCGGTCGGTGAGCATCGTGGCATAGGCGCTGTCGTCGGCGGTGCAATTGTATTTGCGGCCTTCTTCGTCGATTCGATGATCGATGTGTGTCGCGCCCAAGCACGACACGCTGGTCACGTTGCCGAAAAGGTCGTCCACGAGATACCGCCAATGACAGAGCATGTCGCGGATGATCCCGCCGCCGTCCTCGGAGCGGTAATTCCAACTGGGTCGCTGGGCCGGGCGGTCCTCGCCGGTAAAGACCCAGTAGCCGAACTCGCCTCGCACGGAGAGAATTCTTCCGAAGAAGGCGGAATCGATGAGATGCCTGAGCTTGCGAATCCCGGGCATCCAAAGCTTGTCCTGGACGGCGCCATTTCTGACGCCGGCCTTCTCCGCTTGCCGCACCAGTTGCATGGCCTGGGCGGAAGTGGCCGCGGCGGGCTTCTCGCAATATACGTGTTTGCCCGCGGCCAGCGCTTTGGTCAGCGCGGCAAAGCGCAACGAAGTTATCTGCGCGTCGAAGTAAATCGGATAATTCGAATCACTGAGCAGCGAATCCAGATCGGTTGAATACGCAATATCGCCGTGGAGTTCCGATAGGGATTTGAGCTTCCGGGGGTTTCGGCCGAGGAGAATCGGCTCGGGCATGATGCGCGAACCATCGGCTGCTTTCACACCGCCTTGGCGGCGGATCGCTATGATGGATCGTTGCAAATGCTGGTTCATTCCCATTCGGCCGGTGACGCCGTTGAGAATGATCCCGATTCGATGGGTTTGCACGCTTGGCTCCGTTGCCGCCTGCGGCATTTTGCGCGGTGTGGCCGCAGCATGCCGCGTCCCTGTGGGCCGCTCACGGATATTACAGCCAATTTGGGTGCTTCGCGACCCATTCCCCGCGTGCGCTAGGTGAACCGCGTCTTTTTTCTTTCGCGGACGGTCGGCATGCTGGGCTCGGCATGAACAAACCGAGGCGCCCTGGCCCGGAAGAATGGCGTCAGATCATTGACGGTCAGGCAAGTAGCGGACTCACTGTAGCGGCCTACGTAAACGGTCGGCGAATTACACCTCACCCATCAGCGGGTGCGGTTCGATGGCATCCGGCCCGAGCGATTGACCTCGTGCATCCCACCATGACCGTCGCGGCGATAGCGTTGTGGTACTAAAATCAATTGTTGACAAATTTGCCAGCTACGCCGATCAGCCAAATCAGCCGGTGGTTGCCGGGTGATTGGAAGCGCCGAAATCCGTTGCCGTCACCTTAGGATCGGTATCCGATGGGACCGGAACGGGGTTTCGCGATTACAATGCGCGGCCGCATGACACTTCAGAAGCAATACGATTCCGGCTTGTCGCACTACCGGGCCGGCCGTTTGGCGGAGGCGGAGAGGATTTACCGGCAGATCCTGGCGCTGCAGCCCAATCATGCGGACGCATTGCATATGTTGGGGGTGCTGGCCGTACAGGCGGGCCAGTTGGACGCGGGGATCGAATTGATCCGGCGAGCGATCGCGATTTGTTCGACCCGTGCGTTTTATTACCGCAACCTCGGCAAAGCCCTATTGGACATTGGACGGCTTGACGAGGCTATCGCTGCCCATCGGCAGGCCATTCGCCTCAAGCCTGATGACGCCGAAGCGCACACGAATCTCGGTAACGCGCTGAAGGCCAAGGGGCAGCTTGACGAGGCGATCGCTTCCTATCGGCGGGCCATTCGGCTCAAGCCTGATTTCGCCGAAGCGCACAACAATCTCGGCAATGCTCTAAAAGACAAAGGGCAACTGGATGAGGCCATCGCTGCCTATCGGCAGGTGATTCGGATTGAGCCTGATATTGCCCTAGGGCACAACAATCTGGGTGCCGTCTTACAGGACGTGGGGCAACTCGACGAGGCCATCGCCGCCTTTTCCAAGGCGATCGAGAAAAGGCCCGATTGGCCAACGCCTCGGCTTAATCTCGGCTGGGTGTTCTATGAGCAGAACCGGTTCGAGGAAGCGCGTTTGGCCTTCCAGAAAGCCGTTCAATGCGAGCCGAATAACTCCGACGCCCATAACTTCTTGGCCACCGCCCTGGCCGAGTTGCAGAGGTTTGATGAGGCGGCCAAGGCTCTGGATCGCGCCGCGGCGCTCGCCCCCGATTCGGCGTTGACCCATGAGGCGCGCGGCACGATCCTGTCGCGCAGCGGCCAAAGCGTGGAGGCGGTGCATAGTTTTCGCCGCGCCGTTGAAATCGCGCCCGAATCGGCGTCGGGTTGGATTAACCTCGGCCAGACCTTGCGCCATCTTGGGCGGTTCGCCGAGGTCGCCGACTGCGTCCGCCAAATCCTGGTCCGGCGACCGGGCGCGGTTCAGGCCTACACCCTTATGGCCAGCGTGGGCGCGACCACCGACGCCGAGGAAATGGCCCGGCTCACGGCATCCCTCGATGACCCGCAAATGTCCATTGGCGACCGCGCCGACCTCGGTTTTGTCCTCGGAAAGATGCTGGACGAGGCCGACCGTTTCGATGAAGCATTTGCTCACTACGCCCGGGCCAATTCGCTGGTATTACAGATGCGCCACGCCGCTGGCGAGCGGTACAGCAGTGATCTGTTTGCGCGTCGGGTCGATGACTCGATCGCCATGTTCACGCCGAACTTTTTTGCGCGCAGGCGGGACTGGGGCGAGCCTTCGGAGTTGCCCGTCTTCATCGTGGGAATGCCGCGTTCCGGAACGAGCCTTGTCGAACAGATCGCCTCCAGTCACCCCGATGTGTTCGGCGCCGGCGAGCTGATGGACATCCGCAACATCGCGACCGCGCTGAGTTTCACCCAATGCGAGCCGGGTCCCATCAAGGACGCCGCCCGCAAACAATTGGATCGCCTGCGGGTCCTCGGCGGTTCGGCATTGCGCGTGATCGACAAAATGCCCGGCAACGTCGAGGCGCTTGGATTGATCGCCACGCTCTTTCGCTCGGCGCGTGTTATTTTCTGCCGCCGCGACCCTCGCGACACCTGCCTCTCCTGTTTCTTCCAGCGGTTTAGCGCCGCCGGCAATCTTTTCTCCTTCGACCTGGCGGAATGCGGCCGCCATCACGTCGATACCGATCGGATCATCGCCCACTGGCTGAAGGTGCTGCCGTTGCAAATCCTCGAGATGCAGTACGAAGACCTGATCGCGGATTTGGAAGGACAAAGCCGCCGCATCATCAGCTTCCTGGGTTTGCCCTGGCACGCTGCATGTCTGGATTTTCACCGGACGCAGAGGACGGTAAAGACAGCCAGCGCCTGGCAGGTTCGCCAGCCGATCTACACCCGCTCCGTGGGCCGCTGGCGAAATTATGAACGGCATCTGGGGCCGCTCTTCGAAGCGCTCGGTCTAAGAAAGTGATTCATCCGCCGAGTATGACCATCGGATATCATCAAAAAAAAGAGGTGGTTCAGGCCACGCTCTCCATTCCCCAGCCGCCATTCGCGGCAGAGAACCGGGCAGTAGAACGCCGCTGCCTAGGGTTTAGGCACTTGTCGAAATCCCCACCCCGGCGAGAAAGGCCGAGATTTTTCAATGGGTCGGGTTGTAAGGGGAAACGCGCCCATGTGTCGCGGTGGCATTGGATTTGCCATCGGATGAGGTGTGGCCTTGGCAGAGGCTGACCGCGCAGAATTGGCCTTGTAGGAAGGAGACAACCGGTATGAGTTGGAAAGGATTCACGAGCACCGCCGCATTGGCGGTGTTGGCGTGCGGTTCGGTCGCATATGCATCGCAGGATGAGCAGGTGGAAAGCATAGGGGGCAGTTCACAACTGGTCAGTCCCGTGTTCCTTGACGACGCGACGACTGCTCCCGCCACCGCCCCCACGACCGAGGCTGCGCCGGCATCCGCGCCTGCTGAAACCACGCTGACGCCGGTGATGTATCTTCTCGATCCCACGGCATTCGGGCAGTGGCTGGAGAAATATAAATTCAGCGTGACCGGCTTCGTGGAAGGGGGATATTTCATCGACACGAATAATCCGCGCCTGGGGACGGGCCCCCATGGCGATGCACCGACGCTGGTCACGTTCGCCGGGCCTTATAGCAATCGATTCCTGCTGGATCAGGCGGATATGACCTTCTCGAAAGGCGTTGACTCGACCAAGAGTTGGGATTGGGGATTCCTGGTAGAGGGCGGCTACGGCACCGACGACTCGTTCATCCACTCCCACGGAATCCTCGACAATCGCCCCCCCAATAATCCGCAGAACCAATTGGACCTCGTTCAGGCCAACGTTTCGGTGCTGATTCCGCTGGGCGCGGGCGTGACGATTAACGCCGGGAAATTCGTCGCGTTCCTCGGCGAGGAAGTCATCAATCCGACTGGAAACCTGTTCTTCACTCACAGCTACTCTTTCTTCTACGGCATTCCCGCAACCAACACGGGCGTCGAGACCTCTTACACGTTTGCAAAGCTGATCAACGGAAATGATTGGACAGCGTCGGCGGGCGTCACGCGCGGCTGGAACCAAAGCACCTGGGACAACAACGGCGCGATCGATTTTCTGGGGGAAGTTAAGGGCAACCTGACGAGCGCGCTGAGTCTGGTGGTGAACCTCGAGGAAGGCCCCGAGGGCACCAATGACAACGCCGATTATTGGACAACCGCCGAACTGATCCCGAGCTATACCATCACGAGTTCGTGGACCGTATCGAGCGATCTGCTGTACAGCGATTTCCCACACGGGGCCGTCACCGCCGTCGGAGAAACGGCCCAGTGGTACGGCGCGGCGCTGTATTCCAACTACAAGTTCAATCCGATGTTCGCTTTCAACGTACGGGCCGAGTGGTATCGTGACCAGGGCGGTTTTACGACCGGCACGCAGGCGAACTATTATGAAGCGACCGTTGGCGTGCAGATTCACCCGCTCCCGAACGACAACATCTTCCAATATCTGCAATTCCGCCCTGAAGTCCGCGTCGATGACGCCGACCAAAGGGTATTCAACCTCAGCAGCAACGCCGGTCGCGGCGAATACAGCGAACTTACCGCCGCGGTGGATGTGATCATGCAGTTCTAATTCAGAATTCGCAATTGAAGCTTCCGAAGCCCCGGGTGCAAAAGCCCGGGGCTTTTTTTGCAATTGACAAAAGGGATTTCATTGCGAACAATCCAGCCACAGTCACGGGTAATTCATCGAAATGAGGAGGCTCAAGCATGTTTCGGTTGGTCAATTCGTTTGCGCCGGTTGTTGCCCTGATCGCCTTGGCGATGTTCGCCAGTCACGCGGTCAGGGCGGATGACGCCCCCGCGTCGCAGCCCAGTTCGCCGAGCGGCAGCATCGTCGTCACGGTCCTGGATTCCAGCGGCAAACCCGTCGTCAAGGCCAGCGTCAAACTCTACAACAAAAAGAAGAAATCGGACGTCGACGCGAATGGGGAGACGAAGAAGCCCAAAGCGATTTCCACCGGCAAGACCGATGAAGACGGCAAGTACACGTTCTCGGGCCTGGCCAGCGGCGACTACAAGATCAACGCGTCATACAAGAAGACGGGGTCCAAGGCCTCGGCGACCGTGAACATAACCGACGATGCGCCCAACGGCACGGTCACGATCAATTTCGCGGCGGTGGATGCCGGCAATGGCGGAGCAACCACCGCCCCGTCCGGGCAATAGGCGGTTTCATCCGGCGGACATTGCCTCAATCACATATGGATTCTGCGCCGCTTCATCGGCCAAGGTGGTGACCGCTCCGTGGCCGGGAAGAAGCCGCGTTTGCGGCGGCAGGTTCATCACGCGCCGGATCGACTGGCGCATCTGAATGGAATCCGAATCCGGCAAATCGGTCCGGCCCACCGAGTTTATGAAGATCAAATCCCCGCCGACAAGAATGTTTTGATCGGGGAAATGGTACATCACGTGTCCCGGCGAATGGCCCGGGGTGTGGATGGCGGTCAGTGAGATTGCCCCAATCTTCAGCGTCTGGCCATCTTCGACGTATCCATCGGCCTTCCGCGACGGAATCACAAAGGGCAGCGGGAAAGAACGGCTGTGCGGCTGGATAAGCTTCGGCTCATCGAGGCGATGGATGAGCAGCTTGGCCTTGGGAAACTTCTCGGTGACCAGGGCATGATCGGCCAGGTGATCGAAATGGCCGTGCGTGAGCCACAAACCGACGATTTCCCACTTTCGTTTTTTCACTTCCTCAAGAAGCGGGGCGACCGTGTGATCGGGCGCGTCAAACAGGACCGCCTGGCCGGCGGCTTCGTCGGCGATCAGGTAACAATTGGTGGCGGCAACGCCGCCGGTGTCTTGTAGGATCTGCATATTCGCTTTAGAACTCCAATCCGATCTGCCGCCGCATTTCATCGAGCACGCGCATGTTGCCGACGGAATCCTCCCGGCTGATGCGCGGGAGCTGCCCGTCAAGAACAGTAGCCGCAAAGTCGTCGGCCTCCATCTGATACAAGTCGCCCGGGGCCTCGATGTTGCGTACCTCGCGAGGCGGCGGGGCGGCTGATTTCGGTTTATCCATCTTCGGCTCGTTGCCGCGGGTCACGATGAATTTGGAACTGCCCGGCGCGGGTTTCCACGGCACGGGCACTTCGATGAAGCCTTCCTCGCCGCAGAGATACGCGGTGTTATCCGCGTGCAGGCACATGCCGCAGGTGAAACTGGAAACAATGTTGTTCGGAAAAACCAGCGTTCCAGCCGCCAACTCATCCACGCCGCTGGGATGGAAATTGGCCACGGCATGAACGGCGGTTGGCTCGGCGCCGGCGAAGAGGCGGGCGAAATTGATGCAGTAGCAGCCGACGTCCATCAACCCGCCGCCACCAAGTTCACGCGCGAAGCGCACGTTGCCGTCGATCGAGCGGGTGCGATAGCAGAAGCTGGAGCGGATAAGCCGAAGCGGCCCAATCGCGCCGCTCCGCACAGTTTCAACCAACGCGAGCGTCTGCGGATGCGAGCGGTACATGAACGCTTCCAGGAGCACGCGACCCGCCTTGCGGGCGGCGTCGAACATTTCCTGGGCCTCGGCGGCGTTCATCGCCAGGGGCTTCTCGCATAAGACGTGTTTTTGGGCCTTGAGGGCGCGGATGGTCCAATGGGCATGGAGCGAATTGGGCAGCGAATTATAGATCGCGTCAATCTCGCCATCAGCGATCAGCGATTCATAGCTTCCAAAGGGGCGGGAAATGGTGTGATTTCGAGCGAATTCTTCGGCGGATTTTTGCCGGCGCGATCCGACGGCTGCGGCCGCTCCACGTTGGCTGAGGGCGATGCCCTTGGCGAATTGCGTGGCGATGTTGCCGGTTCCGAGGATTCCCCAGCGGAGTTTGGCTAGCATATCAACAGGATAATGCTTGGGCTGCCTTTGCGCCAAGGTCCAACTTGACCGCGAGCGAGCGGAGGCGGAAAATAATCATTGGTGTTGCGCTATCCCGTCATTTTTCTGATCGGCATATTTCTCACGCTTGGGCCGGCACCCTTCGAGCGCCTGCATCTGGCCGAGGCGAATCGATCCTGGGCGCGCGTCAAGCCGGTGACGGCAGGTGGATCGCATCCTGCGAAACGTCTGCCGGTGCGGCCGCCGGTCCATGACCCATCGACCTGCGCGATCTGCGTCATGTTGCACGCTCCACTGACGGCGCAGCATTCGCCGCCAATGCCGCTGGGGCCAACGGCACGGCTGGGATATTCGCCGGTCGAGTCCCCATTGCAATATTCGCCGATTTGCACGGCCGCCGAACAGTGCCGCGGTCCCCCGTCCGCCTGAGCTTTGGCCATTTCGTCATTGCGATCCATCATTCGCTGCCGCGCAATTTGTTGCGCGGCGGCATTTAGGAGCCAGGCATGGGACTGCTACTTCACAAGCTGAAGAAAACCTTCGTCGCGCCGGACGCCAGCAGCGTGCCGGTGATCGACATTCCCGAACTTTATCTCGCCGATGGCGAGCAGGTTGCTCTCATCGGCACGAGCGGATCGGGCAAGACGACGCTGCTGCACATGATCGCGGGGATTCTCGTTCCCGACAGCGGCAACATCGTTTTCGGATTCGATCCGAACAAACCCGATTCGCAGGAGTCGATTGATTTGACGTCGCTTGCCGAACCGCAGCGCGATGAATTCCGCGGCCGGAACATCGGGTACATCTTCCAGACGCACCACCTTCTGCCGGGATTCACGGCGCTGGAAAACGTGCTGCTGGGGATGAGCTTCACGGGGCGGCCGCACGACCGGCCATGGGCCGAGCATCTTCTGGCGGAAGTGGCGCTGAGCGATCGCCTGCATTACCGCCCGCAGAAATTGTCCGTTGGGCAGCAGCAGCGCGTCGCGGTGGCGCGGGCGCTGGCGAGCCGGCCGAAGCTGGTGCTGGCCGACGAGCCGACCGGCGCGCTGGATGCGGCCAACGCCCAGCAGGTTTTGGAGCTGATCCGCAAGCTATGCGGGGAGGTCGGGGCATCGCTGCTGCTGGTGAGTCACGACCTGGACATCGCCCGGCAACTGCCGCGGGTGATCGTCCTTTCAGAGATCAATCAAACCAAAGCCCACGGCGTCGCCGTGGGAGCTTAAGGGGACACCAACCATGAATTACTTCCAACTGGTATTCAAGCAAATGCGCCAGCGGGCGCTGTCAACGTGGCTCACCACCCTGTCGGTCATGCTGGGCGTCGGGCTGGCGGTGGCGATCATGGTCCTCGGCCGCGAGAGCGAATCTCTCTTCGGCCAGAACGACTACGGCTACGACGCGATCATCGGGAAGAAAGGCTCCAAGCTGCAACTGGTGTTGAACACGATTTATCACCTGGACGTCAGCCCGGGGAACATTCCCTTCAGCCAGTACACGAACCTGCTGAAGCCGCCGGCGGGAATTCCCGCGCCGCCGGACAATTACTACAAATATGTGAAGCTCGCGGTTCCCACGGTCGTCGGGGATACGCTCAACGGCCAGTACCGCATCGTGGGAACGCTGCCGAAACTCTTCGGATATGACGACCATGGCAATCCTCTGCCGAGCGATGAGGTGATGGACTATCGTCCCGACCAGAAGCTGGAGATCGCCGAAGGCCGGGTGTTCGCCGGAAACAAATTTGAGGCGATCGTCGGGAGCGAGATTCCCCGCCTGACCAAGCAGGGCATCGGCACGACGTTCCAGGCCACTCACGGAATCACGATCCCCGGTCAGCCGCCGGACATTCACATGCAGGTCTGGACAGTCGTCGGCGTCCTTGCCCCGACGCATACGGCGATCGATCGGGTCGTATTCATTCCGCTGCTGAGTTTTTATACGATCGCGGAGCACGGCGCCGGGCTGATAGCCCAGGCCAAGCTGCGGGCGGGCGACGCGCCTGTAACGTTTGATCCGGACAGCGACTCCGATCAGCCTCATCCGGTCGATGCCAATGGCATCCAGCACTTCAGCAATTACGATTTAGACACCAAGGAGCAGACGATCAAGCTCAAGCTGCCTCCGGAAATTTGGGCGGTATCGGCAATCCTGGTGCAATCGCGCGGCGGCGACACCGAAGCGGCCCTGGAATACGATCTGAACAATTCAACCGACGTTATGGCCGTCAATCCGGCGTCGGTGATGCGGGATTTCTTCAACACGTTCCTGAGTCCGACGCGAAAACTCCTGCTGCTGATCTGCTCGCTGGTGACGATCGTCGCCGCGGTGGGAATCCTGGTGAGCATCTATAATTCGGTTTCGGCCCGGCTGAAGGAAATCGCGATTTTGCGAGCGCTGGGCGCGAAGCGCAAGACGGTGCTGACGCTTATCTGCCTGGAAGCGGGATTCATCGCCGCGTTCGGATCGGTCCTGGGTCTGCTGGTGGGCCACGGCGTCAACGCGGCGGGGGCGTGGTATATGCTCCACAACTACGGCGAGAGCCTCGGCTATGATGTGTGGGAACTATTCAACGAAGGGATTTATGTAATTGCCGTGATCGTGCTGGCGATCATCGCCGGGCTTGTGCCGGCCATGAAGGCCTATCGCACGCCGGTCGCGACGAATCTCGTCGTTACCTGATGACGCGCGTATTGTCACAAAATCGGTGGCGGAAGTCCTGGTGGCAAAGGCTGTCGTGGCGCGGCCTGATGCTCGTGGCGACCGTCGTCTTCCTCTTTGGATATCCGACGTATTTGTACATGGATTCCCTCATCACCGGCGGCATCACGCGCCGCGGCGATCTGCTGGTGGTGGATCTCAAGGAGATGAGCAACTTCGAGATGGATCAGGATGCCGGCACCAACGAGGACATCCCGCTGCGATACCGCCAGCTTGACGGGAAACGGGTTTTGCTCACCGGGCAAATGTACGAGCCATACGTCGCCGACGGAAAAACGCGCACCTTCACGCTGGTTTATTCCATTACCAACTGCTGCTTCAACGGGCCGCCGAAGATTCAACATTTCGTCGCCGCGTCGGTGCTTCCCGGACATGAGGCGGAATATAGCAGCGATTTTGTGGACGTGGTGGGGACGCTGCACGTGGGCGTGCAGGCGGCCGAGGGGCATGTGCAGAGCGTGTATCGCATCGACGTGGAGAAGGTGACGCGGGGATAGGAATTGGCCCCCGGTGAATCACCGGGGGCTAAATGGAGGTTCCAATCAGTTTCCCGGATGGACGTCGGTCTGCGGGGCTAAATGGAGGTTCCAATCAGTTTCCCGGATGGACGTCGGTCTGCGGGGGCTAAATGAAGGTTCCTATCGGTTTCCCGGCTGGACGTCGGTCTGCGGGGGCTCGATGTTGATCGTCCGTTGCTTGCCGTCCACCTGCATCACTTCCAGGACGAGCGGATCGTTGGGCCGATTCTTTCTAAACTCGAGGTAGTCTTTTTTGAACTGATCGAGATTTTCCACGGGCTTGGCGTTCATCTGAATAATCAGGTCGTTGAGTCCAAGCCTAGCGGCCTGCGCGGCGGCCTGGGGGCGGAGCAGGGCCACCACGACGCCGCCGGTTGTCGCGCCCATCTTCCGCCGATAGGTGTCCACAAAGGTGACTTCGCGGGCCACAAAACCGAGGTCCTTGGCATAAAAACGTTTGGCCTGGTGCGGCTGCTTGGGACGCGGGTCCAGGGTCACGACGATCTGCTTGGGAACATCACCCTTGGCGCGGATCACCGACAAGGTCACTTTGTCCCCGGCCTGCATCCGCTGAATCTTGCGGGTGACGATCTCGGGCAGTTCCACCGGGAGGTCGCCCCGCTCGATCGCTTGGCCGTCGATCTGGGTGATGACGTCGAGCTTATTCAGCCCGGCCTTGGCGGCGGGGGAATCGGGCACGACATCGCCGACCTGGACGGCGGGCACGTTCTCCAGCCCGAAATACTCGGCATCCTCCTTCTCCAGACCCTTCATCTCGCAACCGATCCAGGGAATGACGATGGGCTTGTCCGGGGAGGGGGGCTGGTGAATCGCGGCCAGAAAATCGCCGGCGGGAATGAAAAGCCGCAGCGTGGTGTTCAACATGGGGAGGTCGTCGGGATTCTCGGGATTATCCAGAAGCGCCTCGCCCAGGCTGCGGGCGTGGACATAACCGATGGGCCGGCCCTTGGCGTCGAGAACGACCGCGCCGACCCCGGCCAATTGCCCGCCCACCAGAATCTGCGGGACCGGACCGCGCAGGCGCGTGGACATGAACGCGGTGGTTACCAGCGTCTTGTATCCGGCCCCCTTGGGCAGAATCCCCACGGAATAGAGCGGATCACCGGTTTGCGGCGAGGCATCGACGAATCTAATCGACTTCCATTTCTGCGGAGAATCGGCGCGGACAAACGCCAGGCTCGAGCGCTCATCGCGGCCCTGAAGCGTGGCATCGATTTCCGTTTCGTCACCCGTTTCGCTGGGCACGACGATCTTGAATTTCTGCATCTGATCGTCGGGAACGATCGCCGGCGTCACGATGCCGATGGGCATGATGACCAGTCCATCGTCGCTGACGATCACGCCGGCGGCCGAGAGTTCCTGCGAGCCGAGTTCGCTGGTCCAGGTGTATTTGACGGCAACCAGCGAGGGCTTGACCAGGTCGTACATGGCACGAATGGTTTTGGCGTCCTGGGCGGAGGCAACCGCGCTCGATAACGGAAGCAGAATCGCGATCCATCCGATCATTCGTTGGATATTCTTCATGAGGCTCCTATTCGCCGGGTTCGGTGTCCGGCGCGTACTCCTTCACTTTCAGAATCGCCGTGAAAACCTCCCGGCCTCGCTCCACTTCCAATGCAACGCGATCCAGCTTCGCCTCAAGGGTCTTGTCGTACAAGCCCTGGAACTGGGCCATGTCCTTTACGGGGGTGTTATTGACGGAAAGAATCACATCGCCGGTCTCAAGATGGGCGCGTTCCACCGGCTCGCCGTCGGCCATGCTGGTGATCCACACCCCCGCGACCTGGTCAAGCTGAGAGGCGATGGCGTAAGGTCGGGTGACTTGGCGCATGGAAGCGCCCCATTGCGTGAAGCCGCGCTCTTCACCGAGGAATCCTTCCAAGGGCGTGGTTTTGGCGGTGAGAGTGAGTATATCCTTGCCACGCTTGACGGTGAGCTGGACGTCGGCGCCGATGGGCAGGGATGCCAGCCGCTGCCGCACCGCCGCGAGTTCCTCCGGGAAGCGCACGTTGGTCGGCCGGCCGTTGATCGCGAGCAAAATGTCCTGGGCCTTTCCGCCGGCGTCGGCGTAGGGGCCGATCTTGTCCACGCTGTTGATCAGCACGCCGCGGTTGATGTCGATGTCGTAAAAGGTTTCCAATTCGTGCATGGGCATCAGTTCAAGGCCCAGATCGCTGCGATCGACCTTGCCCCTCACGGCCGGTGCGGCGGTTTGCAGAATGGCCGCGATGACGGGCTTGGCGGTGTCGATGGGAATTGCGAAATTGAGGTTTTGCCCGCCCCCGCGCGTGTTGATGCCGACGACTTTTGCGTTGATATCCACAAGCGGTCCGCCGCTGTTGCCGGGATTGATCGGCACATCCATCTGAATCCAGTTGGAAAAGTCGCCGGTTTCGTAGCCGTCGATGTCCATGCGCTGCTGGACGTCGTAAAACGTGCGGTCGGTGTTGGAAATGCTGCCGCGCGTGACGGTCCGCGCCAGGCCGAACGGCGTGCCGAACGCCATCACGTCCTGTCCGACCACGAGGCTGCTGCTGTCGCCGAGCTGGGCCGAGCTGAAGGTGATGTTCTGGCGCTTGACGGCGTCCATATCCATCTGAATGACGGCCAAGTCGGTCCAATGGTCGTCGCCAATGAGCCGGGCCGGCACACGCTCGCGGTCGGCGAGGGTGACATAAATTTCAATGGCCCGGCCGGCGACGTGGTAATTGGTGAGGATCCGGCCCTGCTGGTCAATGATGACGCCCGATCCATTGCCGCGGACAAGGCTTTGTTTGCCGTCTTTGTAAATCGCCTGAGCGACATCGATCCGGACGACGGCGGGGGAAATCGCGGCGGTCACGTCAGCCACCCGCCTTGGCGTTGCCAATGGATAGGGATCGGCCTGACAGCCCGCCATCAGCAGCACACCTACGGAGGCAATTATTCTGAAAATCATGCGATTCATGAACAGAGTGTGGATAACATGCGCGAAGGCTGTCGAAGCCGCAACCCCGGCGCGGAAGATTTTGCCGCATTCGGTAGATTCCCCCGCCATGGCCGTGGGCCGTGGGGCCTTTCCCAATCGCCTACTTGGCGTTAGGTTATCGTTCAGCCCAGCACGGAACGGAGTCGAATGCTCTTGGCGGCAAGCATCGCAGGCTTAGTGATTGGAATCGCCATCGGCGCGCTGCTCGGCATTTCGCTGGCATCGCGGCGCTGGCAAGTGGCCGAGCAGCGGCTGGCCGATCTTGCCCAGCAAATCGCCGCGGAAAAAGCGCAGACCCAAGGCCTTCGCGACACCCTGGCGCAAAGCGAGCGCGATCTGGCCACCGCCAAAACCCAATTCGCCGCCGGTCAACAGAACCTCCTCGAACAGCGCCAACTCCTGGAACAAGCGCAGGAGCAGTTGCGTCAGGCGTTCGCCAGCGCATCGGCGGAGGTGCTGGCCCGCAACAACGAAACATTTCTCCAATTGGCCAAGGAGCGATTCGCCACGATGGCGGCGGAGGCGGCCGGATCGCTGGACCAGCGCAAGGAGCAGATCGACGGGCTGCTCAAACCCCTCCGGGGATTGATGGACCAATACCAGATTCGCGTGGGCGAGATCGAGAAATCGCGGGTGGAATCCTACAGCATGTTGCGCGAGCAACTGGGCACGTTGAGCGAGACGCAGCGGACGCTCAACACGCAGACGTCGCAGCTCGTGACGGCGCTGTCGCGTCCGACGGTTCGTGGCCAATGGGGCGAAATTTCACTCCGCCGACTGGTGGAACTCGCGGGGTTGTCGAGCAAGTGCGATTTCGTGGAGCAGAAAACCGTTGACGGCGAGCAGGGCAAGCTGCGGCCGGATATGGTCGTGAAGCTCCCCGGCGACCGCGACGTGGTGATCGATTGCAAGACCTGCCTCGACGCGTTCCTGGACGCGGCGGCGGCGGTCGATGAAGACACGCGAAAAGCGCACCTTCAGCGGCACGCGCAGCAAGTCCGCGGCCGGGCCCGGGAGTTATCCGCCAAGAGCTATTGGTCGCAATTTTCGCGCTCGCCGGAATATGTCATCATGTTCCTGCCGGGCGAAGCGTTTTTGTACGCGGCCGTCGAGCAGGACGCTTCGCTGGTGGAGGATTGCATCAAGAATCACGTCCTGATCGCCACGCCGACCACGTTGATCGCGCTGCTCAAGACCATCGAATTCGGATGGCGGCAGGAGGAGATCACGGAAAATGCGGAGCAAATCAAATCGCTGGGCATGGAATTGTACGACCGCATCAGCACGGTGTTGGCCCACATCGCCAAACTGGGTACGAGCCTGAACACGGCGGTGACCAATTACAATTCGGTTCTCGGTTCGCTGGAAACCCGCGTAATGCCGACGTCCCGCAAGATGGCCGAGCTTGGCGCTCGCACCGACAAAGAATTGCCCGAGCTTGAGTTGATCGAGCGGCTGCCGCGCGAAATAAGCGCGCCTCAGTAACGCGGCCCGCCGCGGCGGGTCAAACTAAAATAATTGCCATGGCCCCACCGCGCGATTTACCTGTGACCCTCAAAGACGTTCTCGCCGCCCACGAGCGCATCAAAGACGCGATCTACCGCAGTCCCTGTCCGTATTCGCTGCAACTGAGCCGGCTCTGCGGGTGTCGAGTCTTTTGCAAGCTGGACCATTTGCAGATGACCGGCAGCTTCAAGGAGCGCGGGGCGCGCAACAAGCTGATGCTGCTGAATCCCAAGCAGCGTAAAAGCGGCGTCGTGGCCGCCTCCGCTGGAAATCATGCCCTGGGCGTTGCCTATCACGGCCAGCAGCTTCAGATCCCCGTGACGGTAGTCATGCCGAAATGGGCGCCGCTGGTGAAGGTCTCCAATTGCCGGGGATTCGGCGCCACGGTGGTTCTGCATGGCGAGAGTTACGACCATGCCAAGGCCCTGGCCACGCAACTGGCCGATGAAAAGAAGCTGGCGTACATCCCGGGTTTCGACGATCCCGATATCATCGCCGGGCAGGGAACGATGGGGCTGGAAATCCTTGAGGATGTGCCGGAGGTTGACGCGGTGATCGTTCCGATCGGCGGCGGGGGGCTGATCTCCGGGGTCGCGCTGGCGATCAAATCGCTCAAGCCGGAAGTGCGCGTGATCGGCGTTGAGCCAGCGCACGCGCCGACATTGCACGAATCCCTACGGCTCGGGCGGCTCGTTCGGATCGATACGAAGCCGACGCTGGCCGACGGCCTGGCGGTCGCCGAGGGAGGCAAGCTCTGCTTTGCGATCATTCAGAAATTGGTCGATCGCGTGGTGCTGGTGGATGAAGGCCAGATCGCGCTGTCAATTCTTCGCCTGCTGGAATTGGAAAAGACGGTGGTGGAAGGGGCGGGGGCTGTGCCGCTGGCGGCGGCGATGGATAAGTCCATGGGGCTGGCCGGCAAGAATGTGGTTCTGGCCCTGTGCGGGGGCAACATCGACGTGACGACGATAGCGCGGGTGATCGACCGCGGGCTGGCGGCTGACGGCCGGTTTTGCCGCGTCTTCGCCCGGCTGCTCGATCGTCCCGGCGCGCTGGCGAACCTGGCGGCGCTGCTGGCTTCCACCGGGGCGAGCATTCAGGACGTTTCGCACGACCGGCATTTCGGCCCCGCGGACGTCGCGCGAGTCGTGGTGGTTTGCACGCTGGAAACGCGAGACTTCGATCATATTGCCGAAATCCGAAAAACGCTGGAGGAGCACGGGATCGATGCGACGGTGGAATGAGAGGGAAGGGAAAAACCAGAAAGTGCGAAACCAGAATGACGAATCAAGCCCGAAAGTGAGAAATCCGAAACGAAGATCATTTCGTCATTCTGGTTTCGGGTTTCTGGTTTCCAATTTCGGGTTTCTCACAAATGCACCCGCCGCGTGTAAACCCACCATTCAAGGATCAGCAGCGGAAGGGCGGCGGCGACGAGCCACCACCATATCTCCATGCGGGTCTTGGCCGAGGCGACCGCGGTGGCGTGTCCGCCGGAACCGGGCGCGACATCGGCGGGCAATAGATTGCTCTCGTTGGGATCCAGCAGGTTCACCGCGATGTTTTCGTATTGCGGAATCGGGGGGTCCGTTTGATATAAGCCAACTTTGTTGAGGGCCGGCAAGACAAAATCGCCGCTGGGCGGGACTTTTGCCTGCATCGCTCCCATCGGGCCGGTGATGGTCACGCTTTGCGGCACGGGGTTCAACTTCTGCAAGTTGAAGCGCGGAATCCGCAGGGTCACGCCCGGCTCATATGACGGGCGCACTTCCATGTCCGTGCCGAGGGCCATGTATTGCAAGGCCTGATACAAAAACACCGGAAAGGTCGGCTGCAACGGCCAAGAGCTGTTGATGATGTCGAAGGGAACGATCAGGTGAAACGCCCGGTTTTCCCGATGCAATACCACCAGCGGGCAGTTCGTGCCGTCCACCAAGACCTGTGAATTGAGCGTGGGCAAAACTTTGAAGGCATGGGCGGCATACAACTTTCCAAGATTCAAATGGCGCAGCATAGGATGATCGCGGTCCCAGTCCAGGACCCAATTGTCGTCCAAGACGACTCTGCGGCCGGCGGGGTCCAGCGCGGGCTTGATCTCCAATCCCGGCGGGACGCATCCGAAGTAAATCGCCGCGCCGGTCTTGGGGATTTCCTGGCTTGTCAGATCGTCGTCGCGATCAAAAACGATCACGTCGTAAGGTTTGGGCAGCTTCTTGCCGCCGCCTTCCGCCTGGCCAAGATCGTGGTACTGCTGAGGGAGCATCTTGTCGAAGACCTGAAGCCGCTGGCTTCGCAGGCCTTGTTCGAGGAACCAGTTGCCATCGGTCACGAGAAGGACGGCGACAATTTTCGGAGGCGGGACGATCACGCTGGCGGAGTCATCCGCGGCGAGGCAGTCGTTATCGCGATTCATCTGCTCGACGGTCACAATCGCCGAGGAGGTCAATTCGATGGTGGGAAACTCGATGCCGTCGCGCGGATTGAATCCGCCGGCGATGGCCTGGTTGCGCTGATCGTCGGTGAATCGTTCGGGCAAGAGGTTGACTCTGCCGCTGCTGCGGACCCGGCCATCGATGCGGAGCTGCACCTGCACGTCATTGACCGGGTCGGGGCCGAAATTCGCGAGGCGCGCAAAAACTTGAACCTCGGTGGGCTGCTGGTAATCGCGCTTGGCGCTGAGGGAAACGATGGCGATGTTGCCGGCGGTTGGCGTGCCGAGCTGCTCGTAATGCAGATTGCCCTGAACGGTCGCCTTATCGCTGTCCAGCATTCTGCCGTCGGAAAAAAGGTAAACATCGGGAGCCTGGCGAAACGCCTGCGAATCCCCGGCGGTGAATGCCGCCTGGGCATCGGCAAGCTGATAGGCCGCCTCCAGCTTGGACCTGCGATCGGTCGGCTGGATGGAATCGATGACATTGCGCAGCAGGCGAACGTCGGTGGTGAAGGGAGCGAGAGTTTCAGCCGAGTCGTCGAAGGCAATCACCATGGCAGCGCCATTGCGCCCGAGGGTGTCGAGGAGATCCTTGGCCCGTCGCTTGGCTTCTTGCAGGCGCGTTTTGCCGCCGGGCACATCGTCGGCGGACATCGACGCGGAGCGATGGATCAGGATGATCGTTCGCGGCCCGGCTCCCGGCGAATAATTCAAGATTGGCCGGGCCAGCGCCAGCAGCAGGGCGGCCAGCAGCAGAAGCTGGAGGAGCAGCAGAAGATTTTTGCGCAGCCGCTGGAACGGGGCGTTGACCTGCAAATCCTGCACGGCCTTTCGCCAGAGCAGGGTGGAGGGAACCGGCATGATTCTTCGCCGCAACTTCAGAAAATAGAGCGCGAGTAATGAGGGAATGAACACCGCGGCAGCCACGGCGGCGGCAAAGGGATTGAGGAAATGAGGAAGCCAGGTCATGGGGTGTAAATCCGTTTTCGGATTTCAAATCTCCGCACTCATCCCAGAAGCCCGCGCTCGCGCAAATAATTCAGCACCAGCGTATCGAACGGCACGGCCGTGCTGGTGAACAAGTACGTTCCGCCGCGGCGGCGAAGATAGTCCTTCAGGCTCATGCAATACGCGGTCAAGTTCTTCTTGTATTGGGCCAGCAGCGGCTGGGTGATGGACACCTCGGCCATGTCCTCATCCTCGACATCCCTGAGTTTCAGATCTCCGACAAGGTCCGGCTCAATTTCCTGCGGCGAGAGGACCTGGACGCAGAACAGGTCGTATTTTCCGCCGGCCACGTAACGAAGGCCCTGCTCGAATCCTTCCTTGACGAAGAAATCAGACAGCACGACGCATACACCCTTTTGGCGGTGGGTGAGGGCGAATCGCCGGCAGGCCTCGGCGAAATGGCTGGATCCCTCGGGCTTAAGATTGCTGATGAAGTCGATCATCTGGCCCACGCGCCGCCGGCCGCGCATCGCGCCGGTCTCGGCGACGATCCCATCCGAAACAGCCGAGATATGCACGCGGTTGTAGTTCACCAGCCCGACGTAGCCGAGCGCCGCGGCGACTTGCTTGATGTAGAACGCCTTGTTCGGAACGCCGTAGTCACAGCTCTTGCTCACATCGACCAGGATGAACAGGGAAAGATCCTCTTCCTCCAGAAACAGCTTGAGGAAGAGCCGATCGAGCCGGGCGTAAATGTTCCAGTCGATGAATCGCAGATCGTCACCGACGGCGTAATCGCGGTAATCGGCAAATTCGACGGATTGGCCGCGGCGTTTGGAGCGGCGTTCGCCCTTGAGTTTTCCGGCCAAAAGCTTGCGGGAGAGAATATCGAGTTGATCCAGCCGCGCCATGAAGGCGGGATCGAGAAGCCGGTTCTTCGCATCGATAGTTGTTGGCGTGGTCATGGTTTTGTTTTACCGCGGAGATCGCTGAGTGCCTGGCGCGGGCTTCGCCCGCAACCCAAATAATTAGGCATTGCTCGTTAAGGTACGGTGCGTGTTGCGAAGCACTTACCGTCCTACAGGAGCAATGCCATGGAGGCTTTTTTACACCA
>Ga0187864_10000833_pt1 | contig 32632 bp, 27 predicted proteins | sample June2016WEW_11_4_FD_132985 | JGI IMG/M metagenome (GOLD analysis project Ga0187864, IMG submission 132985) | Peatland microbial communities from SPRUCE experiment site at the Marcell Experimental Forest, Minnesota, USA - June2016WEW_11_40 | ecosystem: Environmental > Terrestrial > Soil >...
ACTCGAACTTGGGAACGTTGAACGGGCAGGCCACCATGCAGTAGCGGCAACCCAGGCAGAGATCATTTCGATATGTAACTGCACCGTTTGATCGCTTTTCCATCGCTCTTATGATGCACGCCGAAGAACAAGCCGGCTCCACGCAGTGCATGCATTGCTGCTTTCTTGTAATCTCCACGCCTTTGTCTACCGTGTACTTGTTGACTACCGTGAATGCGCCGGGGGAAGTGTCCCGGAGTTGTTCGAAGAGGGAGTCGTCGTCCTCGAAAGGCATTTTGGGCTTGGGCAACCCGTTTACCTGATTGCACGCGGCTTCGCAGGAGCGGCATCCAACGCATAAAGTGGTGTCTACAAGGACGCCCATCGCCTCATCTCCAGGCGACCGCCCGACGGCCTCAGCCGCCTGCGCAGGATTTGCCGCCAGCAAAGCCATCGCCCCTCCCGCTCCGACAAGTTTAAGAAAGCTGCGCCTGCTGCAGTTCCCGGCATCGCCTCCGTTTTTTGACAAAGTCGCCTTTTTGCTCATTTTGTCTTCCCTCATAGTGTTTGCAGCCGGATGGAAACTATTTAGTGAGAAAAAACTCTCTTGCAAGGTCGTCCCATCCTTCGGGATCGACCTCTTTAGCGATGCCCCGGATGGGCTCACCACCGTCAGCGTACAGCGGGGCTAAGGCTGGGGCCAACCCCCGGCCGGCGAGTTCTTGGCGAACGTTTTCAAACCATTCCCCGACCATGCCGCCTGGAATCATGTTCTTCAGATTGGAAGTCAGGTTGTTGCTCTTGACCTTGAACAGCCAACCTTTCCCGTAAGGGTCTTCAAAAGCCGCGCCGGGGGAGCGGGCCACCTCGTGGTTGACCGCCACCACTTCGCCTTCAACCGGAGACAGCATGTGAATCACCCGGGAATCGGCCTTGAACCCCCAGCCTAAAGACCCTTGCTTCACTTGGGATCCCAATTTGGGCAACGAAATCGAATCCGCCGAACCGAGAAGTTTTGCGGCGAAATCGTCCATGCCTACCGTGACGGTGTTCATGCCCTCCAGCCTCGCCCAGGCATGACCGGGATGAAACATGACATCCAGGGGGGCAAGGAAGCCGGAGAACCGCTCAGCAAAAGTCCTCACCACATCCCTGACTGCTGCCAGCCCGACTGTTGGACCGTTCAGCACACGCCAAAATGCAATGAAGCCGAATAGACCGAGCAGCGCGATAATGTATTCAGCCTGCTTTGCCTGTGCTATATGTGCTAAGATGTTCATGTCGCCCTTACCTCCTCATAATTTAAGTTTTTGTTTGAAAGACCTGTTACCTTAAGGGCAAACCCCATGCCATTATGGAAAACGAAGAGCGGATTTACAAAATATACTTATCTATCAACGTGTTACGACAGACCATCCAGCCGGGCGGCGAGCTGTTGCCGGCTTTAATAAAGCAGGTGTAGAAATTATCGACACAAAAGGGATAAGAACCGTTGAAAATTTCGAATCCCATTGAAAGACTGTTGAAATTTTCGACAGACTAGTCTGGCTTAGAGACTGACGCGGAGACGCGGGGATGGGGTGACACGGGGAGGGTTTTGTCCCCGCGTCCCCGCCTCCCCGCGTCTCCCCCTCTCCCCCTCTCCGAGTCTCCCCCTCCCCGCGTCTCCGCGTCTCCGGGTGTAGCGCTACGCATGCGGCCAGCGTCTGCTGTTGTTTCAGGTTTGTGGACGGGATGGAAAAAATCCCGGCGGTCTGAACTTTTTTGCGGGCGTGAATTAAATTAAATAACAGGTGCATAAACAAGTAGTCCTGAAAAAAGGAGATATTCCATGCGTGTTAAACGGATACCGGAAGGTTACCACACCGTGACGCCCCTTCTGTCCGTCAAGGGGGCGGCGAGGTTGATTGACTTTATGAAGAAGGCGTTTGGGGCGACGGAAATTTATAGATTTCCCGCACCCGACGGCAGCGTGATGCATGCGGAGCTGAAGATCGGCGATTCGATTATGATGCTGGGCGAGGCAATGAAGGGCGCTTCTCCCATGCCCATATCGCTCTATCTATACACGCAGGATGTGGACGCGACGTATCGGGCCGCCATGGACGCAGGCGGCGAATCGCTGGAAGGGCCGACTGATCAATTCTGGGGCGACCGCGTGGCCACCATCAAAGACTTTGCCAGTAACTTATCCTTCATGGCTATGCATGGGGCACCCAAGATATGCTTCCAGGCTCCTGTTTGAGTTTTCCAAAACAAGCAGAGCCGGTTAATTCTGCTGGAATCCCGCTTCGTCCGCTGCCATCAGCTTGACCGAGGTAGGCGCCGTGATCACCAGCTCACGGTTATCTTCATTGACGCCAAGCAGCTTTGGGACAAAATAAATATCAAAGGTCAGGCGCACTTGCACGGGATCCTGGTTCGAGGACAAGGCAGAACGGCCGTCAATAGAGATCGAGTAACGGCTGCCGTCGCGCTTGAACGCAGTCGGCATGGTCTCCACTACTTGCTTGTCATCGCCAAGAAGTTCCGCTTTAGGCTTCGGTAGACGGGGAAGCCATTCGAAATTTGTGTTTCCTTCCAGGATAAATATCGGAAAGCGCCTCAATAAGGCCGCATTAGTCCTTATCGTTATACCTGAATTTGTAATCCAGGCACCAGACGTGCCGGATATTGCCGCCAATGGCCGAACAAATAGATAGGCATTAAAAGAAGAGAATTCGAAAACCCTGTCTAGAACCAGGTGGCCGTTAGACCACGCCCAGAGGTCATTCCAGTAATTGCGTACTGACTGATCGAGAGGGAAAACGCCCGTCTTGGGCAAATCGGTCAAAATGACTATGTCACTTTCCTCGATTTGCTTGAGAGCAGTGTCGCGATCCGTCTGGAATATCACATTAGTACAACCGAGCTTCTCCTGAAAATCGATCAGCTTCCCGAAGCGTTCATATGCAGCAACTTTCATTGTACTAGCATGAAATGCCTCACTTACGTGATCCACGGACAAAGCAGGCGTCAACAACTTATTGACTGCAGCAAAGGACACCACAGAATCCTCAACTTCATTGATAAGCCTGAGGTCATCGTTTTCGTAATTGAAGGCGGGCCGGCCGTTCAGACGGATTATGAAGGTTGCCAGCGTAACGGTCACGATAAGCGCCATCGCGACCGTCTGCATCATTGCTTGCGAGAAGGAGCGTGCCGATAGTCCGGGGTGCAGGCGAGGGGGCCAGGCATCGAGCGGCACGGAACAGGCCAGAATGAGCAGGAGCAGTAAGGGTATGCAAACAATACTACCGACAACCGGCGATTTGGCTGGGTCGAAAGTCAGAACGCCTAATGGAACCAAAATGGCGGCCAGCACAGGAACGAAGGAATGAAGCTGAGGGCGCAGCCTGCTCGCCCCGCGCAGCCTGGCAATGACGGTCAGAAGAAAAGTCGCAGCGAACAAAATAGATGCTGCCAGCAGGAACACACCACCCAGGTGCTCGCTCACGATCGATTTGGGATAATAGGTCAGCGCATCGGCAGCACTCTTGATGCCTTGCTCCAATTTACGGATGTGTTTCCCAGGCCCAGCCACATGCTGAAAGACATAGTATGCATAAATTGCGCTTCGTTTGAGCCAGAACAGGGGCAGAACCAGGAAACCGGAAATTGCAGCCGCCATGAAAAAGTTATAAATGCGAAGGCTGTATGCAGCTCTACGCAAGGAGCTCTTTGCGGAGCCATACCGAACAATAAGGAAGAGAAAGATGACGGCCATAATCGGCACAAAATAGACAGGGGTCAGGAACCGCATTGACATAAGCAATGCAGTGGTAAACCCGGCGGCCACAGACCAGCGCCGCTCTTTAAACAAGCCGGAGCGAAGCACGAAACAAGTCCAGATCCCGAACGTGCAGTACGCTGCAAAGTCAATACGGTAATCAAACATTCCCCCGGTCATGTGCGTCAGTGTAGACTGGGAGAGGAGCAGTGCAACGGCTATAAGAGCCAGCCGTGAGTTGCCGGTCTTCCAGCGCACCGTCTGAAACAAGACAACCTGTAGAGCGGCAAAATAGAGAAAATTCAACGACAGCAACGACGCCCGGCCTGTGCCCAGAAGGAGCGCAAGCAGCGCACCCTGTATCTCGAAAGTAATGCCGGTCGGATGAGAGGGCCCCAAAATATCGGCGGCAAGGGCCGTGAAATTGCCGCTCCGCATGGCTTCAAAAAGGCGATAAGTCTCTGCAAGATAGCCGGCCTGATCGAAGCCGGTTGCGTAGAACGGCGCAACCTGTGTACTAACATAACGCCAGAACAGAATGCCTTCCAAAACGATAATCAGCCAGAGCCAGCGTGATGTGCGGTTTATATTGCCGTCAAATTGCCTATGCCGGTAGACGAACATGCTTGACCTCAATCTTTGAACCGCCTCGTAGAGGTTTGCCTGCATATGTTGCCGCCCTTTTTTACTGATTGTTTCCTTTTGAGTTTCACCGGGCGCCGGCATGACGTTTCCCCCCTGTCGGATTGAGTTCTGGCATAATATGCGATAAGTACCAAGAATACATCATAAATTTCACGGTAACTCATGGATAACCCGGGTTAAGATCTTCTTTCTTGATTTTCGGGGAACCACGGTTTAAAAAGCAACTTTCACAGGAGCGATTCCTCTTGGAGATCATCATACAGGAGATCTTATTAGTCACTTTATAAGTTTGGCCACTTTTTTATGAAAAGATGGATTGAGAGTGTATTGATTGCCCTTTGCCTCTTTTTACCGGCAGCGCACACTCCTGCCCGTGCTCAATCGAACGATTCACAGGCGCAGGCCGGAGCGCCGGCCGAGGAAGTCCTGACCCCGTTCCCGGATATCGTGCTTCAGGGGAAGCTCCAGTGCTCCCTCAGGCGGCAAGTGCTTATGCCCTATGGAGGCGTCATAACCAGCCTGGATGTCCGGCCCGGTCAAACCGTAAAGAAGGGACAAGTTCTGGCGCGCTATAAGCTGGCGGCCGATGTCGCTCAGCAACTGCAAAGGCAGCTCGGGGCGCCCCAGATCAAAGATATGGAGCTGGCATTGGCAAATCTGGATGAGGTACTGATCCCCCTCGAAGTAGAGCGTGCCGAGACGGAAAGCCTCGTGAAGGAGAACGTGGCCCCGTCCCAGAGCCTGGTTCAGATCGAACAGGAAATCCAGTTTCAACAACAAAGCCGCAAAGCTGCTGAAAAGCGGTTGAAGCTGGAGCGCGAATCAGTGGTTGAGCTCAGAGCTTATGTGAAAGATTTGCTCGGAGGATCGCTCAATCCCCTGGCCGGTTCTGAGGATGCATCCATAACGGCCCCGATCGCAGGGCAGGTGATATCGATCCAGTCAGACCTGCGCGAAGGATTGGAACTTGGGGCCGGAGCGCCCGCATTCATAATCGGCGTCATGGACCCAATGGTGATCCATGCACAGATTCATGAGAGCGAAATTGTCAACGTCCACCTGGGTGACAAGGCCGATGTTACAATGGAATCCGTTGCGAACCGCACTTTCGAGGCCACGGTGAGCCGCTTTTCGCTGACCCCTCTTGCCCCCGGGGCGATGGACCCTTCCTACTACGACATAGAATTTACTATACCGAATTCCGATTATATTTTAAAGGAAGGCTTCAAGGGCGAGATCGTATTTCAGCCCTTGAGGACAGCGGGATCGAGTCTGCCAAAAATCATCAATCCCTTCGGAGTGACGAAAAACGGAGATCAGTCATTCTTCTGGATGGGCGGCAGGAGAGAAACAGAAATCTGGATTACCTCGCCTAAAAATGGGAAAGTGGTCATCACGGGCTACTTTCAGGCGGGCGATGGTCCTCCGGGCAATCCCCTGCGCCGCTTTCTCCTGTCCTCTCAGAACTGCCCCGAAAGGCAACTGGTGCTCCCGAAAGACGGTTGGTGCCGGATTACCGTCCCTGTGTCAGAGGGACCTAACCGCATCACCCTCCGTGCCCTGGATGAACGAACTCCGGCTCAAGTGTCCTCCGGCGGGGATACCGGCCTCATAGGGGTCCGGGGACTTGCCGTGAGTGCAGTCAATTAGAATGAGTCCCTGGGGGCGCTTGCCTTTCAACTTTGCACCGGAGATTTAGCAGCTCCGGTTCTTCCATGCGTGGTGTGCAGGATCAGATGCTGCCTCACGTGAAGGAGGGCGAAAAATGTCCTCAAGGGCACAGAGGCTTATCTGGACCCTGTCGATCTTTTAGCTGACCACAACGACGGCAGGAAGTTGTGATCCGTGATTCAGAAGGCACGATCATGAGGCAAGTTGCCGGGTATGAACCCGAGATAGGCTTTCAATGGAGGCATTTACCCCTTTCCATTCCAGTTCGATTCCCAATTCCGCGAAAGCCCGCTGACAAAACTCCTTTACCGAATGCTGCTCACCGGTGGCAATTACGTACTCCTCCGGGATATCCTGCTGGAGAATGAGCCACTGTGCTCTTACATAGTCCTTCGCGTGGCCCCAGTCGCGAAGTGAACTCAAATTGCCAAGATAGAGGGAATCCTGGAGCCCGAGAGCAATTCGTGCAGCAGCCCGTGTAATCTTTCTGGTTACGAATGTTCGGGCTTTCCGTCGATGGGGGCCATTTCACGGACGTAGTAACAAGGTCTTCCATTTTTAATTTTTTTATGTGTAATCGGCCACCATTTTCAGACCATGTTCTTAGGTTGATTTAGGCTAAAATCCACCTGATACGTGGAGGGCCGAAACAATGGCAAAAAAACCAAGGAGCTTTAATGCTCAGTTTAAGTTCAAGGCCGCTCTGGAAGCCGTGAAAGAGGGAAAAACCCTCAATGAACTTGCAAGTGAGCACGGGGCGCGTCCCAACCGGATCACTCGCTGGAAACAGCAACTGCTCAAGGAAGGATCCGGGATTTTCAGCCGCAACGCCCAACCATGAACTGCAAAAAGGCAAAAGCTCTGCAAGCCAATCTTATTTTTTCTTGATTTTGGTCTGGCGACGGGGTTAATCTATTGGGGTGTTTGCGAACTGCGCTTTGCATTCGAGGTTAACGTTCAGGCCGGTTTGTTCGAAGGCTACGGTTATTAAATTTGCAATTGTGGTTTTTGTCAACTATTTGATTATTATGGTGTATGTATTTGTCTCGGCGCAAATCTTGGGGGGACGTTTTGGCGGGTAAGGTGACCTTACTGCGGGTCATCGCCGTGAAGTGGTTTCTGTTGAGTAGATATTGGGTGCTTATATGTTTACTTATTCACCGGTAAAGTTTAACGAGCAATCGTTGCATCGCTATGAGTCACTATTTTACACTTGTTTCTTGAAATCGAGGAAATTTGAGCCAATCACCTTGAACTGGTTGTACGTAGAGAACCCGGATGGGCTGGCTGTAGGCTTTGATGCGTTTGATGGTGAAACATTGGCAGCCCACTACGTATGTATTCCCGCTACACTTCGAGTTAATGGAAAACTAGAGAAGGCTTTGCTGTCACTCAATACTGCAACGCATCCCCAGTATCAGAAGAAAGGGCTTTTTACAAAACTGGCCGAGATGACTTACCAAGCTGCGGCGGATCTTGGATTTTGTACTGTTTATGGTGTGGCCAATGCAAACAGCACACCCGGCTTCGTGCGAAAACTAGGTTTCCAATTAGTTCAACCTCTCAACGCTAAGATTGGTTTTGGAAGCCTTGGCATTGATTTTTCCATGGCCTCAAGCAATGCTCAATTCGAAAGGGTGTGGACTCAAGAGTCGTTAATGTGGCGGTGCAGCAGCCCGGTTAACCCGATTCTGAGCTTTCGCAAACCAGACCGGATAGGCTTTCAAGCTAGCGCATTCGGTAAGATATTGAGCGCCTATGCCGAGCTGCCCGGAAGTGTTCGCTATCAAGGTGGGGATAAGGGCATGGCGTCGCCGTTTCGCTTGTTCCTCGGGCTAGTGCCTGGACGAGCTTGTAGTTTCACAGGCTACACAAACATTCCACAGCGCCTGCGTCCTGCACCGTTGAATGTGATTTTTCGTTCCTTGACGCAATCGGCCGCTCGGCTCGAAGCAGGTCATATTGCATTCTCGTTTCTCGACTTCGATGCCTACTGAACATGCCATGGCCGCACCTGTTGCGCTCTTTCTATTCGCTCATCAGGACGATGAGTTTGGTGTTTTGCACCAGATACTGGCAGAAAAAAAGCGTGGACACCGGGTGATGTGCGTTTATTTCACGACCGGGGCGCCATGCGGGAGAAATCCGGATCGCCGAAATCAGGAGTCGCTGTCCGTTCTGTCCAGTTTGGGTGTCCACAGCGATGATGTGTTTTTTGCGGGCAGTCTTCTTTCAATAGATGACGGCTGCTTGTCCGAAAATTTGCAGGTCGCTTCTGAATGGCTGGGTGTATGGGTTCGGAGACTTTTTCCTGTTGTTTCAGTTTATGTCATGGCTTGGGAGGGAGGGCATCCTGATCACGACGCGCTTCATGCGATAGCCGTGCAGATATTCCACGAGCGTGAGATGGGGCACCTGGTGCGGCAATTCCCCCTGTACAACGGCTACCGACGTTCAGGGCCTTTCTACCGTGTGCTCTTGCCTTTATGCGGCAACGGGCCGGTCGAGTGGACTATGATACCGTGGGGAAATCGTTTCCGATTTTTAGGATACTGCCTTCGCTATCCATCGCAACTTAAAACTTGGATCGGACTTCTCCCTTCCGTTTTACTCCACTACCTCTTCAACGGTGGCCAGACGTTGCAACCGGTGAGCATTTCCCGCACGGAAGAACGGCCACATGACGGTCATTTGTACTACGAGAAAAGAGGATTTTGTTCCTGGCGGGTGCTTGAGTCTCGGCTTTCCCATTGGAGAGAGGCACGCACGCTGAACGGGCAGGGGATAGCTATTTCGCCGGGTAGACAGGTCAAAGGGGTTCAATCCTCAACTCCGTAAGTGTCATGCCTAGCTTCCTGGTATCATGGCTCAGCCCTAACTCCTTTGGCGAGCAGGGCGACGGAATATCAATCTTTATGATTTTCGATTTTTGGGGGTTGTTAAATTCGAACACTCTCTCCTCAGATGAAGCTGCCAATGTAAATCTGATGGCGCTATCCCCAACGTGGGCCACAAACTCTTTCCCAACATTTGGACCAAAAGCGCCTGCAACGAGATGAACAGTGAATTTTTCCGGAAGAGGGTTAAAAAATTCCAGAATCACAACATCACCTATAGACAATGCCCCCGACGTGTCATCGGAAGACAAGCCTTGGGCGCTCGCAATAACGCCGGGCCATGAAAATTTTGTGAAGTCTACGGTGGTTGTGCAAGTCGCACGTGCGAGTGTAAAACCATTCATTTGCAGTTGATAGCACGTATTTTCAGGCAACGAATGGTCTCCGATAACTAAAATCCATTCCTTGCCAACTGCGAGCTTAGACAAATCATAGGCAGCTCCCTCGGGAATCGTCTCAAAAGATACTTTGGGGTTATCAAGGTAAATCGCTGATCCCCACATGCGGATAGGACCTGAGCCGACAATTACAAGCCTGGAAAGCTCCCCATTCGACACATTCGACAGGAACTGTTTTGTAAAAATCCCCGCCCTGTCAAAAACGTCCGGCACAAGACGCCCCCTGAGCTCCTGATTAGCATAGTAGGTTGAAAAACCCACCGCAAGCGGCATGAGCAGATAGATAAAAATTCCAGCCCCGGCGCGAGCTGAATGTACCCATAAAACAAGGGCCAGGAAGGATATCCCACTCAGGACATAGAAGACAGTCCAGTTATAAGTAAAACCGAAAAATTCCGGGCAATCAACCATGTTTGGTTTATAGGGCCCCAAGAACGTGTAAACGGCGTACAAAATCGCTACTCCAATTGGAAAAGCAACAATCGCCCTCCGTTTGAGCATGTCAGAAGCTGGCTCTAAAGATAATTGATAAGCGGCGATAACGAGCAGCAAGGGAAGCGCAAAATCATAGTAGCGCATATGAATACGCGGAGCTTCATCACCAAAGGCTGTAAAAAGAATGACAACCGGAATAAGGTTAACTAAAACCGAAAGCGCATAAACAGCAATCCTATGGCCGGATCTTGTTTCCTCTTTAGAGAGTACGGAGTCAAATGAAGCTTTGGTTGCAAAAGCGATCGGCACCCCAAACATTAAGCAGATCGCCAAAATATGACCTTTAGCACTTTTAGTGCATAACGAAAGAAGTTCGAAGTAACGGTCCAACTTGGATATTGCTACGCTCGCTGTGAAAGTGTAATTCAGGCCGAAAATGGTAGCCCCAGCTTTACCTGCAAGCAGATAACCAATTGAAAATTTTGTCGCAAATGCAAAGGCGACAAAAATAATAGCGTTCCGTATTGCCTGCAGCGCCCATTTGCCTTCTTTTTTCCTGCTGACATACAAAATATAGACTACAATTGCAGGCAAAAGAAACAGGGCGTGCGGCTTAATCAGTGAAGAAAGGCCTAATAGTATTCCGGCAAAACACCATGATCTTAAATCGAATGTGTAATCCAACCGCAAGATAAACCATGTGAGGAGCCAGAACGAGAAAAAATAGAGTGCCTCTGGCATGTAGTAAACTGTGTAAGTGTTAATTGGTCCCAAAGCGGCCAGCAACGCAACAATTGATGCCGTCCGCTTGGTGGAGACTTGTCTGGTGATTAGATAAATAAATGGCATGGCCGCAACAAAAAACAGGGTGTTTAGTATTCTTGCGGAATTGAGAAATTCGTCTCCAAAAATATTGGTTAAACGATAAATCGCGAGATAAAGGTAATCTGGGACTGTTGCATCCTCTAGTGGTATCAGCCTGGAAAACTTGCAATAGAAGTACTCATCTGGAATAAAAGGATAGATGCCGTTATTTCTAAATAAAAGAGCAATAAACAAAACGATCGCTGCGAAAATAAGGCAATTGCTTTTAAGTACTGTACCACTGTTTGAGTTTTCCTTCACACGCAACCATCCTCGCTACCGTCGTTTCGAAACGACGTATATAATGTAGCATGGCAATATTTTTAGCCGGCAGATAAATTCACTCAGTCATACCGGGCAGATTTCATTACACATAACCACGTCCCTATTGATACACTGATACCCATACACCAACTGCTATCAAAGCGGCCCCTGCGAAAGTATTCCACTTTATGCTCTCTCCCAGCAGGAAATGGGCAAGTACCGGAACGATAAAGAAAGCTAAAGCGCCAAAAGGATACGCAACCCGCAATGGAGTGGCTTTGAGCGCAAACAGCCACGTAAGCGTGGCAAAAAAATACACGACCAGCGCAATAATGAGCTTGGTATTCAGCAGGCCGTTAATAAGTCCGGCGGCGGAAAATTCAAAACTGCCTGCTGCCATTTTAAAGAGAATTTGACCTGCAGAAAGTGCAATTACGGTCAAAAATATAAGGGAAAGCTGACTCAAAGACATTCAAACCTCGAATACTCGTTAATTTGTAGATTTAAGTTGTTTGCGATGTAACGGCCGCCGGGGCATTGTGGAGATGTCATACGCCAAAAAGGCCAGAATAAATTGGATGCCAATTATTATTGGAATTGCGGAAAGCATCACCGTGCCTGCTGGTGTCGGCAGTCTGTTTTGCCAGGAGATTATCCAGTGATAACTTCCAAAGACAGTGCCAAAGATCACCATGACTAATCCAATGGGTAACTGAATGGACGCAAGAGACATATCCCTGAGGTAGTAGTTGTAAAAGACCCTTTTCGCAAAATTCCGGATATTTTTAAAGAAAAACTCGCCAACAATTTTAGGGATTTTCAGATCACTTACCTCGTCTCCATATTTCGCATCCATCGGAATGTCAACGACGACTGCGCGCAGCGTGTTGAGCCGAAAGAGCATATCGGTTTCAAAAAAGTAGCGGCGGCTGATTTTTTTGAACGGTAGACGCCTTGCTACGTCACTATGAATCGCCGTGTATCCATTGGTCGGATCGAAAAGGTCCCAATAGCCTGACGACAGCTTGGTTATGAACGACAAAACTGCATTGCCAAATAAGCGAATCTTTGGCATTGCGCGAATTTTTTCCAGGTCGAAGAAGCGGTTCCCCTTCGTATAGTCTGCCTCGCCGGCCAGGATCGGCGCCACAAAATCCGCGATCAAACCTGGGTCCATCTGGCCGTCACCGTCAACCTTGACGATAATGTCCATCCCGTCGGCAATGGCACCTTTGTAGCCCGTCATCACTGCACCGCCGACTCCCTGGTTTTCCGAATTTCGAACGACCTCGACCCGCTCGTCTCTGCAGTTGCTTTCTACAAAATCTCCCGATCCATCAGGACAGCAGTCATCGACAACATAAATCCGATCAACCTCTGCGCCAATGCGGGTTATTACGCCGAGGATTTCTTTGCGAACCTTATAGCTTGGTATTACAACCGCAATTTTGGGGTTTGTGGCCGTCACGTCGCTTCCGGCCATTTCCGCATTGGTGATGCTCACAGTTTGCACCTCTACTACAGAATAATGCACCGAGTTGGGCGCGATGTAGGCCGAAGCGCATTTCGGGGTTGGATTCCGCACGAAAAAGCTCGTGCAACGCCCAGAAGGCTGACTCAATTATCCTATATCGGAATCAAACGCGCAAGTGAAAAGAGCGACGCAAGTCCGACAGGCGCCAGAGACCAGTTAAAATGGGCGAGCGCCTCTCTTATCTTGCCGAAATCCATCCGGCTAACGATAAAGCCCACACAGGCGACAATGCAAATGGACCTGTCGAAATCCGGCCTTATGGCCTCTGTCTGTTTGTCACCAACTGCGCGCACGCAGCTTTTGCTCCATCTGACGGATTTGGGCCATAGTACTTTCTTGATTTTCGAGGAACTAAGGTTTAAAAGGCAACTTTCACAGGAGCGATTCCTCCTGAAGTACTTTTACCAAGGCCAAACGTCATCAAAAGCAAACACAGAGAAAATGGAGGTTCTTGGGAGAGATCAAATACTGCCGGGGAGCTGCCGTGTATCACGCTTTCCATCATTATCCCCTGCTTGACTCCATTATGAAGTTTCTTCTTTCGAGACTGAACTCTCAAAATTATAATCCTTCCCAGATATGGAAGGGAGACGGACCATGCAGAGAGGGCCATCGCCGGTAACGGGATGGAGATTTATGATTTTGGCTGTCGCCGTGTGGGGGGCCGGTGGTCTGGTCTTTTACCGCCAGTTCGTGTTCAGCGGCTTCGATAGAGTGTTTGGAGATATAGGTGATGGGCGGTTGATCGTATACCTTCACGAGCACCTCTATCATGTGGTCCAGGGCCTGGCGCCGTTGATCTCGCCGGCCATGTTCTATCCCAAGAGCGGCGTCTTGGGTTATTCGGATGCCTTCCTGCTGGACATCCCCCTCTACGCGCCGCTCCGCCTGCTCGGATGCGACCCCTTTCTAAGTTATCAGCTTACGTGGGTAGCACTGTCTTTGATCGGATTTGTTTCCTTTACTGCCTTGTTGGTTCGATTTGCCGGAGTTCGTACGTCAGTCGCCCTGGTAGGAGCGACGCTGTTCGTCTTCCCAAACATGCTTACGAACGCGGCTTCGGTTGGCCATCCACAATTATTTGCAGTGCATTTCACCCCCGCGTTAGCGCTCTTGCTTCTCGAAGGTTTGAGAGGCATAGACCGATTGAGCGTCCGTTCCTTCTCGGCCATGTTTTTTTTCGGGATACTGGATGCTCTGACTTTTTCCACTGCCTACTACGTGGCATGGTATTTTAACTTCCTGGCGGTACTCGCGATTCTCATTTCCTCGGCCGCGCATCCGTCCGCTCTTCGAACGCTTGCCCACCGGCACCCCATAATGGGTGTTCTCCGGCTTTTTTCAGTGTGTATGTGCGGGTTTGCCATCGGCATGATCCCGTTCGCAACGATTTATGGCCCCGTCTTGCGGGAGTTTCACGGCCACGGTCGATCCTTTGATGAATACCTGCTCTTAGCGCCTCGCATCTATGAATTCCTCATCAATGTAAGCGGAAATAACATGATCTGGGGGAGCGTTTTGAAGGCGAGTCACGTCCTCTCGCCTGACCAGATCCGCCCCTGCGAAAGTAGCTTCGCGGTAACGCCGTTCCTCCTGGTTTCGGCAATGACCACCACCTTCGCCGCGTGGCTCCGCCGAATCCTCGGCGGAGCCGGCGACATCGCCGTTCGAACCTGGATATTGGGGTCTGTCGCGGCGGTCGCGTTGATGTTCCTGATCACGGCCAGCTTTAATGATTGGTCCGCTTTTGGAGTCGTCGCGGCCATAATCCCCGGGGCCTCGGCGATCCGCGTGGGCGGGCGGTTCGGCGTCGTCGCCTCCGGGTTCCTGGTAGCTGCGGCTGCGATCGGTGTTGACCGCGGCCTGCGTTTGCTGTCTTTTCCCCGGCGCTTGCTTCTGTACGCTTTGATGGCCGTGTGTCTCCTGGAGCAGGTAAACCTGGGTTTGCCCGCTAATATTTCGAGGTCGGAGGAGTTGCAAAGGCTTGCAGTCGTGCCCTCACCGCCTGAGACCTGCCGCTGTTTCTTTATTGCGCCCCAGGCAGACCGTCCATCCTATGCGCAGCAGATTGATGCGATGCTGATCTCACAAATGATAGGGATACCGACGATCAACGGTTCCTCCGGGGTCATTCCACCGGGATGGGATCTGGAGGTCGGCGACCAATCTTATTCGCTGCGGGCTTGGCAATGGGCTTATCTGTATGGCATCGCGGAAGGCCTGTTTGAGTATAAGGTCGCGGAACGGCAGTGGCTGGCGGTCGAGCCTCCCTGGATTACCTATTCGTGGGGTACAAAGCTGGATTTTTCAAATCAATCTCCAAACCCGAAACCGTTTATGATTCAAGGTTGGGACGGACCTAGGGACTGGGGCGCCTGGTCTACGGGAGTGAAAGCTGTCGTGGGATTCATAGCGCCTCAGCCCACCGAAGACATGGTCCTTGAACTGGGCGACTTCTGCGCTTTCGCCGGACAACCGGTTGACGTCGTGGTGAATGGCGAGACGGTGTACCACTTCTCTAACTTCGATTCGGCAAAAAGCACCTCAATTCCGGTAACTAAAGCCATTTTGGCTAAGAAATCGCCGATTATCATCGAATTCCTGACGCCGCAGTCTACTAGTCCGCTCTCAGCCTCACACGGCATCAACCCCGATACCCGGCTATTGGGCATCGGGCTGCGCACTCTCACTCTAACGCCTAAAAAGAAAGAGTCTCATCCAGGATTCTCGCTCCTGAATTCGCCTACCGGAAGGGAGTCTCCAGGTTCCCAACTTTTGGGGTTGTTCAAGAAGTTTTTGGGTGCACAATCCGACCTGAAAATGCGGTTTCGATGCATAGCACACAGCTTAATGCACTATGCCGGCTCATGCATTCCGAGTGCGGAGACACTGGTAACTAACCATTTGCTCGCTTTCACCTCTTTGAGCAAAGATTCTCCGCTAAAGGATGTTCAGACGCTGCCGGATGACTTTGGTACAAAGTCCCATATTTGTTATGCGTGATTAATTAGCCAGATCAGAGACTATTGTAGAGATGGCGATACAAATAAAAAATAATGAAACAACCGGAAAGAATAAATGAAGATTACTCAGAAATATCCTCCCTCTAAAAAAATGACAATTGAATTGTTGGCTCTTAATTTCTTGGTAATTGCGCTTGCCACTATTTCGTGTTTTTTTATCTATATTAATAAGCTTAACGGCCAGCCAATTAGGTCTGATGGGGCCGGTTATTATGCCTATTTGCCATCCATATTCGTGGATCATGACTTAAATTTCCAAACACCAATCCAGAACAAGGCATCCGTTGGAATTCGTATTTACCCTGGAACCGGAAGGCTACTTAATCCGTATACTGTAGGCACAGCTATACTTGAATTACCTTTTTTTCTTGCAGCCAAGACTATAGCACCTATTCTTAAGGCAGATAGTACCGGCTACTCATACATATTTCAATATTCTATCATTGCTGGGGCGATATGTTATTTGTCGATTGGGATATCAATTATTTATATGCAGCTTCGAAAGAGTAATGACGTGTTTGTATCATCGGCTTCTACAATACTTGCTATATTTGGCACTAGTACATTCCATTACGCCACCTATGATGCATCATTTTCGCATATATATTCATTTGCTATATTCTCTATATTTTTATATTATTTATTGCAATATCATAACGACCAGAGTAAAATGTACTCCTCTAGAAATAGTCTGATTTTAGGTTTGATCGTTGGCATGATTGGATTGATAAGATTTCCAAATTTGAGTGCTGCAATTATTATTGCATTTCTATTTATTTCATCCTATATAAAATATAGAAATATATCGACTCTAATAAAGGAATCTACTATATTTATATTGGCGGCAACCCCAGTTATTTTTATCCAGCTTATTTATTGGAAAATAGCGACAGGGCATTTTATTGTAAACTCATATCAAGATGAAAAGTTTAATTGGGGTAGGCCAGAGTTAATAAACTTCTTATTTAGCATTAGAAAGGGCTTATTGTTCTGGTCTCCATCGTTATTTTTAGGATTTTTTGGCCTGATACTTTTGTACAAAAACGACAATGCATTAGGTCTATCTATAAGCACATTCATTCTAATCAATATATATGTATGCTCAAGCTGGGATTGTTGGTGGTTTGGTGGAAGCTTTGGATGCAGGCCGTTTGTGGATGTGATTCCTCTATTAGCAATTCCAATCGCATTAAGCACTAAATGTATAGCGGATAGGTTTAACTATTTCACGGTTACATGTCTATACGCCACCCTTATAATATTAAATTGCACCTTGATGTATTCATACTGGATTGGATTACTTCCTTTTGATGAAGCTACTACTGAAACATTTAAAATAATTTTTAGGCATTTTTTTGGCTCTGTCTTGAGTACTAATCCTGCAGCAATTTCTGTATGAGAATCAGCGGTAAGGGTTTGATTCTGCACGGTGGTGCCGTACGGTTAGGCCCTATTAGCATTACGTGTTGACTAGTTGCAGTCCCAGTGCGGAGACGACGAATTGTTCAGGTTTGACCAGGACCAGACCTCAGCAACTTTGCGGTCAAAAGCATCTAATGTAATTCACAGCGCATGAAGTCACCGCGTGCAAGCCCGGTAGCATTCAAGGACGCCGCGTGCGGCACTCTCCCAGGTGAATTTCTTTGCCTGCTCCCTCCCCCGTTCAACCAGGGATACCCGTGGCCCATTACTCTCCGACAACATCAGGATTGCGCTGAAGATATCCTCCTCAGCCGCAGGATTCACCAGGATGCCGGCATCACCCACAACCTAAGGAATGGAGGCGACGTTGGAACTGATGACCGGCGCACCGAGGCTCATCGCCTCCAGGACAGGCAGGCCAAACCCCTCGAACAAAGATGGGTAGACCGTTGCGTAACAGTTTTGATAAAGCCGCTGCAAGGCCGAATCATCGAGGCATCCCGGCATAATGACAGCTCCCGCCAGATCAAGATCCGCCACCGTTCTGCGGAGGTCCTCCATCAACCAGCCCTGTCCTCCGGCCATCACCGATGGAAGATCCGTAGCTGCTAAATCTCCGGCGCAAAGTTGAAAGGCAAGCGCTCCTAGGGATTCATTCTAATTGACTTCACTCACGGCAAGTCCCCGGACCCCTATGAAGGGGGCATCCCGCCCGTCGGGCAGTTTAGCCAGAGTTTGTTCATCCAGAGCAAGCAGGATGATGCGGTTAGATCCCGCTGACACAGGGACGGTAATCCGGCACCAACCGTTTTTCGGGAGCACCAGTTGTCTTTCGCCGCAGTTCTCAGAGGACAGGAGAAAGCGGCGCTGGGGATTGCCCGGAGGACCGTCGCCCGCCGAAAAATAGCCCGTCATGACCACTTTTCCAGTTTTAGGCGAGGTAATCCAGATTTCTGTTTCTTTCCTGCCGCCAATCCAGAAGAATGACTGATCTCCGTTTTTCGTCACTCCGAAGGGATTGATGATTTTTGGCAGACTCGATCCCGCTGTCCTCGCAGGCTGAAGTACAATCTCGCCCTTGAAGCCTTCCTTAAAAACATAATCGGCATTCGGTATCGTAAATTCAATGTCGAAGTAGGAAGGGTCTGCCACACCGGCGGCCAGAGGGGTCAGCGAAAAGCGGCTCACCGTGGCCTCGAAAGCGCGGTTCGCAAGGGATTCCATTGTGACCTCGGCCTTTTCACCCAGGTGAACGTTGACAATGTCGCTCTCATGAATCTGTGCATGGATCACCATGGGGTTCATAACGCCGATTATGAATGTGGACGCTCCGGGTCCGATTTCCAATCCTTCGCGCAGGTCTGACTGAATCGATATCACCTGCCCTGCGATCGGGGCTGTTATGGATGCATCCTCAGAACCGGCCACGGGATTGAGCGATCCTCCGAGCAAATCTTTCACAGAAGCTCTGAACTCAACCACTGATTGGCGCTCCAGCTTCAACCGTTTTTCAGCAGCTTTGCGGCTTTGTCGTTGAAACTGGATTTCCTGTTCGATCTGAACCAGGCGCTGGGACGGGGCCATATTTTCCTTCACCAGGCTTTTCGTCTCGGCCAACTTTGCTTCGAGGGGGATCAGGGCCTTATCCAGATTTACCAATGCCAGTTCCATATCCTGGATCTGTGGCGCCGCGAGTTGCCTTTGCAGTTGCTGAGCAACATCGGGCCACAGCTTATAGCGCGCCAGAACTTGTCCCTCCTTTACGGTTTGACCGGGCCGGACATCCAGGCTGGTTATGACTCCTCTATAGGGCATAACCACTTGCCGCCTTAGGGAGCACTCCAGTTTCCCCTGAAGCACGATATCGGGGAACGGGGTCAGGACTTCCTCGGCTGGCGCTCCGGTCTGTGCCTGTGAATCATTCGATTGAGCACGGGCGGGAGTGTACGCTGCCGGTAAAAAGAGGCAAAGGGTAATCAGTGCGAATACAAGAATGTCATTCGAAAAGGACTTGCTCATGGTGTCACCTGTTGTCTCCATCCAATTGTTTTGCAATTATATCCGCAGCGGCATAACCTTCCCGAATGGCATAGTTGGTCCCGCGGTCCTCGGGATAGACATGAGCCATTGTAGAGATCCATGCGTTGTCATACGGGGTCCGCCTGCCAGGAACATAACCGGAATAAATCCTCTCGGCCACAGGCTGGGCATAATCCGCCCTCCAGACCTTGTAGTCACGTATCCAGGAGCGATCTATCCCGGGATACATCCGTTCGAGATGCTTGAGGGCCACGCCCAGATAATCATCGTCACTGCAGGTCCAGATCGGGTCTTGAGTGGAGAGATACCTGGAAAGGTAGACAATATGGCTGCCTCTATAGTTTTCCGGACCATCGAAGTTGGTGTGTTCGATCACGCCGACGAACGGAAAATCAGGATCGTTCACATTGAGCCAGTAAATGTTAGAGAGCTTCCGATCTAATTGAAGCACCAGACAGATATTGCCTAGGTAGCGCACTCGCCGCAATTGGCCAAGCCATTTCCCGTCGGCGTTCCCGTCAAAAATACCGGCAATTACCGGGAACGATGTTGTGAACAAAAACTGCCGCCCCATGACTGCTCCATGAGGTGTTGTGACCGCTTTTACCTGTTCATTGTCAACTCGAACACCGGTAATGGGGCTGTCGTAATGGATCGCGCCGCGTGCTTTTTGGATCTCATTGGCCAAAGCCTCTGCAAGTAGACCGAAACCTCCCTTAAAGTAAGCGAGCTGTTCGCCCCCCTTCTTATCCCGCGTGCTCCCGCGCAGAACCAATTTCTTCCAGAACCATGCCGCGCTGATTTCATCGGCGTAAATGGAAAATTTCGACCGGATCAATGGTTCCCAAACCACTTTGTACACTTCAGGGCCGCAAAGCGGTTCGAGCCATTCACGGATCGAGAGATGCTCTATCGACTTCCACTCCTTGACGCGCCGCGCTTTGAAGACCAGGAGACCAAGGCGGAGTCTGTCGATTAAAGACAATGGTGAGAATCGGAGCAGATCAAAGGGCGTCGTTAGCCGCCAGAACTGCCCCCCGTAAAACATTCCAGTCCGTGACGGCATAGTGACGAGATGCTCTTCCATTCCCACTGCTTTCACGAGAATGGGTACATAGGCGTCGTTGTTGAACCAGTGGTGATAGAACTTTTCGGCCCTGACCCCGTCGCGAAATTCGAAAGAACCCGCGAGGCCTCCGGGGGTTGAATCCTTTTCCAGAATCATCACTCTGCGCCCGGTGCGGGCGAGGGCCAGACCGGCAGTAAGACCTGTAAAGCCTGCGCCGGCAATTATGACATCGTGTTGGTCCGTCATGATTTCACTTTCGTTATGCCAGTTTAAGCTCATCGGCTTCAGGGTCGACCGCATACTTTCCTTTAATCCCCTTGAACAACTGCGGATTGGCAGCAATGAAGAGACTTCCGGCAAGCGTCGTCGGCAGCCAAAGGCCCAGGTGAGTCAAAAGCGCGAGACTGGCCGCCTGCGACGATGAACCGCCGAGCATTGAGACGGCGGTAAAAACCGCGAGGTGAAAGGGGCCAACGTATCCGGGCGACGACGGCACAAGGGTGGAAAGTGTGGCCACTGCCATGATCAATAGTCCAGCCGCGAGGCCGGCGTGCAGCCCAAGACCGAATATCAGGGAAAGGAACAGGCCGGTTTCACCGGCCCACACGAGCACTGACAACCCGAAGAGGACGATGAGCGTACGCGGCCGGGACATTGCGCCCGCCCCCTCCATCAATTCGATCGTCACTCGGAGTACTTTCGCGAGCAGTCCCCCGTTGTCCCTGCCGATTCGTTCTGCAATGCATCCCAGCAGGCGGGTGAGCGTCGCACTGCACAAGGCGATAGCCGCCATCGCCCCGACCCCGCCCACTGCCAGTAACAGCACCGTATCTTTCATCCAGCCCGGTAGACTGAAAAGCCCGCTCAGCGTCAATCCGGCCCCGAGGCACAGAAGCAGGGACAAAAGATCGATCAGGCGTTCCAGTACGAGGCTGGCAGCAGCCATCGTGCGCCTGACCCCGATTGCACCGGGGAAAACCAAGGCCCGTACGAGATCGCCTGCGCGAAAGGGGGCCACATTGTTCAGCGCAATCGAACCGAGAAAAGGCGCAGCACAATCCCCAATGGAGACATTGGCGCCGCCTGCGCGCAACATCAGGGCCCAACGCACTATCCGCATGACGTAGCCGAAAGAGAGCGAGGCAAGCCCGACAGGCGCCAGAAACCAGTTAAAATGGGCGAGCGCCTCTCTCATCTCGCCGAAATCCACCCGGCTGACGATAAAGCCCACACAGGCGACCGTGATCGCCAAACCCAAGCCGAGCCTGATCCAGCGCCCCCTGCCCGTGTTAGACCCAGCCTTTTCCTCTAGAGTTGTCATCTTCTTATGACTACAGGACTTCGGGACATTACCGGCCCCGCTTGATTAAAGCCCAGGTGCTCTTGAACAATGTAAAGCGGTCGATTTTTGACTTCGCTATATATTCGACCAATATATTCGCCAAGAATACCAACGCAAATGAGCTGCACTCCGCCGATGAAGAGAACAGCAATTATCAATGCAGTCCAACCTTCAACCCATATATTGGTGAATAAACGCAAACCCAAGGCATAGAGAATGCCCACCAACGCTAGAGAGGCACAGAGCATTCCAAGGTCAACAGACATTTGTAATGGCCTGGTGGAGAACGACAGAATCCCGTCGATGGCAAAACGAAGCATTTTCCTTAACGGCCACTTGCTCTCTCCAGCAAATCGCTCGGCCCGCTTGTAAGGAAGCGCGGTCTGTTTGAAACCGACCCAGCTCACCATGCCGCGCAGGAAACGATCTCGTTCCGGCATGGCTCTGAGCGCATTGGCGACATGCCGGCTCATCAATCTAAAATCGCCGGTATCAAGAGGTATCGGTATGTCGGAAAGGCGATTTAACAGCCGATAAAAACCATGAGCAGTCGCGAGCTTAAAGGCTGATTCACCGGGGCGCTCGATACGTGTTCCGTAGACTACGTCATAACCCTCACGCCACTTGGCAATCATTTCATGAACAACCTCGGGAGGGTCTTGAAGGTCGGCGTCGATTAGCACAACCGCGTCGCCACAGGCTGCATCAATGCCGGCAGTAGCAGCGATTTGGTGGCCAAAATTGCGCGCAAAGCCGATCAGCCGAATTCGTGAGTCCTCTGCGGCAAAGCTTTTAATAAGCTCACGGGTGCGGTCGCTGCTGCCATCATCGACAAAAATGAGTTCAGCATCGAGGTTGACGAGTTCAGAACAGAAAGCTTTGAGCCGTTTCATTGTCTCGCCTATAACCTCTTCCTCGTTGTAGCAAGGAATGACGACGGACAATAACAGCGTTTTAAATGCTTCGGTTTCTATGGACGGGTTCATTGATATCCCTTCTGCATATTCTGGCCTGGACCGGACCTCAGCAACTTTGCGGTCAAAAGTATGTAATGCAATTCACAGCCCATGAAATCGCCGCGTACAAGCCCGATAGCATTCAAGAACGCCGAGTGCGGCAGCCTCCCAACTGAACTGTCTTGACCGCCTCATTCCGAGCTCGCGCAACGAGTCGCGCAGGCTGCGATCTTTTGTCAAATTCAGCATGGCCTGAAACACATCTTCTTCAGCCGCCGGATTCACCAGGATCCCGGCATCACCCACAATCTCAGGAATGGAGGTGACATCCGAACTGATGACCGGCGCACCGAGGCTCATCGCCTCCAGGACAGGCAGGCCAAACCCCTCGAACAAGGATGGGTAGACCATCGCGTAACAGTTTTGATAAAGCCACTGCAAGGCCGAATCATCGAGGTACCCCGGCATAATGATATCTTCCGCCAGACCAAGATCCGCCACTGTTCTGTGGATGTCCTCCATCAACCAGCCCTGGCCTCCAGCCATCACCAGAGGAAAAGTCTTCGGAAGACTTGATTTGAGTCGAGCGTAAGCCCGCAACAGCCCAAGCTGGTTTTTCCGCGGCTCCAGCGTGCCAACCGTCAGCCAAAACTCTCCCGGCTTAAGACGTAAGAGCGGGGCAGGACGGGCAAGGTCCGGGTTTCGGGTAAAACGGCTGGCCGGATGGACAACGACAATTCTCTCCGGAGGAAAATGTGGGAACATTTCCAGAAAATGCCTGCGGCTGTACTCCGAAATGGAGACTATCACATCGGCGTACAAACGGGCGTTAAAGACGCCTTCGAAACATCCCAGCCGGTTTTCCTCGGTGTGCCACTCCGGATGATCCAAAAACGAAAGATCATATAACGTATAAACCAGCCGGGCGCTCTCCAGCCCATGGGGACAAAAGAAATTATTTGAATGAATGATATCCGGCTTGCCAAGGCTGGTTTCCAAATCCTCAGGCGGGTTGGACCAGAAAGATCGAGCCTTATCAAGGGTCGTATGTCCTTCGGCGCGGCGGAACCTCGGGTGATCGATCCGGCGGGTGGAGGATTTCCAGTCAGGGTCCCAGAAAAAATTCCCAAACGTAGGATAAAGAATATATTCATTCTCCAAATCAATCCGGGCAAGCTGCTGGATTATGCTGTCCGCAAAATATCCACATCCAGCCTTGCCGCAGCCCGTTTGGCTGATGTCAAAACCAATTTTCATAAGATTTCTTGTCTCTCGTTCACCAAAGAGCTCTGTGGTGAACGCGAGCATCGCCTCCTTAAGAGCGCCTGAACCCTGAAACCAGATGCTCTCTAATCCATGCCGAGAGAATCCTGGCCATGTTTGGAGTCACACTTTTGTTCCAGCGAAAAGCGGCATAAAGTGAATACACGACCAGTGTGGATATAAAACTGAACGGCCGGCGCCGGTCGTACCCCTTCACCTCGGCAATCGCATGAGCATAATTGAATAGCCATTGATCCGGCGTCCTCGAGAGGTGTTTACGCGTGAAACCATTAATTTCTTTATGTCCGGCCACTCGCCCTGCGACTGTAAAGGCTTCCTTGTGCAAACGGGTTGCAGCCAATACTTGGGGAAGGTGTGCGAAGCGGACCCTGTTCTTTCCCAACCTAAGCCAGTATTCATAATCCATGCAGCGAACGCCGACATCGAGAGGCCCGTATTCGTCAAAGACCCTCCTGCGAAAAAAAGCAGCCGGCTGGCTGATGAAACATCTCTCGTGAAGACGAGTCCAGTTCCAGTCCTCGGTAGGGTATTTTTCAATTACCTCGTCGTTCTCATCGATATAGTACGCGTCGCCGTAGAGCACATCCACATCCGGCTTCTCCTCGAAGAACTCCAAAACGGTCTTCAGGGCGCCAGGGTAATAAATGTCATCGGAACTCAGCCACCCGAGTACAGGCCCTCTGGATCGGCGAAATCCCTTATTGATCGCATCGGAGGGGCCTCTGTCCCGTTCCGAAATCCATAAGAGCCGATCCTCGTATCGCTTTAGAACCGATATGGTTCCATCCGTACTTCCGCCATCAATGACAGCATACTCCAATCCCTGAGCCTCCTGGGATAGAACACTTTGGATGGTCCTCTCGATGTATTTGCCCTGGTTGCAGGACGGAGTGACTATGCTGATCCGGGTAGAATTCCGCATAGGTCTCAACAATTTAGAACTATTCATCGTGCAGCAGTCCTGGAATACGAAAGCGCCCGGCCGCCCATGTCTCCCCGATCCACTTCAGCCTCGACCATCATTGTAACAATATCGGCCAAGCCATATCTTGCCTGCCAGTTCAACACCCTCCTGGCCCTGGCTGGATTTGCCCTGCTGATCAGGATATCAGTAGGACGAAATAAATGTTGGTGGAACTCGACATGCTCACGCCACTCCAGTCGAACGGCTGAAAACGCCAATTCCAGGAACTCTTCCAATTTGTGTGTCTTACCGGTAGCGATTACAAAATCTTCGGGTTCTTGCTGCTGCATCATCAACCACATTGCTTCCACGTATTCCGGCGCCCATCCCCAATCCCTCTGGATCGAAATATTGCCCAGTTCGAGTTTTGCGGTTGCGCCTTTTGCTATGCTGCAGGCAGTGGATATTATTTTCCTCGTGACGAACCTTTCAGGTCTCAGCGGTGATTCATGATTGAAAAGCAGTCCGGAACAGGCAAAAATTCCGTAGGCTTCACGATAGTTGGACACCTGCCAGAAGGCTGCTGCTTTGGCCACGGCGTAAGGGCTCCTGGGGCTGAACGGAGTTTTCTCATTTGCGGGCAATCCTTCCGTATTGCCAAAACACTCACTCGAACTTGCGTTATAGAATTTCATCGGTTCGCCGATGAAGCGTATCGCCTCAAGCAGATTCAAGGTCCCGAGGCTAATGCTTTCAAAAGTCTCCACGGGCTGTTCAAAAGAAAGACCTACGGAGCTTTGCCCTGCCAGATTGTACACTTCATCTGGCCGTACTTTATTGAGCACCTGCAACACACTGCGGAAATCGTTGAGGGCAACGGACCCAACCTCCATTTCCTGGTGAATTCCCAAAGTCTTGAGCTTTCCAAAAGAGGTCATCTGAGCATCCCTGGACGTTCCAAAGACCCGATAACCCTTTTTCAGCAGGAACTCGGCAAGATAGGCGCCATCCTGCCCTGAGACCCCTATGATGAGTGCCTTTTTCATAAGATCAGTCTTTATTCTTTAAACTCAAAACTAAAAACTCCTCTACATGTGAGCTTCACAACTGGATGTAACCTCGAAACCATTGCGCCTGCACACATTTTCGCGGACAGCCTCCTGCAGGTCAAAAGCTATCATTTCCTTTACGAGCTCGTCAAAGGAGATTTCAGCCCTCCAGCCCAGTTTTGCTTGTGCTTTGGCTGGGTCACCCAATAACTTATCGACTTCCGCCGGCCGAAAATAATGCGAATCTACAAAAATAACGGGCTTGCCTGTTTTGATTGAGTAGAGACTGCCGTGCCTGGAGTATTGGGACAAGAGAGCAGAGGGATTCAGTGCAGCAATGATTCCCTGCTCGGATAGGCCCTTCCCTTTCCATTCCAGCTCGATTCCCAATTCCGCGAAAGCCCGCTGACAGAACTCCCTTACCGAATGCTGCTCACCGGTGGCAATTACGTAATCATCAGGGATATCCTGCTGGAGAATGAGCCACTGTGCTCTTACATAATCCTTCGCGTGGCCCCAGTCGCGAAGTGAACTCAAATTGCCAAGATAGAGGGAATCCTGGAGCCCGAGAGCAATTCGCGCAGCAGCCCGCGTAATCTTTCTGGTCACGAATGTCTCACCGCGGCTGGGCGACTCGTGATTGAACAGAATGCCGTTGCAGGCAAAAATTCCATAGGCCTCCCGATAATTAACTGCTATCCAGTATGCGTAAAGTTTGGCACAGGCGTAAGGCGACCGCGGATAAAATGGGGTGAGTTCCGTTTGGGGGATTTCCTGCACCCTGCCATAGAGTTCAGAAGTGGAAGCCTGGTAGAATCGGGTTTTTTCCTTCAAACCGAGTATGCGGATAGCCTCCAGCATGCGCAGGGTGCCGACTGCATCTACTTCTGCCGTGTATTCCGGTGCCTGGAACGACACACCCACGTGGCTCTGTGCAGCCAGATTGTAGATCTCATCGGGCTGAACTTCCTGGACGATGCGGATGAGACTGGTCGAATCCGTCAGATCGCCATAGTGCAGGATAAACCGCCGGCTTGCCTGATGCGGGTCTTCATAGAGGTGATCAACCCGCTGGGTGTTAAAAAGTGAACCCCGCCTCTTGATGCCGTGAACGATATAGCCTTTATTGAGGAGAAACTCTGCCAGATATGCGCCATCCTGACCGGTAATTCCCGTCAGCAGGGCGGTTTTTTGAGATTCACAACTCATTAAATTTACCTTTCAAGAATTATTGTTCAAAGCAGGCTATCCCGCCCTGTTGCAGAAGTGATCCAGAACTCCTGGCAAATACAACTCAGCATGCGCTCGTCATCATTCATCCCGAGTGCTTTCGGCTGAAACACGGGCGCAATCCGGAATTGCAAAATTGATCCGCAATTCAAAAGATCGAAACTAACTGTCGCAGTCTCGCCTTTTTTGATCACATGAGTCTGTGAGCGGCCGCTTTGATCCGAAATCACTATGGACGAGTCCCCATGAGGCGTCCAGTGGGGGTAATGAAAAACAACCTCCAGACATCTTGCCCCGGATGATTTTCCGTAAGAAAGGGTAATCCACTCGCCGGCCCAGCCGTCCGGATATATCCCGTGCAATATGTGAGCGCCTGGACCCGGTTTTCGCATCACATCCAGAAAAACGTCCAGATACTCGCGCGCCATTTTTCCCGGATCACCTGACTCGGCCAGTCGATGGCGGCCCCGATCGATAAGCCTTTCCCTCAGGTCCTTATCTGTCGCTATACGCTCGATGGCGTCGGCGATCTCGCGAGGCTTTCTGGGGTCGACATAAAAAGCGGCATCTCCAGCAACCTCAGGGAGGCTGGTCACATTGCTGCAAATAACCGGTTTTTCCAAGGCCATAGCTTCCAGAACCGGCATTCCAAAGCCCTCGTACAGGGAGGGGAAAACGAGAGCGAGGCATGAGGCAAAAATTGCAGTAAACTCTTCTTCAGTAACAAATCCCGGCAGAATAATCCAGTCTTTCTGCCCCATGCGGTATACGGCTTCCTGCAAGACCTTCTTTTCGTTCTCAAGAGCCCCGGTGCAAACCAGGCGCAGGTTGGACTCCGGATGGCGCGCCCGATATATCGCAAATGCGGTAATCAACATTCTATGATTCTTATGTGCCCAGAAATTGGCGGGGTACAGGAGAAACTCTTTCCCGCTGAGGCCAAGGCGCTGCAGGATGGAATCGACATCCTGGGTCGATGGCTTTTTCAGGCGGTGAAACAACTGAATGGGTACACTTATTGCCCTGTCCGGCTCAAGGTTGGAGTTCTCGAGCACGGTTTTCCGCACGTATTCCGAAATACAGATCAATTTGTTTGCCAGGCGGCTGGTTTCTCTGAAATTCCTCTCCCGGCAGAGGCGGTCCTCTTCGCTAAAGAACTGAGGATAGTAGTGGTATTGCAGGTCGTAGATAATTGACACCACGGGGACTGACGGATCGTAGCAAAACGGGACTGAAAAAGGACAAAACAACAGATCGGCGCCTATTTCCCTTAGAACGATCCCTCGGTGCACATGGCGGGCAGCTCTCGTAAGCGCATCATCCAATTTCGTCCTCACTGCACGTGGCAGCATCGTCCTCAGTGCGCGATATACCCAATTCCTCACCCGGATAATCCAGGGTGGTGAAGAACTGGATATACCAGTTTGTAATACGCAAAGGCGACGCACGTTTTGGGATTCCAGGACAGCCAGTTCATCGTGGCTTTTCTCAGAAGTAAAGAGGACAAACTGCCAGTTCGAAGCAACCCTGCTCAGGTTCCTCACCAACTCCATAGACAATAGTTTGGCTCCCCCGTTGTCGCCGCCGGGCAGGAGGGCAACAAGGTCTACACCAATACACGCCGGATCGTTCAAGCTAATCGCACGAACAGAATCTTCCGGAGTTCGTTTGTGTTTTCTCTTTTCAAGCATCCCGATATTCCATTTTACGCAATACCCTATGTGCCGCTTATATAATGGGCCGATATACCCTGTGCAACCTCGATATTGCCGGTTTTTCCTTTGGCCCCTTGCCTCGGGCGTCGATTACCTTCTGAAGATATCTCTACAGGTACTGGCGCCTCGACTCCTATATTAAGGCCATGAGTCTTCCAGAGTCAATAGAAGTGAGTTGCATGCGCAAAAAGGCCAGGTACGGAAGCGTCTGCGGACATGATGATGAAGGCTGCCCCGCCGGAGCCGCACCGGCGGCGCCCGGCAAAGGCCTTGCAAGCAGATGCGGAATAACGATCGAGAGAAGACCGACCGCCAAAAGGCCCATGTGGATGCCTGTGACCGTTTCCCCCAATACGGCCGGAATTGCTGCATAGGCGTGATATATGCCTGGAAACTTGTAAACGTTCACCACAGAATTATAGGGGCGTTTAATGGATGAGCGGATGGGGTCACGGATTCGAGCCATATTGAATGTTAAGCCGCCTTTGCCGGGATTTTGCCGGTTGGGCGGCTTTTTGTTTATCATGATTAAAATTGGGCAAACTGGACAGTGTTGTACTGTCGAGTTAATGGAAACCACCAATGCGAATTGTGGTTTAATCTATTTATTAGGACGGGTCTGAAAGGGACCCTCACCTAGTACTAAGTCAACACTAAGGCCTGCAGATGTCTGCTGTACTGAGTATTTTTGTTTAACAGCTTCAAAGTGTTCGTCTCCTTTCACGACACCTTCGCAATCACACTTCTTCTTGCCATCATCCTTGCTTATAGTCTTAATTTCTGTCAACGTTAATTTACTTAGCATATCTTCCAAAATAGCAAACTGTTCCTTAATCCATTTTTGGCCCGACTGTGCGCTCGGAGTGGAGTAGCTTTTGTCGGCTGCTGCTTTTAGATTTTCATATCCTTTAACCACGAATACATTCAAACCAGTATCTCCGGCAGCAATGTTACCTTTCATGGAATGAACAAGTCCATCTGCAAGGTAGTCTCGTACTTTTGCGGCATACCCAGCCACCACACGGCTTTTTACTTCCTGGCTATCACAATCAAGCGCACCGACCTTACCACATGCAAATATTACGGTTAACAACACAACAATAACATAGACTGAAGTATTTCTCATAGCTTTTTCCTCCTCGAGAACATGTTGTAATTGTGACATAACAAGATATCAGGAATATTGAATGTTACCCAAGTAGCCTAGTACCTACTTGCGTAAATTCGCGCACTATTTAAAGGAACCCTCAAATTTCGTCATTCCGGCATGTCTTAAGCCGGAATCCAGTCCTCTTCTCATCTCAAGAAAACCTCTGGACCCCGGCTCAGAAGCTCTGCCGGGGTGACGAACGCGAATTTGTTACGCGCACTTTTGCAATCAAGTACTAATTAATATTATAGGAGATGGAGGGCTGCGGCGCCGGTATATCCTGTGCTTCGATCCCTGTGAGGCTCAAAGGGAGCGAAGGCATAGGATAGAAATTGTCAAAGAACTTGAAGAAAAGATCGAACCCCATCTCTTTCAGCGCAACGAGCCCACTTCAGAGCTTGTCAGAACACTAAAATCTTTTGAGATTCCCATACCCAGGACCGTTCCGGACATGAAACCGGCGCAATCGAAAACGCAGGCGCACGACGAATTCGCCCCCCCTGTGCAACTCCTCAGAATTATAGCCCTTAACTGATTCTGTTTGCCTATCCCGCAAAACCCCAAGCCCATAAGCGGAGGCAAAATACCACAATAATAGTTGGCGCTGCAAGGGAATATTTCGATTTTGGAGAAGTTGGGCATTTTAAGTTTTGGCGCTACAAATAAACCTGGACAACAGAGGGTTTTGTCCACATTGGGGGAGCATCCTTTGGGACTGGCGCCGGTTTGCGCCCTGCTCAGAATCCTGCAAACTGGACAAAGCACCATTTCGGGTCTGATCGGACGTCTTGTTGCCAACGTCGAACAATTCGTAAACGTTCACCACAGAGACGGGACATGGCCCGGCCAAGGAGAGGACACGGAGAAAAGCAAGGGTCAACAGGGGGATGGGGAGACTGGTTATAGGGAGGTCAGGGAGGGAAGCGGCGAGGGCCTTGTCACCATATCCCTCCCTCTCCGTGTCGGTCTTTACCTCTGTGGCTCTCTGGTGGAGTGCCTCTCTGTACCTGTGGCGAGAATTTTTTTGCCCGTGCGCCTCTGTCTCGAAAAGTTGCGCCTTTTCATGGTTTAGGATGTTCCGGGGGTCATGAGAAACTGCGGTGAACGGGTAGTGCGCCGGAAACTTCATATTTGCCGCCTCAAGGCAAGGCGGCCCGCCCCCGTTCAGTCGTCATGGAGCGGTTGATGCCCAGCAGTTCGCACTGCCTCCTGATACTTATCGCCGGATGAGCGGGATCGATAAGCTTCTGGTGGATTGAAGCCTAAATCCATCTAAGACCGTCGTGTGAAAATCGGGGCCGATTATACGTTTTTGCTGGTCAAGTCCCGGCCATTTTGCTAAACAAAGCAACCTGGAGGCTGTCAATGTTGTTTTTTTCATACACTTTTGTTATATTTGTTATTGCTTTTTTTTGTTTATATTGGTCGGTCCCGAACGTTACAGTGCGCCGCTGGGTCCTTTTGCTGGGATGTGCGTTGTTTCTCATATATTACTCCGGGCCTGCCGGTGTGTTGCCGATTGTGCTTCTTGCTGTTGGGACCTATTTCGCTGGCCTGTCACGGCGCCGTTGGCTTTGTGTAATCTGGATTGCAGTTTGCACCGCGTCATTACTCTTCTATAAATATACGAATTTCCTTTTTCAGGGGCTGGTGGCCGGCCTGTCTCCAGATATGGCCCAGTTGGGGCGTCAGTTCACTAAAACTCTGCTGCCGGCAGCTCCACCACTGGGTATCAGTTTCTTTGCGTTTGAATTCATTCATTACCTTACCGAGATCCATCGCGGCCGCCGGCCGATTTGTTCGCCTTTGAGGTTTGGGCTTTTTTCTTTCTTCTGGCCGACGGTTGTGGCCGGGCCGATCAAGCGCTATCGTCAGTTCACCGTTTCGGCAGGCAGCGGGATGCGACAGGTCAGTCTGGACGATGTCAGGGAAGGCATGGTCCGCATTGCTGTGGGCGTGGTCAAAAAATTCACGGCCGACAGCCTAACGGCATGGATCGGATTCATAGACCATGATTATGCCGTCTTGCCGCTCGAGCGACGCTGGCTTATCTTCGGCGCGATTGGAATGCGCATTCTGCTTGATTTTTCCGGTTATTCCGACATGGCCATCGGTTTTGCCAGAATGATGGGGATCCGGATTCCGGAAAACTTCAACTGGCCCTATCTGGCAGTTTCCATCAACGATTTCTGGCATCGGTGGCATATTTCTTTGTCCACCTGGATCAGGGATTACATCTATATTCCTTTAGGCGGCAGCCGGCATGGCCTGTTTCGCAAGGGCTTAAACGCCCTGTTCGCGATGGCGTTATGCGGCTTGTGGCATGGGGCGTCGTGGAATTTTGTTCTCTGGGGATTGTACCATGGTCTGGGCCTGGTGCTGTCGAATAACCTGGGCAGGGTGATTCGCCGCTGGGGCGGACAGCTTCATCAGCCGTTGCAGGCCTTACCTGGCGGGAATGCGGTCGTGGTCATATCTCGCGGGTGCTTTCTGGGGCTGTGCTGGTGCTCCACTGTATTTTTCGTTTTCGTGGGTTGGCTTCTGTTCTTCTATCCCGTCGCAAAGGCATGGGAGATGACCAAACTGTTGTTTGTCAGGTGATGGCTTGGATATTCAGACCAAAGTAAGCTTCGTTCCGCCCGTCATCACTGCATCCGGCGACGCCGTCGAAAAAGCGGCGCGCCGCCTGTCGCGCTATCGCTTTGCGGCTTTCGCAGCAGGCTTCCTGTGTTGCTTTCTGGCCCTTGTCGCCGCCGGGCAGCACACAGCCAATATCAACTCGCTGGCCGGGGTGAAGCGCTTCTATCAGCAGGTCTCGCCGGAGGGCCAGTTCTATCCCACTGCGCGCCAGGTCTGGCAACTGACCCTGAGTCAGGCGCGTCGCGACAAAGTCAATGTGATCGTCGCTGGCAGTTCGGTCATGTTTGGCAGCGGTCAAGGGCCCGGCGGCACCGTGGCCGACCGGTTACAGGAGGCGTTGGGCGACGGATAT